>Ga0136846_1236404_pt1 | contig 58182 bp, 38 predicted proteins | sample HopSoiMetagenom2_FD_96841 | JGI IMG/M metagenome (GOLD analysis project Ga0136846, IMG submission 96841) | Grasslands soil microbial communities from Hopland, California, USA - 2 Assembly 2016 (version 4) | ecosystem: Environmental > Terrestrial > Soil > Grasslands | place: USA: Hopland... | reverse complement strand
GTATCTACAATGTCTTCTACTATCACTATATCCTTTCCGAAAATATCATCATCCAGACCGATGGAGGTAACTACTTTACCGGATGAGCGCATGCCTTTATAAGACGCCAGCTTGATGAAACAAAGTTCTGCGTCAATGGTCAGGTGCTTGAAAAGATCGGAAGCAAACATGAAAGAGCCATTCAAAATGGCAATAAAAAAAGGACGCTTTCCAGCATAATCTGCATTGATAGCTTCCCCGATCGATTTTACTCTTTGTGATATGGTTTCTTCTGATAAATAGGTCTCAAATGATTTGTCATGTACCCTGATTACCGCCATAATGATGGAAAATAATATTGGTTATTCAATCCCCCGGCCTAAGGCTATCCTTGTATCCAGCTTTGGCATAGCCGGCGCTTTTTTGTGAAGATACAACTGCTCGCCCACAGCCGGCCTGGCCGCCGCACTTAAATAATTTAATTCCAGCAGCGCTTCCATACGTATGCATTCAACACTGGCAATAGAAGCCAGGGTTTCACCAGTCTTTACGATATGATATTCATTTGCACCCGTCTTTCTTTTGCGTTGCAGGTATACCAGCTGGTCTTTTTGCAATTCTTCTGTTTCCGGCATTTCATTGAATTCAAATATCCTTGCCAGTGGAACATGGTATTGCTGTGCGATTGAAAGTAACGGCGTATTCTTCTTTACAAAAACTACTCTTGTATCATTGATCCGGAACTCGCCAGAAGGATAATCGGGCTTTTCCATTTCCTCCACTACGGCAACCGTTTCTTCCTTGCCGTCTGTAGTTTTTGCGAAGGAGGGTTTGGCCTCTGCACCTGCAGCTTTGATTTTAGCCAGCATTTCCTGCCCGGCTTCCATTTTACCCATAGCGATAAGGGTGAAATCCTGCAGGTGATAATCTTCTATCAGTTTAATGAGTATCTGCGGATATTTGGGATTGGTGGCATAGCCTGCTTTTTTCAGTCCATATGCCCATTTTTCATAATCAAGCGGATCCAGTTCAAACAGGGAAGCATAGCGCTGGCCATTTTTCAGGAAATCGGAATGATCGCGATAGGAATCCTTTGGATCATCATATTTCCGAAAACACTCACCCTTGAAGTCATCATCATGTGAGACGGATTCCCCCGTCCAGCCGGCCTTGCATTTAATCCCGAAGTGATTATTTGACTGGAGTACCAGTTCACTGGTCCCGGCCATCGTTTCATGTATGCCCTGGGCCAGGGTAATTGAGGCTGGAACTCCGGAGCGCTGCTCTTCAGCAACTGCTACGGCCTTATAATTATCGATGTATTGCAGGATGGTTTCATTCCCCTGGGTCCGCCCGGCAAAAGCGGCGACAAGGAATGTAAAAAGGAGCAGGTGTCGGATGTTTTGCATGGATATAGCCTTAATGATTTAAACTGAACAGGTATTATAATTTCCGGATCAGGTAAAGTCCATCCCGGATGGTTATCATCACTTTATCTATGTCTTGTCTCTCGCTGATATATTCCGAAAAGGCCCTCATGGCCCTGGCATTCTTATTATTCGTCTGCTCGTCCAGCACCTGTCCATGGAAAAAGACATTGTCCGCTAAGATAAACCCGTTTTGGCGGACTCTTGGTAAAACAAGCTTAAAATATTCAATATAGGAGACCTTGTCTGCATCGATAAAAACCAGGTCCCAGGTCTCATTCATAACGGGAAGGAGCTCTAACGCATTGCCTGTGTGGGAAATTATCTTCCCTGTCAAAGAAGCGTTAAAAAATTCCCTGGCTTTGGCTGAATCGGCCTCCCGGAGCTCAATTGTATGCAATTCCCCATCAGGGGTCAGCCCTTTGGCCAGGCAAAGGGCACTGTAGCCTGTAAAGGTCCCTATCTCCAGTATCCTGCGTGGCCGGATCATCCAGCTGATCATTTCCAGGAATTTACCCTGGAGATGACCACTCAGCATGTGGTGTTCTTTGTGATGCGCATGAGTGAAGGCTGAGACCTCGGCCAGTAAGGCATCTTCCGGAGAGGTATACTTTTCAGCGTAGGCCTGTATGGCGGGATCTATTATGTCCATAATCTAGGATTGCCAGGCAGGCGAGCCTGCCACTTCAAGGGATGTTTTTTTGGATATCATCCATAAGCCCAGGAAAGTAAGTATGCCATTGATCAGGATAAGCTCAAAACCTATTTTATAGCCATGGAACAGGGAATTGGATATATCCCCCAACCCAAGTGTTGTATGCCACATTTTTTCATACACTTCCGGACTGCTTAAAAGATCAATCCCTAAAGTAAGTAATGGCGCCACTATACAAACGGTCCAGATCAGCTTTTGATTCAGCTTGCGTTTTGTCAATATGCCGAATGCAAACAGACCCAGCAAAGGCCCATAGGTTACACCGGCAAATTTGAGAATGAATCCAATGATCAGCTTATCATTGATAGCTTTAAACACCAGCGTCATGATAAAAAAGATAAAGGCGAAAGTGAAATGCACTTTCAGCCGGGTACGCCTCTTCTTCTTTTCATCCATTTCCTTTTTATTTATGCCAAGTATATCGATGCAGAAACAGGAGGTCAATGAAGTGATGGCCCCATCAACACTTGGAAATAAAGCAGAGATCAAAGCAATCACAAAAATAACCCCGATGGTTCCGCTGAATGCAGGACTCAATGCAATGGTTGGGAAAAGATCATCCGGTGCAGTAGAAATTCCTTTGGTGCTGGCATAGAGATAAAGAATACCACCGAGAAAGAGGAATAGAAAATTGACCAGCATCAGCACGGCAGTAAATGTCATTATGTTCTTTTGTGAATCTTTCAGGGTTCTCACGCTGATATTTTTTTGCATCATCTCCTGGTCCAGTCCCGTCATGGCAATGGCAATGAACATACCACCCAGCACATGCTTGAGCCAGTAGGATCCCGAATTGACATCCGTATTGAAAAGACGGGTATATCCTTTATCAGACATCATGGACAATGCACCAGAAAAATCAGTACCCAGTGCCTTGATGATAACAATGGTGCACACCACCAGCCCTACCAGCATACCGGTGGTCTGTAAGGTATCCGTATAAATAATTGTTTTAACCCCTCCTTCAAATGTATACAGCAGGATCATCAGCAGTATTATAAGTGCTGTTAACACAAATGGTATGGGGGTAGCCAACTTATCCAATATGAAAAGTTGCAGAATATTAATTACAAGATATAAGCGGGCAGTAGCTCCTACTATTCGTGAAAGAATAAAGAAAAATGCACCGGCCTTATGAGCGCTTATTCCAAACCGTTTTTCCAGATATGTATAAATGCTGGTCAGGTTCATCCTGTAATACAGTGGAAGCAAAACAAAAGCGATCACCAGGTATCCGAACAGGTATCCTATCACCACCTGAAAATAATAGAAGGCAGTACCTCCCACTCCTCCCGGTACACTCACAAACGTAACGCCAGACAGGGAAGTGCCGATCATGCCAAAAGCCACCAGCATCCAGTTGCTATTGCGGTTACCGATGAAGAAAGAATCATTATTGGAATTGCGTGAGGTGTACCAGGCAACAGTCAGCAGCAACACAAAATAACCAATAACGAAGGTGAATAATACAGATGCGGACATGGTTAAATTAATGGGTGATTAATTTTGTAAGGTAAACAAATTTGCCTTGTCTTTGCATCAAAATTTAGATAAAGTATGCCCCTCCAATCACTTGCTGTTTTCTGCGGATCAAAAAATGGTGTTAATAAAATTTACCTGCAACATGCAATAGAACTCGGACGAATAATGGCCACCCATAATATCAGACTTGTTTATGGAGGTGGAAGTGTTGGCATCATGGGAACCATTGCAGATGAAGTGTTACTGAATGGCGGAAAAGTAATTGGTGTTATACCACAGGTACTGGTTGATTGGGAGCGTGAACATAAATCCTTATCTGAACTGCTGGTAGTGGATAATATGCATACGAGGAAGAAAAAAATGTATGATCTCTGTGACGCCGCTGTTATACTTGCCGGAGGCTTTGGCACATTGGATGAATTTTTTGAAATGGTAACCTGGAACCAGCTTTCCATTCATGATAAACGGATATACATTATTAATTCAGGCGGATTCTACAATCATCTGATTGGTCATATTAATCAAATGCAACAGGAAGAATTCCTTTATGAAGCGGCAAGGGAAAGACTGACGGTCCTTAATGAACCGTCAGAACTTATTCCTCATCTGGATAGATAAATTACCGGTAACGCCCCTGGAATAAACCTACATTTATACCTGCCCGAATGATCGGCTGCAGGGTTTTACGCTGCTGCGAGGGATTATCAGGATTGTAAGTAACATTTACGTAAGGGGAATTCACATCTTTCAATACATCAAATAGTAAAGAGATATAATAGAATGTTGTGGAACCTTTCTCTCTTCCCTGTGCAAATCCACCACCTACCAGTAGTGAATTTGCATCAGCCTTATTTTTTTCAGTAGGGCTTCCACCTGGTGGAATATATTTCAGCGTACTGAAATTGTGTTCAAACTGTGCCTGTGCAAATAAAAACTTTACAGGATAGAGTCGAACAAATGCTCCGGGGCCAATCACAGTCTGTCGGATCTTGTCATTGAATACCTGGTAATCCCGTGCCCCGTTATAGATAAAATTGAATGCAAGTCCTGCATCAGCCCAATCGGCCAGCTTATAACCAAATACAGGATTGGCTCCTAAAAGTGTTTGGCCGTTAAAAAAAGATAGCGTGATGCTTCCACCTGTAAACAGATTTTCTTTTTTAAATCCTTTTTCATTATCCTCTCCTTCATCCTTCTGTGCATGAACAGACAAAATTCCGAAGGCAATTCCCAAACAAATACAGATCAGTTTTTTCATGGTACTCGTTTTTTATAATTTGAACTTTTGGATGCTATCCCAATTCCTGGACCTCCATACCATTGAGGCCTAACTGTTCGGCAACTTTTTTCTTTGTTGGTGTCATCGTCAGCATAAAACCCAAAAAGATGCCTGCATATACCTGGAAAACAAAATTTGCACAAAGGAGGTACAAAATAATACTGAGCATCACGGGCATTTCACAGATCAGCAGGTATTTGATCAACGATTGCCGGTGCTGGTTTAGTTTCTCATTCAATGGATTTATGGAATTTTTAGCAGCTTCCATGTCTTTGGCAAACAATGATCTGGCAAAGTACAGGCAAACTATGGACACTGCCGCCGTAATGATCACCATTAACCGGTAATTTTTCTGCAGGGCTGGCATAAGGGGACCCTTGTTCTGCCCGATAATAATTGCCACAAGCATGAACAGGAAGATCCCGATCACAATGGAAAGAAAAAGTATGAAAGTGCCCTTCAGGTTCTTTTTTGGGGTGGTAGTTATAGCTGGCTTGCTCATAGATCGAAAATTTTTCCTGCGTTTAAAATGTTATTCGGATCAAATACTTTTTTTATTCCTCTCATCAGTTCCAGCTGAACGGGATTAAATACCACATCCATATAAGGTTTCTGTACCAGTCCTACTCCATGTTCTCCACTGATAGTACCTCCAAGGGCCTTCACGAGTTCAAATAATGCACGCAGGCTTTTTGTCATTTCCGGGTCACCAAAACTGTTTACTGTGCCTTCTTTTTTTATCCTGATATGCAGGTTGCCATCACCGGCGTGACCGTAACATACTGCATGAAATCCATGCTTCTTTCCCAATTCCTTTACACCCTTAACGAGTGCAGGAAGATTTGCGCGCGGTACCACTGTATCTTCTTCTATGGTATAACCCGCCAGCTTGATGGCTTCCGCTGTTCGTCTACGGAGTTTCCATAATTCAGCCTTTTGTTGTGCATCATCGGCAAAGAAAACTTCTCCGCCTCCATATTGGGACGTCAGCTCGGCTATCTGTTCCATTTCACTCATCAGCACATCCAGGTTATTGCCATCTACTTCAATAATGAGATGGGCAGCGATATCATCATTTACCGGAACGGCATAACTATCTACCATCGCACTCACAATCTTCAACGCATCAATCTCAACAAGTTCTACTGCGCTTGGAGTAAATCCGGCACGGAATATGGCGCTAACGGTTTCACTGGCTTTCTCCAGGGAAGCAAAGGGAACCAGCATCAGCAGATCATATTTGGGAAGCGGAATTAGCTTCAATACGATTCTGGTAACAAACCCCAGGGTTCCTTCACTACCTACTATCAACTGGGTAAGATTATATCCGGTTGAATTCTTCAACACATTGGCACCGGTCATGATGATCTCACCATTCGGCAACACCAGTTCCAGGTTCAATACATAGTCTTTAACCACACCATATTTTACAGCCTTGGGCCCGCCACTATTGGCTGAAATATTTCCACCGATAAAACAGGAGCCCCTGCTGCTCGGGTCTGGCGGATAGAACAACCCTTTTTCTTTTACTGCATTCTGCAATACTTCGGTGATCACACCTGGCTCAGTAGTCACCTGAAGGTTGCGCTCATCAATTTCCAGTATGGAGTTCATTCTTTCTGTGGATATCAGCACTCCTCCCTTATGGGGTAACGCCCCACCGCTCAGCCCGGTGCCCGCTCCACGGGGGGTAACAGGAATACGATGCTGATTGCAAATGGCAAGGATGGCACTGATCTCTTTGGCCGTACGTGGCTTCAGGACTACTTCGGGCAAATAGCTCAGGTTCTCTGTTTCATCATGGGAATAATGGCGGAGGGCCTCCCCATCGATGAATACATACTCTTCACCTACAATCTTCCGGAATGATGAAATATGCTCTGCAGTAAGTGAAGGAGCGGTCAACATATCATTCATGGGTGTAAAAATCGGGAAAAATTCAGCTTTTACAACCAAATCCTGTCAGAACAGGCCGGATAGTATGAAAAGACCCCGGCCGAAGGGCGGGGTCTTTAATATGTTCAGATGATTGTTTTAGTAGGCTTTGAAGGAAGGACACATACTTTCCCTTCGATTACCATTGTATTTGTCAAATACCCCCTGCTTAACAAGGGAGAATTCCAGAGCACCCCTGGTATTATTGTAATTCTTCAGCGTAGAAATGGTTGCATCATACGTGAAGGTGAATGTATAATCCTTGAATCCCAACCCGATCATAGGAATCACCGCATCTCCGCTGCGATAATACAATCCGCCAATCAGTACTTTCTCTCCATCACCAGAAAGATTGTAATGCGCATTCATACCTAGTACATATTCATATGTTTTAGCCTGCAGGGAATAATATGCATTCGGATTGATGATCCACTGATCATTCAGTTTGAAGCTTCCATTCACAAAAGCAGTATGTCTTACAGCAATTCTATTATCCACTCCAGTCTGATCATCAAAAAATGATTCCTTTGGACGATTGATATGATGAGAGGAGAACCCGATATTCAGGTACATATTCTCATTCGGAAAATAGGCATAGTTCAATCCTGCCTGGAGATCCAGGTAACTGATATTATTGGAAGCAAGCGCCGGAGCCTGACCAGTCTGGTGAACATCAAAGAATTTACCGTTCCACTGACCGGGGAATGTAAGATTGGAAGTGTTGATGCGCTTATTGGCCCAGCCAACATTGAAACCCGCACTAAGCAAACTACCCAGGTTCAGCATCTGGTGATAGGCTATGGAACCATACATCCTGGTGGAAGTGAGCGCGCCGCTACCGGCAACATCTCTTAATATCATGCCTCCTATACCCACCCAGCCATCATTATTCTGGTTCTGCAATATCTGTGCATCACCAAAAGCACTCATTGTTTTGTAAGGATAGGGCGTAAGAGATGCCCATTGATTGCGGAAGTTTACACCAAGTCGGTAATCACCATCCGGAATAAATCCCGTATTGGCAGGATTAGTAAGCAGGGGTGAATTCATGAATTGGGAAAAATGAAGGTCCTGTGCCTGTGCTGCTATGCCAAATAGCAGGCCCCATAATCCAATTACTATTTTATAACCGCTTCTCATCATCACATTATCTTATTAAAGTTATGTCACCTTTTTTAGTTGCCTTCTTTCCATCGAAAAATTCCACGTCAAGGGTATACATATATACGTCCATGGGTTGAACTGTTCCATTAAACCTGCCGTTCCAACCCTCATTCCGGTTGGCTGTCTCAAATACTTTCTTTCCCCACCGGTTCCAGATGGTCCATCTCATTTTTGCAATACCAAAGCCACGTACCCTGATCACACTATTGAGATCTCCTGTATTGGGTGTGAACGCATTGGGTACATCTATCAGCGGATCAATAATGGTCTGCACTGGCAGGCAGAAAGTGTCCGAACATCCTGCCGTATTAAAGGCTATCAGGCAGGCGTTCCAGGTACCTGTTGCATTGTATTGATAGGTTACCGGTGCTCTTGATGTGGTCAATAATGAATCTCCATCACCCCAAACCCACTTAAATCTTACAGCATTATCTGAAGACTCATTGTTAAAGATATCTGGTGTATTGACCACCGGTGTTACCGGAGAATAGCTATAATGAGATATTGGCTTGTCATAAACCGTGATTGTTATATATCCTGTATCAACCTTATTACACGTGTTGGGGTCACGGGCTATTAATCGGATTGTGTAGTTGCCAGGGACATCATACGTATGAACAGGTTCAAAGGCTGTAGAAGTATTATTGCCGCCTGATGCAGGATCACCGAAATCCCATTCCCAGGTACCATTGCCGTCTGAAGTGTTACCAAATTGAACAGTGTACGGAGCACAACCTAATGGTGGTGTTTCTATCCTTGCCTTCACGTTATCTACCACACTAACCTTCAATGGGAAAGTATCAGGATAATTACAATAGGCTGTATCCCTCAAAATCAGCATGGCGTTATAAGTGCCCTTTGCAGGATAAGTATGTGTAACCGGATTAAGACCTGCCACCACCAAAGGACTGCCATCACCAAAATCCCAGGCAAATGAAGAATCTGTAAAAGGTCTCGCCGTAACCTGGGGAGTAAGATTGTTAAACTGGTAATCAAGTGCTGTGCATGCACCTGTTTTTTGGTAAGAAGCTGCCAAAGCTGCTTTCAGATCTCCAACCTTGATATTGACGTAAGAAGTATCCCGTCCATTACAACTGGCCGGATCAATGGCAATCAGTCTTACGCGGTAAACACCAACAGCAGTAAAGGTGTGTGTGCGGGTATAACCGGTATCGGATTTCATGGGGCCGAAATCACCAGTACCATCTCCAAAATTCCAGATATATTCTTTGGCATTGCGTACCTGATCAGTAAACGTTACATCGAGGGGTACACAACCTGCAGTATCCCTTGGCACTCCGTTAATAGCTGATTCAACATCTACTCCTACACCTGCCAGGTTAAACGCAATTTTCACCATGCCGAGATTACAATAGGCACTGGCAGGTTTTGTTCTTGAATACGCGCCGGGGGAAGCAGGGAAAGTTCCTATGCCTCCGCAATTGGCACACATGGCCTGGTAGATAACACCATTTGCATCAAAGCGACTGGTACCACCATCGACGTGGTCCGTGAATCCACCATTCTGCCCAAAATAACTTCCGAATAATTGAGAAACGGCATCTTTCTTTAATACAAAGAAATAAAAGTCCTGGCCATCTGGACCACCTGGAGGATAAGGCAATGCATCCGGAGTTAACGGCAAGCCCAAAGTTCCTCCACTGGCATATTCTGTCGGGTTAGTATTATTGATGGCACCGCCCCAGCCAGACACATATACATTTTCGCACCGATCTACAAGGAACGCAGTGATCGATATATTAGGAATAGTGGAACCATTTCCAAATACAGTTGAATAAACATACGCGGAAAGATCAGGCTGAAGCTTGGCAATAAATTGCTTTCCACCTGAGCTATATATACCAGCAGGTTGCACTGGCCACACACCTCTTGTTTGTCCGGTTACATACGGAAATCCTTTATTATCGAATTTGAGACCATAGACCTGATCTATCTGGTCAGTTCCTAAATAAGTCGCTTTGATTAGCGTAGACCCATCATTACTTAATCTGGCAACGAAACCATCAATGCCTCCCTTGAATGTTGAACTGATTGTTCCGGCAGTTGCAGATGGATCAACAAAATTGTTGCTTTCGGTACCACCACCTACATATATATCACCATTGGGACCAAGTGATAATACATAGGCTGCATCATTACCCGAGCCTCCCAGAAAGGTTGCAAACAATAAATTTCCTACGTTGGGACTGAACTTTATTACCACTGCATCCTGCAACCCGCCACCGAAGGTCTTTTTATAAGCACCTGCACTCGCAGGGAAAGCATCGCCTGCAGTACTGGACCCGGATTGAGTACACGAAGCAACATAAATATTTCCTCCATTATCAAGAATGATCTCACTTCTTCCATCATCACCATAATTCTGCTCAAGTGAACTGGTTCCACTACGTCCTTCCTTGATATTTACACCATCATCACCTATACCCCCAATACGTTTTGAATTGATCAGACCTGTCCCCCCGGGATTTAATTCAGTAACAATGATATCATAACCGCCTCCTTTGCCAATGATGGTATTGGTACCCTTCAGAGGATAGGCGCCATTACCTGTTAATGGACTATTAGTTCTGCCGGCAATGAACAGGTTCCCATTTTGATCAACAATAAGACTATGAGGCTGTTCAGAACCAGAACCACCGATATAAGTTGCATAAGAGCGGCGTGCCCCATCCGCAGTTAATTTAATAATGCCGATATCAACCGGAACAGGTGAAGACCCACCCGCGAATTGGGTTTGGAAAGCACCTGGGCTGACCGGATAACCAGTTCCCTCAAACAGAATACCACCGCCATAAAAGCTTCCATCAGGTCCATAAGTAGCAGTAAACCCCCATTGATTGACGCCACTTCCAGAAAGTGAACACCAGCGAAAAACAGGGTCGATCACCAAAGTGGAATTCTTATCATAATTCTCTACATCAAATCGTACAACATCATCTTTTACCAGGTATTTTGTTTTAACTGCCAGACGGCCATTCTTGGAACCCTGGTAAGAATAGGGATAGGATTCTGCAAGATCCCCGATTGAAGTACCTACAATCAATTCCTTATTCTTCACAGCCATTTTATCAGCACCCTTATATCTCAGGGCTATCTTTTTAACATCTGCACCAGGCTTTGCGATAATATCATATTTGAGCGTACCATTATTTGTATAGTAACGAACATCAACATTTGGATAAACGTCTTTTAATGTAACCGCCTGGTAAATGCGGCAATTGGATGCCCATTTGGAAGGATCATCACCTGTAAAATAGTTATTATAGGAATCTACCGGCTTATCAGCCACCACCTGCATATTGGGAGAAGCCCCAATAAATTCAACTTCCACTGCATGAGAACGGATGGTTGTCTTTCCATATTCCTTACGAAGTGATTCAGTGGCTTTGCTATTGAACTCATGAAGAGCGCTCTGCAATGCGCCGTAATCATCAGCATTGTGCTGTACGATGGTGAACCCTTTATCTGTAATGAAAACAGACCCGGCATTTACATCACCTTTATACTTCACGCGGGGATCCCACTGTCCTTTATTCTCAACAAATTCAATATTACTATAATCCTGTGCAGATGTGGCAAGGGTTGTGGCTACGAGGGCTATCGAGGATATCAGGCGTCTCAGGGTATTCATTCGTCTATTAAATTAACTAAAATATCCCGTAAAAGGATTGAAAACTTATGTTAAGAAACTCTTTATCAATTGATATTTACTAAGTCGTGACGCGCAGCAGGTAATGGCTTGGATCGCCGAAGCTTGAGCGAAGGCGATTGGTTTCTTCTATGAAATCTTACTCCAGCTCATCTTTCCTTTTTGGAGTAGCAGGAAATTTTTTAACGGCAAATTGTCTGCCGAAACAAGGTCCGGATCAGCTTCAAGTAAATTTCCTACTAGTGATTTTCCTATCTCCAATAACGGTCTGTCTTCAATAATATTTGCCAGCTTGAAATTTAATACCCCACTCTGTCTTGTTCCTTCTATATCCCCAGGCCCTCGCAATTCCAGGTCTTTCTCCGCAATTTCAAAACCATTGCCAGTGACCGTCAGGATCCTGATGCGCTCCCGCGCATCATTACCTAATTTGGAGCCGGTCAATAATATACAATAGCTTTTTTCGGCCCCCCTGCCCACTCTTCCTCTCAACTGGTGAAGCTGGGAGAGCCCGAATTTTTCAGAGTTTTCAATCACCATAAGTGTGGCATTTGGAACATTCACTCCCACCTCAATTACTGTGGTTGAAACCATGATCTGGGTATCTCCGCTCACAAAACGATTCATATTCTCCTCTTTTTGCACAACCGGCTGCCGGCCATGCACCATACTGATCCAGTATTTTGGCTCTGGAAAATATCCTTTAACTACCTCATACCCCTTCATGAGGTTCTCATAATCAAGCTTGTCACTTTCTTCAATCAGGGGAAATATTATGTAGGCCTGTCGCCCTTTATCAATCTCTGCCCTCAGGAAATTCATGACCATGCTTCGCTGACCCTCAAAGCGATGAACTGTGGTGACCGGTTGCCTGCCAGGTGGTAATTCATCTATAACACTATAATCCAGGTCTCCATAAGCAGTCATGGCCAGTGTACGGGGTATCGGCGTAGCAGTCATTACAAGTATATGAGGGGAGACTTCTGCTTTTTCCCAAAGTTTAGCCCGCTGGGCCACACCAAACCGGTGCTGTTCATCAATGATCACAAGGCCCAGCCGGTCAAACTGCACCACATCTTCAATTACGGCATGGGTACCAATCAGGATTTGAAGGCTGCCATCTGCCAATGCCGCGAGTGTCTTTTTTCTACCGGCTGACCGGGTGGAACCGGTCAGCAATTCCACTTGTACCGCCATATCCTGCAATAAACTGCTGATGGTTGTATAGTGTTGTTTGGCGAGTATCTCGGTTGGCGCCATCAGGCAGGCCTGGTAGCCATTATCAATTGCGAGAAGCATAATAAGCAGGGCTACGATGGTTTTCCCACTACCTACATCACCCTGCAGGAGACGATTCATCTGCCTGCCGCTTCCTGTATCATTTCTTATTTCGCGGATCACTCTTTTTTGTGCGCCGGTCAGTTCAAATGGCAGGTGATCCTTATAAAAAGTATTAAAGAGTTCGCCTACTTTATCAAATACCACTCCTTTTGAAAACCGGTGTCGTTTTGAACGCAACAGGCTCATCCGTAACTGAGCCAGGAACAATTCTTCAAATTTCAATCGTTTTACCGCTTCAGTGTACTGAATATTGGAGGATGGAAAATGGATTTGACAGAAAGCCTGGTAACGGCTCATCAGATTTAGCTGGCTGATGATTGCCGCAGGTAAATTCTCCGGCAGGTCTTGTTCTCTTAATTGGTTGACCAGCACTTTAGTGAGTTTTCCAATCTGCCTTCCTCCCAATCCTTTTACTTTCAGCTTCTCAGTGGTTGGATAAACAGGCTCCAGGAATTCCTTTCCTGTTTGGTTTGCGGGAGTCCAGGCTTCAATTTCCGGATGTACGATCTGCACGGTATTCTGAAAAAAACTCACTTTACCATACACCAGGTATGATTGCCCGGGTTGCAATGATTTCTGTATCCAGTTAATTCCCTGGAACCAGATCAGTTCTAATTCACCAGTATTATCTTTTAGCTGAGCCACCAATCTTCTTGCCCTGCGGTCACCGGCTATTTCAACATTCAGCAGTTTGCCTGCTACCTGTATATATTCCGTCTGGTTATTGATCTCCCTAATTGAATTGACCTTTGTACGGTCCACATGGCGATAGGGAAAAAGCTCCAGCAAGTCACGGAAACTGAAAATGGATAATTCCTTTTTCAATGAATCGGCACGCTGGGGTCCAACTCCTTTCAGGTATTCAACGGGGCTATCTAATATTGTGGAAGTGGAAGCCAGAAAATGTTTTGCGCAAAATTAAATGAAAGCAGGGAAGGCAGATGCCTGTAATCGGTTGAGGCTTCGATTTATCTCGTTACTTCTCTCAATGATTTTTCCCAGAGTACATTTTGATCCTTTTTGATGTAACGGATAAAACCGCGAACGAGGCAAATATTCATGAACAGAAAATAGAAAGGTACTCCGAGGATTCCCATAGAACGACCTGAATTAGCCTGTATCCATCCCAATAAAGCCATTCCATAGAAAAAGAGCTGGAAGGCCAGGAACCCTGTATAAAATCCATGTGCCGGTTCATTAATGGATAGAACGATATTAAGGATGAGTACTGCTATCAATAACAGTGGACAAAATACCCATCTCAATAAACGTCTCGAAAAGTATTGAAAAGAAAGTATAGGGAATTTAAGCGGATTGAGACAGTCTTTCAGGTAAGCGATAGTCTGATAAGCGCCTGCCGCAATACGTATCTTTCTTTTTGCTTCTTCCTGCAGTGAAGCAGATGGAAATTCGGTGGCAAAAGCCCCTGGCTCATAATCGATGCGATATCCCTTTAAACAGGTTTGCATGGAAATAATAAAATCATCCAGGATGAAAGACTGATCTGGCGGTTCAAACAGATCTGTTCTGATAGAAAACAATTCACCAGCTGCACCCACCACCGTATTGAAATCAGCATCCTGCTTTTTCATAAAGGATTCATATTGCCAGTATAATCCTTCTGCTTCTCCGATTGTAGACCGATGTAAACTACGTGCGATCTTTTTTTCTCCTGCAACTCCACCCACCGTTGGATCCTGGTAACGAAGTATGATCCTTTTAATGGATTCTTTGTTCAAAAACGAATTGGCATCACTAAATACCACATACGGTGTTTGCACATTGCGCATGATTCGATTGATGGCGGCCAGTTTTCCTTCTCTTTTTCCTTCATGTGATACTTCAATACCCTGGGCATTGGCTAATATGTGTTCAGATCCATCTGTGGAACCATCTGTAACAAAAATGATTTGCAGCTTTTCGGAAGGATAGTCCAGCGACAGGGTATTTTCCAGTTTCTGATTTAGAATAGAAGCTTCATTGTAGGCTGCAATGATCATCGTCACCCGGGGCCATTCTGCCTCTTCCATCTGTAAAGGCTCAGGTCGGCGACGCAATGTTTTTTTGACCAAATTCCAAATAAGCAGAAACAGGCCATAACCAATATAGCAGAAGAACATCACGGACAAGCAGACCCAAAATGCAATAGCAATAATTATCATACCCTACGTTCTAAAAATACGGCGAATTACCCAGAATTGTATGGCCACTGGCCACAGTCCGCCAGCCATTTACCCTTATTTTCAGGATAGAATTCCAGGCCTGCCGGAAATCCCTGGTAAAGAAATTCAGCGCCAGGGAAAATATTTTGGATGACTTATTTCTCTCATATGAATTCGGTGACTTATATTACAAATACAGCTGTTAGCCTGGGCTATCTCAAATTCTGCTCTAATCCTCTGTCCCTCACACAATAAATTTCCTCTTGCATTTTGTTTAATTCCGTACTATTTTGTGCTTCACAAGTTATCCAATCACCTAAGAAAGCGGGAAATCCGTTATGAAAAACCACATCGAACTGCTTCAAATACACCTGTATTTCCACGACTATAAGTTTGCGCTTCTTTGTTTTGTAACGGCATTTGCTGCTACCCTGGTTGCCATTCCCCCAATTATTGGTTTGATCCGTAAATATGGCTTGTATGATATGCCTAATGCCCGTAAGGTGCACAGCAATCCTGTTCCCACCATGGGCGGTGTAGCTATTGTAGGTGGAATGATGCTGGCACTACTGTTATGGTTTCCTTTTTCCAGCGAAGCCGGCCAGATCAGTTTCTTCTTTTCCATTGCCATACTTTTTGGTTTGGGAATTATGGATGACCTGAGAGATCTCTCTGCCAAATACAAATTCATCGTTCAGATTGCACTGGCAATATTGATTGCTCTATCTGGTATACGGGTGCAAACCTTTGATGGCCTCTTTGGAATATATGAATTGCCTCTTGCTTCACAATATACTTTTACCATTCTTGCGATAGTTGGTATCACCAATGCATTTAACCTGGTTGATGGAATTGATGGCCTTGCTGGCGGATTAGGATTTATGAGCCTGGTTACCGTGGGCATGTTCCTTATCATCAGTGGTGATATCAATACTGCCCTTATTGCTTTTGCACTGGCGGGCGGGCTACTTGCTTTTCTTTATTTCAATTTCAATCCAGCACGCATCTTCATGGGCGATACAGGTTCACTGGTGCTTGGCTTTGTAATAGCGGTGTTATGTATACGACTGATGCAGGTTAATGTATCCAATACTGCTCCTGTTTTACAGAATGCACCAGTATTTGTGTTAGGTATTGTTTTGATTCCCGTGTTCGATACGCTACGTGTTTTTGCAATAAGGATATGGAAAGGAAAAAGTCCTTTCGAAGCGGATCGTACTCATATACATCACCTGCTTACCAATGCAGGATTCAGCCATGTATTTGCCGTTAGAGCTATCTGCTTTGTACATGCTATAATTTTACTTGAAGTGCGCTTTCTTCGTGGTTTTCGTCAGGAATACATCCTTCTTTTCCTGGCGCTATTCATGATACTGGTATGCAATGTCTTTAAAAGAAGCAATGTTTTATTTACCCGCTGGGCGAGATGGGGACAGAAGACTTTTAGTGAAGGAAATCAATAAACGCCCTGGTCATTCTGGGGGTACCCAAAGCGTCCCATTTTTTACCCATAATCTCTGCGCTGAGCCTTACTTCTCCCTGCCATTTTCTGGCGTGATTTTATTACCTATTCTTATAAATAATAATTTATATGAGATACGGTTTTATTGCCCTGCTGGGCACCATAGCTTTAGCAATTTTTAGCTGTAAGGATAACGGTGCCAGGTATATCGATCCAAATACCGGTAAAGAGCTAACACTGGTGAAAGATGCAAGCACCGGTTTGATGGTGGATGCTGAAACCAAGAAGCCGGTTTATATATATGTAGATACCGAAAAGAAAGATACCGTCTATGGTGAGACTGGTAAAGTGATCAATGGACATGTGGTAATGGATGAAGGTAAATACAGATATGCCGATATGAATGTAAAAGTGGAAGACGGAGAATATAAGATCAAAGGCAATGATTATAAAGAGAAAATGGATAAGGACGGTGTTCTGAAGATCAAGAATGGGGATGTTAAAACCAAGGTTGACGGAAAAACAGGTGAAGTAAAAGTTAAGGATTGAGATTCAAAAAATAAAGGAAGAAGAGCCGGCTCGTTGAGTAACGAGCCGGCTCTTCTATATTTGAAGTCTTTCTATAAAATGTTAGAAGAAGAAGCCCGTTTTAAAGTTTATGTGAGTTGCTTCTGAAGAGATTCCGTAAGTAGCAGTAAGGGAGAAACGATTATAGGGGATGAAGATGGCTCCGAATCCATAACTGCCATGTAATGAATTGGAAACCTCACCCGGCATCCAGACCCGTCCCATATCATAAAAGACAAGAAGACCTGCTTTACCATTGTACAAATAGTTTTTAGTGTTGAATACCCAGCGCAGATCATTATTCAGGTAAAAAGACTGTTTTCCGTAGAATCGTTCCCTGTCATATCCTCGCATTTCTCCACTACCACCTCCACCAATAGAATTCAGATTATAATAATCCGCAGTACCACTTAGTGCTCCGCCACCCGCCCTTATTGCAAGGCTGAACTGCCTGCTTAAGGGAAGAAACGCTGTTGTACTCAGCAGGCCTTTGACAAAAGATTTGTTATCATCAATATTGCGAATATAGCCTGCACCCAGGCTTACTCCCACACCCTTAAATGGAAATACCTGGTTATCCACGTTCAGGTAAGAGTACCCAGCTTCTACCCCGGCAAAAAACTTTCTATCAAAAACAGAAGGATCTACCAGGGTTTGAACAGCGGTAATATAATGATCTCCGGTGTTATTTATTTTAATTGATTGCGCAATCAAAGAGAATTCAAAATGATGCACTTTCTCAATATCCCTTTCAATTCCAATTCCAACATATTGACGCTCACTTTGCGTACGGTAATAATTAGTGGTCTTGTTGATTAATTTGCTTTCATTACCAGTACCGAAGAAATTTTCAACAGCTGGTGCATCCATTCTGGCCTTTATCACAAAATCCCATTTGCCAAAAAGCCTTCCCCATCTTCCGATATATCCAAAATTGAACGCATTACGGAGTATGCCATAGTTAAAACAAAGGTGGTGAGAAGTTTCATACTCCACCTTCTCCCAAGGTTTTGGAATATAGGTGAGCGTAGCAATCACTTTAAGTCCTGTACGGGGAAAACTCTTTAAGGGATTCCGATCAAATACCTGATAACGGGATGAAGAAATAAAAGGACGGATCGAAAAATTGAATTTTTTCTGGTGAGCTGTATCATATTCATATCTATTACCGCGATAAATTTCAACTTCATTCTGCAGATGATCTCCTTCAAACAAAACAGAATCAGTTGCATCGGGGTCAATCACTCGTATTTTAATCGGGTTGCGACTGTTGGTTCCCCTCACTATTACCTTGTCATTGCTTTCCAGGGAGTAGATCCTTACCTCCCGCGTTTCCCTGCTGTTATACATACGGGAATAAAATGGCTCTTTTTTTATTTCTCCCTCTTTTGTGATCTTAAAGGCTTCAATCTTTGTTTCTTTTTGGTTTATGCGATCTATGGTAAACAGTTCTCTGTCATGAGTTCCGGGCAGGTCCGCACGCTGAGAGAGATATTTATAATATGCAGCAGCATACTCCTGTAAATGGTCACGCCTGGATTTTATTCGTTCAATGATGCTGTTGCCCGAAATAACAAATAACTCAGGGGGCATGAGGCGAACACTGGAACTAATTAATGTATCAGTGAGTGCCTGCTGAATCTGTTTTGCCTGTTCAATCCATACTTCCTTAGTCAGATCAGTAAGAAAAAGTCGGTCAAGCGGCCTGCCATGCTTATTCCATCCCGGTACATCTTTAATTGTTCTATCAAATCCCTGAAATGGTTTATATACCCATCCAGCCACTGAAGGATACAATCCATCGATCTTCGTAAAAGCATGGTCTCTGTCCCGGGGAACAGGGCGATAAATATTACTCTTGCCCACATCAAATTTCGCCCAGCGCCAGTTCCCGGGGTGACGACCCCAGTCACCTATCACCATATCAAAAAGCCTGGCACGAACAAAAGTTTTTTCATCTACATGATTATCGTTGTCTTCCCAAATATGTTCAAAGAGTTTATCACTTCCGATAAGGTTGACTGAATTTCCAAAATGAGCTGAACCTTCCTGGTTTTCATCCGGCCGTTCTTCAAAAAGATATAGCTGATTACCATATTCTTTATTAAAGCTGCCCAGACCAGCCTGTTCTGGCACAAACACAATGACGGGAATTGTATGATATATTCCTGCGGCTTCAGCCAGTGGAGGAATGACAATGGCAGCAAAAGGATGGTCAACAGAACCCTGGTCTCGTGCGATGCGACTGATGAAGGTACCGCGCGCCTCATCTGGAAGATCCTGTCCAACTCGCTTGTGAACGCTGCGCAATACATACTCCTTTCCTTCCTTATCTTTTACGCGAAGGCTCCTGGTTTCTCGACCGCCTCCAGTTTCAGATGCTATTAATCCCCCTTTTGCTGTATCCAGGTAAAAATTTTTGACCCGTACTGGTGTATTCCATTCTTTCCGATAATGGTCACCCCAGAAAAAATTATGGTACCCGCTCTTTGCGTATTCTTTTCCTGCAATTACAACTGTAGTTCCTTTTACAGCAGGCGCACCAGTAACCACAGTGGTCTGCGAAATTGCAGTTCTGGCATACAGAAGCAAAAGAATACTTACACAATATTTGAACACAAGTTTCATTAATTCTGATTATAAATTTATGTACTTAGATTTTAAGCGCGTACAACTGAACTGGTTTCTCTACTCCTTTCAGGGTTATCTCGCCTAAATTCTCGCACTGCCACGATTTCAGCACATTGCTGTCAAAGTACTCCTGGGAAACAATAAACTTCTGGTTAAGTTCGCCACACGCAGTACGTATTCGTGCAGCTATATTCATGGCTTCCCCACTGATGGCAATATCCTTTTTCATCACACCAATTTCACCAATAGTAACCTCTCCTAGATGCATGCCAACTTTGAATTCAGGTACAATATCATACTTGCGACGGAAATAATCGGAAGTATGTTGGAGGGTTCGCCGCGCCTGGATAACGGTATTTAATGATTTTTGAAAATTAGATCGCCGGAGTGGCCAGGTTACTACAATCTCATCACCCACATACTGGTGAATATAACCGCCATTATCAAGTACTGCAGAAGAAACATAATAGATAAAGTCCTTGATGAAAGAAAAATAGCGTTCATGCCCTAAGGTTTCGGCAATTGGGGTTGAATCCTTGAGATCAAGAAACATGATAATTCTTGTTTCTGTACTTGGCTTGAGGTATTTGCCTGTAACAGTTTGCCAGAATACACCGGGTGAATACTTCTGGTCCACCTCAATCAGCACCTCAGTGACCAGGATGATCACTATCCAGGAGAACAGGCTGTCTACAAAGTAACCGGTATGAAAGAAATAATAATTCAATTCGTTAAGAGTGGAAGCGAAACTCTGGTCTTTAATACCCATGAAATGAGCAATGAAAACAAGTGTTGTTCCAAGACCGGCGATAGCCAGAAGTATTACAGTCTTTATGACCCATCCTGCCAACAGTGAAATATTCCTGAAACGCACCATCCACTCTACAAGTATCAGGTAGGCCATGATAGCGCTAAGGCTAAGGAAAATGGCCGCCCTTAACATATACGCTGAAAAAAAATTCTCTTTATAAGGGTAGTCAAAGCGCAGTTCAGAATAAAAGGCCCGATAATAAAGCAGCAGTTCAAACGCCGTCCATACCAGCGAAATGATGGCGATCCATTGAAGCCGGTATAAGGCAATAAATGGAAGATTCTTTATTGCCTTGAAAAGGCGTTTCATTGACGGGTTTTTAGATAATTGTATATCTCCTCCTGCGAACCTCGTTTTCCCTCAGCTTTTATTCCATCATTATCCTGTATGTAAGAGGAATTTTCCATTTCCACAGACGAAGCTTTAATATGGTCGTTCCATTGGATAGTAAAATAATCTTCCAGCTCCCGGGCGAGGTTCTGTTGTTTAACAGGCACACATACCTCAATTCGATGAAAAAGATTGCGGGTCATCCAGTCTGAAGATCCCATATAAATTTTGGTCTTGCCCTCTTCGCCAAAAATGAATATCCGGCTATGTTCCAAAAACCTGTCCACAATTCTTTTCACTTCAATGTTCCCTTTTAATCCTTTTTCCTGTGTATTCAGCGCACAGATGCCTCTCACTACCAATTTTATCTGAACGCCGGCCTTTGCAGCTTTGTATAAAAGGTCAATCATCCCCGTATCTTCCAGGTTATTGAGTTTGATTCGTATGCAGGCTGACAGGTTTTTTTTCTTCCGTTTGATCTGAGCATTGATCTCCTGTTCAAATATATCCGTCATATTATATTGGGAGACCAGGATAGACTCAAATTCACGGGCTGCTTTTTTCACAGGCCTGGAACGGGTCCGCAGGAATTTGAATAGTCTCTGAAGATCCCTGTTAATGGAAGAATCAGTAGTAAATAATGCATGATCTGTATAAAAGCGGGCAGTAGTTTCATTGAAGTTACCAGTGCCGATGTATGCGTAAGACTTTACAGTACCTTCCGGGGTTTGTTTTTGGATCAGGGCAATCTTGGAATGAACCTTAATCCGCGGAATGCTGTAAATGATCTTTACTCCTGCCTTTTCCATTTCTTTTGACCACCGTATATTATTGGCTTCATCAAAACGCGCCTTCAATTCTACGAATACCACTACTTCCTTTTTATTCTTGGCCGCGCTTATCAGGGCATTGGCGATATGAGAATCAGCTGCAATGCGGTAAAGCGTTACATAAATCAGTTTCACATCCGGGTCAATGGCTGCCTGGTTAAACAAGGTAAGCACGGGACTATAGCTATGATAAGGAAAATGTAACAGCACATCATTTTTCTCGATGCGGCGGAAAATATCACCACAATCATCCAGTTGTACAGATCGTAATTGTTTTAATTCCGGGTAAACAAGATGCTTATCCTTAACAGGAAGTTTGGCCAGATCACTAAGGTTATGGTAACGGCCACCAGCATAAAGCTGTTCATATTTTAGCCCAAGGGAGGATGCCAGGAATTTCTGCACACTGGTGGGCATGCCTTCTTCAAACAGGAACCGGGTAGGTGCACCCTCATCTCTTTTTTCCAGCTTCTTTTCCAGCTCCTTTAAAATATCCTTTTTATAATTTTCTTCATCCAGATAGAGTTCTGCATTACGGGTAAGTTTGAAACTATAGCTGGAATGTACCTTGAAACCGATGAAGATACAGGGCAGATTATCACGGATGATATCATCGATGAAAACAATATGACGTTTATCATCATCTGATTCCAGGGTATAGAAGCGGGGTAGCTTATCAGCGGGAATATTGACTATTGCATGTTGTAATAATTCCTCGCCCGGTTTTTTCAGGAGAACCAGCAGGTATAACTTGTTGCTTTCAAGGAAGAGATCTTCTTTTAAGGATTCACGGATAAAAACGGGCTGCATAAAGGCGAGTATGCGCGAAAAGAAGATTTCCCTGATCTGGCCAGACAAATCAGGTGGGATCGGTTTATTATAATATAATTCAATGCCTTCCTTTGATAAACCGGGAATCAGGTCCTTATTCAGTATGCTTCCAAACTCAGCAAATTGTCCGGGAACCATTTGCTGAACTCTTTCAGCAAGGTCTTTATCTGGCGGAGGAATTATCTTGTTTAATGTTTTGTTTTTTAGTTGAGAATATAGCAGTATTATGGGATAACGAACACGAAAAAACTCATCCATATTGGATGAGAAGATTGAAACAAACTTGATCCGTTCCATCAAAGGCACAGTTTTATCTGCTGCTTCCTGTAATACGCGATAATTAAATCCAAGCCAGCTTATATCCCTGTTGTGGTACATATCTTTTATTAAAACGGGGATCCCGTTCCTTCTATGACCTTCGGTCCCTGTGCGGTTGCATCATTGACCATTATGGCGATAATAAATGCGATAGCGGAAGTAATAATGCCGATCATGAATACATTATAGGCGATACGCACAAGGCGATATTTTCTTCCCAGTACCTGCCCAAGGTAATAAATATCATCAACTACAGAACCATAGAGATAATTCGGGTCACGCATCATGGTGCTCATCCCCCACTTGTACTCTTCCAGCTTCACCTTATGAAAATTTCCAAAGAACAACAGGTTGGTTTGACGGTTCAGCACCTGGTCCCGGGTAAAATTACCAGTGGTGATCTTTGGCCGCGTGGAAAGTATGGCCAGCACAATAGTAGTGAGTGAACTGGCAAGGAAGATCATGGTTGGAATTGTCAGGTGCCTGTCCACTTCGATCTTTCTGATCAAAACGGATAGTATCACTGATATGATTATGGCATTTACACTGATCAGGATATTAGCCTTGTTATCTGCCATATCACTAAGACGCATATGGTTCTCAGAAGTAAGGCGCAACATGGTCTGAATACCCTTGGTGATAAAACCACTTGGTTTATTCATGTCCTTTCCATCCTCATTTGACTTTTTGGTTTCAGGTATCAGCGTCTCGCTACTATTGGATGCATATATCTCGTTGATACGCTTTTTTATCTTAGCCATATTCTTTCTTTTTCTTTCTTCCAGTAAATTTTTGCAATAGTCAGTATAATACTGATGATGCGCCAGGAGAGCCAGCGTATTCTTTTCCCAATCCATCAAGATGGTGTCCAGGTTTCTCAGCTTCATCTCCTTCTTCATCAATTTGTCAAAAACTTTGAAATCTTTGGTGCCGAAATGATAGGTATCGGCATCCTTGATGATCTGCTCCCGCAAATTGGAAGGCTCACTGTCGATACGGGTGGCCATGATAGTTCTTTCGATCTCATCCGCCAGCGCAGCATAAATATCCTTCGTCTCAATCCAGTCACGCATCAGTTTAACGCTTTTCTTTTCATGATCAATAGGGTCCTCATATAAATGACCGGTGTCATGAAACCACGCTGCCAGATTGAGAACTATGATATCTTTTTCCTCCAGTTCATAATGGGAAGCGATCTCGTTCACATGGTCTACAACCTTGCGAGTGTGATCAATGCTATGATAGACCAGGTTATGATTATGGTCAGATTCATACAACGAACTAACATAATCCTCGCACTGTTTTAATATATCCACTTGCACGGCTTTCATATTTATTAAAATGTTAGATTAAATTTTGTACCGATTGAAAAATTGAATACCGTTTCTTCCGGCGATACTCCGATAGTGGCGGATACAATTACCAGGTTAAATGGATTGTAGTAAAGCCCTCCGCCAATCACATTATGCCATTTCCGGCTTTGCTCTCCTCTATACCAAACCCGACCAATATCATTGAATGCAATGACTCCTACCTGCCCGGGTAATACATAGGATTTACCTTCCAGCACTTTTATCCGCAATTCCAGACTTCCATATGCTACAGAATGCCCCGAAAACCGGTTTTTCCTAAAACCTCTCAACACATTATTTTGTCCAAGGGAAAGGGCCTGGAAGTATTCGATGCTATCATTGAAAATATGGCCGCCTCCTAACTTTATTACACCCACAATTCTTGCCGGAATTTTCAGGCTGGCATAAACCACCATATCAGATTCAAGCTTGCTGATTGCCTGACTGTTATGGTTGAGGGGTTGGGTCATGCTGAAAGTATTAGTCCACCGGATACCGCGTGTGGGGAATATAGGATTATTCAAATTATCTAATTCTACGCCCACTTTGCCTCCTACATATGTTTTTACATTATATACTTCAGCAGAATCCAGGCCGAAAGCCCCTGGTTTACCAAGTATATATTGGGAATTGCTGTTGTAGCTGTTCCAGTATTGATAAAGAGTAGGACCGAATATTATACTTAGAATGGGTGTGGGTTTTCTCCGGAACAATAGGTCTGCGGCTGCTTCCCGGTAACGCACTCTGTAAAAAGAAATAGGCTTTGAAGGATCCACTCTGGTCCTGTTACCAAATCCAAAGAAGTTATTTAGTACCGGATTAATGACGCGGGCATTGATTAACAGGTCTGTTCTTCCAAATGCATGAATCAGCTCTCCATTATATTTGAACTGGTATGCTTTGCGGTTAAGCGCAAAGAGTGCAAGCCCTACATGGCTATTGGCATAGGGAACTTTCCGGAAGCCATAATTAATAAAGGTAAACCCGGTACCCAGCATAAATCCATCGTCACCATTGATACCTGCATAAAAACGGGGGAACCTTTTAACAGGATAATTATACCAGGTGATATTGAAATCGTTGATATTCGGGTTGTTTTCAAAAATCTTTTTGGTACGACTGGAGGCTGACAGGTAATTATTTTCCGTTGAAATATCATAGACCACAGATCGCACCGGGCTGTTCACATAGAAAGAATCATTTCCGCGCCCACCGATCATTCTTATCAGAATTGAGGTATGCAAACCGCTATCTACAGTAAACTTGTCATTTCCGTTAAAGCCGTATAATCTTATTTCTCGCGTGACCCTTGGATCAAAAACCCGCTGATACATCACAAAATTGCTGTCCGCATGTTTTCGATAGGAATATACCGTAAGTTTCAGGGAATCATTTTGACCGGTAAAATGGAAGTTCTCATTTTCATTGCTACCAAGCACTGCTACTTCTTTTGAAAGGAAGTGATAGTATTGTAACGCTCTCTGCGAAATAATATTCCGTCGGCTGATCAGCTTGTCAGTAATCGTTTTTCCATTTATTGCATATATTTCAGGAGGCAACATGTGCATTGCCTGATTGATCTTATCGTTCGTTAACTGGGAAGCGAATTTTTTGGAGATATCCCTCCAGGCGTTTTCATCCAGGCTGTTCAGGAACAATCTGTCAAAGTCCTTGGCCACTTTATTAAGCTGGTTAACCTTTGGAATATTATAACGCAAACCTTTAAGAAAGGGCATCCGGCGGCGCGCTACGTACCGCATAATTAATCCATCTGAATAGAAAAATGCCTGATCCCGGTCACGTGGAATGGGAGTATACAATTTACCCTGGCCGGTATCGCGGGTAGACCATCTCCACTGATCAAGATGCCTGTCCCAGTCTGCAATCAGCATATCCAGCAAACGTGCACGCAGGGCAGCCTGCTGGTCAACCGTATGATCATTATCCTCTCTCATTTTATTGAACATGGAATAACTGCTCTTGGTATCTTCCGTACCCTCAGGATCTTTTCTTTCCAGCATGCAAACCTGGTTGGCAAACAGGGGACGGTAATAACCCAGCGAAGGATCATCAGGAACTAAAAAGAATTCTGAAGGAGACATTAGCACACCTGTTGTATCAGCCAATACAGGTAATGCCAATGGAGCATAAGGATGTGAAGCCGAAATCAGGTCCTGTATAATATTGGATGCAAAACTTTCCCTGAAGTTTTCGGGTATTGCTTTTTCCGGATCTTTATCTATTGTACGGAGTGACCATTCACGGCCCTGTTTATCTTTCAGCTTTAAGGATTTGGTTTGCTTTCCTCCTCCTACCCCTTCAATTGTAAAACCACCCTTTTCCCTGTTAATATTAAATACTCTTAATCTCACGGGAGTTCCCCATTCCTTGCGATAATTATCACCACTAAATAACCTTTGAATGCTTGTAGTTTTTGTATAATGCTTGCCTGCTGATGCTACCACAAAATCTCTATAAACATATTCTACCTTCCTGGTTGTGTCTTCAGGTATGGGTGGCAACTTACTGTAATCAAGTATGTTTTCGGAATAGGCATGTTTTAGTGAGTCCGGTTTGTTCTTATCTAATGTGAAGTAATCCACTCTCACAGTCTTGTTTTTAAGGATATCAAGGGTGGCAAATCCATTGGCTCTTGCTACAAACTTTGCTTTCCGGCCTGGAGACACCCGGGTGGTTTTTGAGCCGGAACCACTGATCACGAAATTATAACTGGAGTCATTCAGCAACTGTAGTGCATGTTCATGCCCTGCCACCAGGATCACATGAGGATGAGTCCGTACCGCTGCCATAATGCGGTTAGTCATATTAGTATAGAAAGGATGTTTTAAATCCTGGGGCGTACCAAATACGCTTCGGGCAATGGGATAAATTGAGCCGAGAACAGGTAAGGGAATGAAAAGATTTTCGCGACTGTCTGTAAAAGGAAAAACATGCTGTTTAATCGTAAAATAGCCGCCATGCGGACCATTACTTTTGAAAGGATGATGAGTTGCAAGTATAACCAGCTTGTTGAAGTTCTTGTTTAGAATATCTTCCAGCTCGCTGATCACCTCATCAGCAGTTTTGAATTCGCAATCTGACTCAATTCCGGGCTTGTCAGTTGCCTGTATCCACCACTGGCTGTCCATCATCACCAGTACCACATCATCGCTGATATCAATTGCCACAGGGCCAGGGCATCCGCCCTTGGGAAAGAACTGGATCTTCCCATCCCCATTCAGGTCAACATAGCTTTGTTCACGAAGGATATTTTGATATCCATATGCACGTCCATTCGCCCAGTCATGATTGCCCGGGATCATGTATCCACGGACCTTTGCGTCTTTTATTAAATTTATCTGGGAATCAAGGGCCGCTTTTAAATCTGTATAACTGTTATAGGTTTCATCGGGAAGTCCCGTATCATAAAGATTGTCACCGAGGTAAACCACCACAGTTTTCTCGTTCATCTTTACATTGGCTTTGATAGCGTCAAGCACCATGGCCTTGCCATTTATCAGTGATCCGGCATCTCCTACAAGAATAATTTTTGTTTTTACAGAATCCTGTGCTAATAAAATTTCGGACGACAAAACCAGCCAGCCAATCAATACCAGGACTTTCATGATCAGATTTTACTATTTGAAGATTAAGATATTCGCTACACCTACCCCTGCCGCTTCATTTGAAATGATTATGGTACCAGATGGGGTGAAACTGATGCCTTCAGGTTGCTTAAATAAGCCAGGATCAATTGGATACACCTTTTTCACGCCGCCCTTTCTGTCCGCAACTACCAGCAATTTATTAACCGATGAAATAATATACAAAAGTCCGTCTTTTGGGTTAATGGCTGCTGCAGAAGGCTTGAATTTCAGTTTTTCCTCATTTATGGCTGACGCTATCTGCTTCACATCAATCGTAAATGAAGAATCGGAGAAAGTTCCGTTATGTGGATTAAAGGTGAAGGTAGTAAGGGATTTCTTCTTATCTGATTCACAATCCTTGCAGATCAGTACCATTTTTTTGAGGGAATCATCATAATATAGTATCTCAAATTCGTTCTCTCTTCCAAATGTAAACGGATACTCATGAGTTACAAGATTTCCACTATCCTGAACGGAAATCTTTATAATATTTCCATTGCTTTGTAAAACGTAAAAGCTGCTATCGAACAGGACCAGATCTTCAAAATCAGCACCGGAAGAAAATTTCCACCTGCGAATATCCAGCTGGTTCCCCGGTTTTATTTTATAAAGCCATCCTTTCTCATCATTAATAGCGAAAATGGAAGAATCTTTTGCATAAAATGCCACACCTGAAATCTCATCCAGCTCAAGGGGAAGCTTGTATTGATGAGAAACCAGAAAATTATAACCTGCCGGACTTATGTATTTCTCTCCTCGTTTGCCGCAACCTGTTAAAAGGGCAACCCCAGCCAGAGCTAATAATAAAATGGTATTTCTGTACATTGTGGTTCCCGTCAAGATATCCGGGCAACTATGATTTTCAAATCCCTTGCCATCGTTATCCCTTAGTTTAAAATGCTGATATTTATTTTACTGTAAGCCATATTATTAAAACCTGCATGGGTATATAATTCCCCATAAATGCTTATAAGTTGTTAGCCAGCTAAAGTTTGGAAACTGCAACTAACAGGTAAAGAATCAATGGCTGATAAATTATTTCAAATCCAGGGCATGATCCAGGTGTGCATCTTCCCCTTTCCATATTTTCAGGGAGGTCCAGGGTTCCGGAGGAGCTGTCCAAAATTCATCTGTAGGAGCTAATCCCAGCGCTACAAAAGCATCCATGCAGATATACAGGCTGCCTGTAGTAATATAGACATCGGCCAGGTCTGGCTGATTGCCATAGAGCCCTATATTCAGCCAGCCTTCTCTATTAAAAGTAGAAGATGACTCTAATGTCTTTTTTAGCACCGCCGTCAATGCACTTCTTACCTGGGCCGGGTGCAGTGAATTAGGCAGTTTCTTTCTTAACGCGATATCAGAAAGATGATGAAAAACACCTGCTCTATAACAGATTGATCTTCCTGTTGCCGGGTAGCTGCCATCTGAATTTATCAATCGTTCCTGGATCTCTGCGTAGCGTTTATTAATTGTATCCAGCCGGGGAACAAACCAGTCCCACGACCGGGATTTTGTTTTGAGGATATCTAATATAGCAGCTAAATGAGGATGGATAACGATGCTATTGTAGTAATCAAAATGAAAATTCATTCCATCAGAAAACATTCCGTCCCCTACATACCAGTGATTGGCAAATTCACGAATTGAATATTCGATGCGAAGGATATCATACTCATATCCGTATTTACAAAAAAAAGCTTCAATAATTCCCGAGAATAATATCCAGTTATTATAGCCAGGCAGTGTTGAACGGGTGGTTTGTAATGCAGTAACAACCTGTTTCTTTACCGTTGAATCCAGGTGTTCCCATAGCCACGGGCATCTTATCAATCCATAAGCTACGAAAGAGGCATCCACCAAAGGTTGACCGCCTTTCCATTGTAAAAAATCTTTGGCACCAGGGTTAACGGCATTGGTTATAGCTTTTAATGACCATTGACGATATTGGTTACGCAGATCAATTTCTTTTTTTGATCCACCTTCGGTATTCAGCCAGGGTGCAATTCCACAAAGGGTTCTTCCAAAAGCTTCCAGGTAAGCTACTGGTCTTCGGTTATTTGCATTATCGATTCGTTTCGATAATTCAACCGGCATTTTTTCTTTTAGCCTGTCTTCTGCCAAATTGGAAAGCACCGGTCTCGCGATCTTATCCATATAGCTTATCCAGAGCTCACGATCCTGAGCGGAGGACCTTAATTGAATAGCTCCAATTATCAGGAGAAAGAAAAGTTTTTTCATACTGATTTTTCACAGATTACCTCTTGCGGTTCTTATACCGGATCATAGCCTCGATAAAATAATAATCACCATAAGTCAGGGGCACGTCTACTTCTGATTTCCCAGGCAGATGTCCAACCCCATGCTGCAGAATAAAACCTCCATTAGTCCCTGGAGCTGCTTTATAGGTTGAATTGGAAAGTGTTTGCAATTGTGTTTCCGCAGTCTTAAGATATTTCGCGCTGCTATTGGCATCCACATAATCAGCCAGCTCAATTAAGGCTGCCGCCATAATGGATCCTGCAGAGGCATCACGCAATGCATTTGGTATACCTGGCGCATTGAAATCCCAGTAAGGAATTTTATCCGCTGGTAAATTGGGGTGATTTAATAAAAATTCAGCAATATGTTTTGCCTGATCCAGGTATTTGGGATCCTTTGTTTCCCGGTACATAACAGTAAAGCCATATAATCCCCATGCCTGGCCCCTGGCCCAAGCAGATTCATCAGCTGCACCCTGCGCTGTTCGCTTTTGCTGAATGGCCCCTGTTTCAGAATTATAATTGATAACATGATAGGAGCTGTAATCAGGACGGAAATGATTCTTCATGGTTGTTTCCGCATGGGTAACTGCAACTTTATAAAAAGTTGAATCGCCACTGACGCGGGTAGCCCAGAATAATAATTCCAGGTTCATCATATTATCGATAATAACTAGAAATTCTCCAGGCTTACCATCCCAGGATTTTATGCAGCCGACTTTAGGATTGAAACGGGTGATAAGTGAACGGGCACTGGTCAGCAATATATCTTTATACTCAGGTTTGGGCGCAATGCGGTTAGCATTTCCGAAGCTGCAGAACATCATAAATCCCAGGTCATGCGTGGATGTATTGTTCTTTTCCTTTTCCAGCACTTTCAATATTCTTTCAGCTTCCGTTAATAAAGACTGATCTTTCGTTTCTTCATACAGGTATAATAATGTACCGGGATAAAAACCACTGCACCACCAGGCGGAATTGCTGAATTCATATTTGCCAGTAGCTGGATAAAAAGTTCTTGGGAATTTGTCTGCAGGAAGATTCTTTCCCAAAACCTTATACTGCGCTGCAGCATCAGCAAAATTCTGATCAAATGTTTTGACCAGCCCTGACTTTGGGGAATTGCTTAATTTATTGGGTGAATGGCATGACAACCCGATAACTATCAGGCTAAACAATATATACCAGCATGTCTTCATCATACAATCGATTAAAACCTGTATTGATTATTTGCCTGAAGATAAATTACCTGCGGGTAATGGCAAATTGTTTATACGTCAAAAACTCCATTCAAGGACCTTTACTATCTGAGGCGGAATATTGGCGCTTCCTTCCCCATCTACCTGTTCAGTTCTCTGAAGAAATAAATTGAGTATTCTCTTTTCTTTCCAGAGTTCTGTGTCATAGCTGGGTTCCCAGGAACCAACCGAAATGGCAGAAAGGTCCCTGATCTGCCATTTAGAACCAGCATGCCCAAGATCTCTGCATAAAGCAGCAGACACTTTATTCCCTCGCTCTTCATCCCGAAATATTATGGCAGCATTCAGTCTGTTCCCTTCTGACCAGGCAATGATCTGCGGTCTTGAAATGGGAATTCGTTTGGTACCTGCTCCGCTTAAAGAAAATGCTGTCTTGCGAAAGCCCAGATTTTGGATTTGCCATTCATTTCCTTTCTTAAATATTAAATGATATTGTGGAATTGAATCACCAGCATCACGCCAGTAACTGGCTATATATGGGCGACCATCCGCATCGGCAAACATGGAAGTCTGGTTGATCAATTCGCTTTTCTCAGGGATCTTACAGGCGTACTCCGCTGTGGCTGCATTAATTGGCAGCACATATTTTTCTCCGGTAGATTTTGTCCATGTCTTCCCTTCGTCCGAAGATCTTGCATAAGCCATATCATGGTTACTCGCAACATCTGGACTTTCCCGCCATACCCATGAAATATGTATAATACCCTTTTTGTCTACAAACGCCTGCCAGTAAGCATTTCGCTGGCCCTGGCCATCAATCAGGTTGCTTTGAAGGCGCGTCCATTTCCTGGTTCGGATATCATAATGGTTGACGACCAGGTTCCCCTGTCCTGACTCTCCATCGCGGTAAAAGAAGATCAAATTACCATTGGGGAGGCGATGAAATTCAGGATAGGTGACTCTCTGCTCTGCATTCCCGATCATTGCCATTTTATCAGTCATTTCCAAAGATCGCGGAGCAATGCTTTGGGCATAGCGTAGTGGATTATTATGATGATCCCATGCCAGATGAAGATACCCTGTCCCATCTGTCATTATACCAATACAATTATGGGCATCGCTGGTATTCCCTTTGAAAGAGGTATGCTTCAGTTGCCAGTGAGTGCTCCCAATTTTTCTTTTTCCTAACACTACATAACTTTTGCTATCATAGAATGCTATAAACTGGGTATCCTTAAAACTCACAATTGAATTCTTGCGAAATACAACGGTATTGATTGAATTATTGGCCCACCCGGAATCAACATTTACAATCCTGATCGTTTCTTTCTTTTTTTGGGCGGGAAGAATAACCGGAAATAAAAGAAGTATAAGACTTAAATGTAGTAATCGGTTCATAGCTATCAGGCAATACATTGGTGTAAATGAAAAGTGAGAACCTCAGGATTCTCACTTTTCTATTTTCAAATGTAATTAATATCCATCATTCGTACCAGGCTGTTCTGCATAAAGCAAAAGTCAAAAATTAAAATGTATACCTGATCGGCATCATTTTTAACTTTTGACTTTTTACCTCTTAATACTTTACCAATTTACATAAACTTGTAAATCGTTGTTTGCTTATAGGTTTCTCCAGGTTTTAATTCTGTAGTGGGGAAGGAAGGTTGATTGGGGGAATCAGGGAAATGCTGGGCTTCCATGCAGAATCCAGTACGGTGCCCATAAACTTTTCCACCCTTTCCTATTTCGCTTCCAGTGAGAAAATTACCGCCATAGAATTGCAGACCGGGCTGATCTGTCCATACTTCCATGGTAATTCCAGACTGATCACCTTTTACTGTGGCCACTTTATTGACCTTTCCATCCCATCCATTGAGCACGAAATTATGGTCATATCCCTTACCGTACCTGATCTGAACATTGGAAGTATCATCTACCCTTGCTGCTATTGTGGTAGGCTTGCGGAAATCAAAAGGAGTTCCGTCTACCTTCTCTTTCATTTTAGTAGGGATCAGGGTTGCGTCTACAGGAGAAAAATTATCCGCATTGATCATTACCTCATGATTGTTGATAGTACCGCTGCCAGCGCCATTTAGATTGAAATAGGAATGATTGGTAAGGTTAACGACAGTGTTGGCATCTGTTGTTGCTTCATAATCGATCTGGATAGCATTTTCATCAGTAAGCGTGAATTTTACTTTGCTGGTCAGGTTACCAGGATATCCTTCTTCACCATCTTTGGAAACATAGCTAAAGGTAATTGACTGGGGATCCTGTGATACCACATCCCATACCTTGGTATTGAACCCTCCACGGCCACCATGTAAAGAATTGGGACCATTGTTGGCATCCAGCTTGTATTCCTTGCCGTCCAATTTGAATTTTGCTTTGGCAATACGATTACCATAGCGACCGATGGTGGTGCCGAAAAATGATTCGCCGGGCTTCGCATACCCGCTGAGGCTATCGTGCCCCAGTATTACATCCACCATTTTGCCATTTTTGTCTGGTACCATAAGGCTAACGAGGCGGGCTCCATAATTGGTCAATTCAGCCGTTGCATTCTTTTTATTCTTTAAAACATAGAGGCTAACATCCTTTCCATTCAAAGTTTGATGAAAGCCTGCGCTCCTTGTGGGTGCGGTTGAATCCATTTTATTATTTGTTGTTTCCGTTGATGAAGTATCAGAACCATTGTTGCAGGCTACAAGAATAATTACAGCCAGGCCTGAGAAGAATAGTAGTTTTTTCATATAAAAGCAAAAAGTTATAAAAATCCAAATTAGGGAATTATTTTAATAAATGTCAAAAGAACATTTCAATGTAGATAATCTGCATGGAAACTCTAATGGGACCAGAGGACACAAAGATATCCTGGTGTTCCCTATTTCCTGTGGCTCTAAAAGACATCCCTGTAAATAATTACCTTATAGTGCCCTTACTCTTATCACAGTGAAGGAATATGGTTCCAGGGACACATTGATCTTTTTCCCTTTCAGTGGGATCGACTGGTCAGCAGGACTTACCGCTTTTGGTGCTTCAATAGAATTCACCTCATTTATATCATCGCTATGCAACACAGTCAGGCTCGCTTTTGTATCCAGTTTCTTTACTCCCTCTATATTGATCTCCCTGGTCATTGATTTGACCGACACGTTCACCAGTTTGATCACTACTTCATTTGTTTTTTTATCCAATACTGCAGAGGCATAGAGACTGTCTGCTCCTGCCAGGGATTTCCCATCTGCAAGAATGGGAACGATATCTGTACCCTTATTAAGCGAAAATAATTTCTGTACATAATAATTGGGCGTGCCATAGGCATTCAGGTTATCTACCCAAATTAAATCGGGAGTCCACTGCCAACCGTCAACATGGGCAAAAAGTGGTGCATAGCTGGCCATAACCACTACATCCGCATTTCGTTCCAGACCTGTCATAAAGGCTGCTTCTGCAATTGCGGTTTGCCAGTTGTTCTTATTATTTACACTGACTGTCTTATCACTTTGGGCTGCATATTCACCGCCAAATATTTTGGATGCGTTGCGAGGAAATGAATCATAGCGATTGGCATTCTGCAGGAACCATTCCGGCCTGCGATAATAATGTTCATCAATGATATCCGCATTCATATCACGCAACTCTTTGTTCAAATAATCGTACCGGTCACCGGAAGGATCGGTACCTGAGCTGTTCACAATCCTGAAGCCAGGGTATTTTGCCTTAATAGCCTGCGTAAATATTTTAAGTCTTTCAATGTATTGAGGGCCCCAGTTCTCATTCCCAACACCCATCATTTTAAGATTAAAGGGCGCAGGGTGTCCCATTTCAGCTCTCTTCTTTCCCCAGGTGGTTGACACATCACCATTTGCAAATTCGATGAGATCCAATGCATCCTGTACATAGGGTCCGATCTGCTCCAATGGAACTACCTCTGCAGAATTGAACTGACAGGCCATGCCTGCATTCAGTATAGGCAAAGGTTCAGCACCAATATCTTCTGCCAGTTGGAAATATTCAAAAAAACCCAACCCGAATGTCTGAAAATAATCCGGAGTGGGCCGGTGTGCAAATTCAAAATTCCAGCGATTGATGATAAGTGGCCGCTCATCCACCGGACCAATTGTTTTTTTCCATTGATAACGTTGTGAAAGATCGAATCCTTCAACAATACAACCACCAGGAAAACGAATGAAGCCGGGTTTCATATCAGCCAGTAACTGGATCATATCGGCCCGCATTCCACCCGGACGATTCTTCCACGTATCTGTAGGAAAAAGCGAGATCATGTCCATATCAAGAATGCCGTCACCTTCCATCCAGATATTAAAACTGGCTTTGGGTTCAGTAGCAGTAGCAGTAAAACCCGAAGCCTGTGTTTTCCATTCCTCACCATTGGTTGCAGGTAGCGTTACTATATTGCTTCCGATAATTTCATTTTTGCCATTAATCAATTCCAGGTGCAATTTGACCGGACTTCCCTGGTGACGATACATGACCGAGAAATCATATCGAAGATCTTTTTTAATCCCCATGCTTCTGAATCCTTCATTATTCAGCCCAACTGATCCTTTTTCATTATTACGAAGCGTAACACGCAGAAACCGCGGGTTACCTGAATTGGTTTCCTTGCGGTTAATTACCAGGAAATCTCCTTCAGTAGCGGGCTTGCCCAAAACTCTCCATCCCATCATTGGACGAAAAAATTCAAACGAGCGATTCTTGATCAGCTCCGCATAAATGCCCCCATCAGCACCCAGGTTAATATCTTCAAAGAACACACCCCACATGGTGGATTGAACAGCACCTTTCACCTGATTAGCCTTCACTATTAATTTTTGATTCTCCTGTGCTTTTATCCCCGATTGAATAAGCAGCAGGCAAAAAAACAGGAGTACAGAATAATATTTCATGTTTTTCACTGCATTCTTTTTGACTGTAATTTGTTTGAAACCGACGGTCTTGTGTATCACTTGGTATGGTTTGGTTGTTGCATTATTTCTTTTTTCCCCAGATGGCTGTACCCTGATTGTTCAATCCGGAAAATATTATGGTTGTCTTTTTATTTTCCCAGTCCCTTCCCAGCTGAACATATACTTTATCAGTAAACCCGTTTGACCAGTTTAATGTAAGCCATGGAGCGGCATAGGTCCAGCTATTGGCAGCACTTCCATTTATATTTCCATTGGCATTAATGGTAAGTGGAACGGAGTTCTGGAAATCCGGAGAGGTCTGCTCATTGGCATAACCAGGAACCACATTATAACCAAGGATGATCTGTTCCCAATCTCCTGCAATATCATTCTGTGATATGAGCGAATCTTTTTCCCAGGCATATCTTTCCGGCGATACGACGGGCCAGCCATCATTCGTCCAGAATATTTTCCGCACATGCATATCCATGTAAAATTTATCGACGCCGGGCCTGCCCTGGTGTGCCATATAATAACGGCCATTGTCCTGGAATACGGAACAGTGGGCTACTCCCTGCCATCCACCGTGCCCAGTGAATTTATATGGTGCCAGGATCATGGGACCATGATCCTGTGCCATATTAATATTGTTGCCATTAAAATCCTGGAAGGGACCTTGTGGATTATCACTGCGCCCTACACGCACATTATATTTTGTTTCCAGCCAGTCATAGGCAATGAACAAATAGTATTTGTTGAGCGCCTGGTTATAGATGATCTCCGCTCCTTCAATATTTCCATTGATACTGGTACCTGTAAATCCGCGCTGGGCAATTCTTGTTCCTTTATCTCCTCCAGACAATGCAAGTCCCGTAGCTGGATTCAGCCTGAGCACATAAATGCCATCCCAGGCTGAACCATAATACAACCAGTGATCACCGCCGGGTGTTACTACCACCGTTGGATCAATAGCATTGGTTTGAGTAGAGGCATCGTTGCGTGATGTTACCACAATTCCCTTCTCAGTCCACGGACCTTCCGGATTAGCTGAGGTAGCCAGTCCAATCACACTCAACCGGGGAACAGCTGAAGAAAGTGAATAATATAATCTGAACTCTGTGCCTGCTTTCATTATATAGGGTGCCCATAATGATTGAAAAGGTGTGCCACCATTGGAACTAATGAATTGAGCGCCCTGTTGAGGTAAATTGTCAAAGACCCATCCTACAAAAAACCATTCTACCAGGTCTTTGGATTTTCGGATCTGCAATCCGGCTCTCACCGTATTTCCGTAAGCTACATCGGTACTGAATGAATAGAACCATTCTCCGCTTTTGATTATGGAAGGGTCATGCACATTATAAGGACCCCACTGCTGATAGTTGGCAGGAGGCGCCAGGGATGCATAGGTGTCATTAATAGAGTTGATATCAAATTTTGCTGTACCTCCACCTGTCCCCGGATTAGTGCCCGGGTCTGGGTCCGCCGAATCAGGATTCTTCTTACAACCTGAAAAAAAAATTCCGGTTATCATTACCACAACAAGCAAACTTTCACTGATTCGGTTCATATGGTATGCCGTTTAAACATCACATTTATTTCATTTCAAGCACCACAACAGAAAAAGGCGGCAGTGTTACACTTAGCAGGTTGCTGGTTTTCTTAAAATTTTTGAAAACTGCCGGTTTAATTGTCTCGGGCTTTTCGAATGTATTATGGTCTTGCATTTTGGCGGAGGTTAATATCCGGCCTGTTATAGCGCCATTATAACTGGCACCTTGCAAATCAATTTCTATTGTCTGTGTTTTTGACGCATCGATATTGACAAGGGAAATATGGGTCAATCCCTGTTTATCCCTGGATGCAGAAGCAGACACTGCTGGTAATTTGCGATTACCCATAACATAATCAGATGATTTTACGGCTACAGGAAGCATGGTTGCATCCTGGTGCACATTGTACATTTCCATTACATGATACGTGGGCGTCAGGATCATTTTCTCTTTGTCAGTCAATATAACAGCCTGTAATACATTTACCGTTTGGGCCAGGTTAGCCATCCTTACCCGTTCACAATGATTATTAAAAATATTAAGGGTTACACCTGCGATCATTGCGTCCCTCATGGTGTTTTGCTGATACAGGAATCCGGGATTGGTACCGGCTTCAACATTATACCATCCACCCCATTCATCTACTACTAGCGCTACTTTCTTATTTGGGTCATATTTGTCCATAATGGTAGAATGGCGGGTCACCAATTCTTCCATTTTGAGTGCAACACTTAGCGTATTGAAGTACTGGTTTTCATCAAAATCAATGCTTGGGCCTTTTGCATTCCAGTCTGTTACTGAATAATGGTGGAGGGCTACCCCTTCCAGCATATTCAAAGGGATATCACGCATCAAAACTTCCGTCCAGTTATAGTCAGAACTATTGGCTCCGGATGCCACACGCCACATGCTATCCTTATTGTTCCAGTCTGTCATAAAAGTGGCGTACTGCTTATAAATATTGGCGTAATATTCCGGCTTCATATTTCCACCACAACCCCAGGCTTCATTTCCTACCCCCCAAATCCTGACATTCCAGGGTTTCTCTCTTCCGTTTGCGGTACGGAGTTTTGACATGGGACTGCTCTGACTTGGGTAGTTAACATATTGAACCCAATCAATCAGGTTCTGCACGGTTCCACTTCCTACGTTAGCTGCCAGGTAAGGTTGTGCGCCAATCTTCTCACACATATCCAGGAAATCATGGGTACCGAAACTATTATCTTCTGTTACGCCACCCCACCAGCGGTTGATCATGCTTGGTCTCTTATTCTTGGGTCCTATCCCATCCTTCCATTGATAAGTATCTGCAAAGCATCCTCCTGGCCACCGCAGATTGGCCACCTTTAGTTTTTTAAGTGCCTCAATTATATCCGTCCTGACCCCATTACTATTAGGTATGGTGCTATTCTCCCCCACATAAAAGCCATCATAAATGCAATGCCCCAGGTGTTCTGCAAAATGACCATAGATATTCTTATTTATGGTAGTCTTGCCTTCATCTGCATGCAAGGTCACTTTGGACTGCGAGAAGCCAGATAAACCACTGAACAGGAAAATGAATAATCCACTAAGGAAATATTTGTATTTCATACACTTATTTATTTTCCTAAAACTATTCATTAATATTTATTTCATTAATCCTTTTTTTTAGCATGTTTTGACTCTTTTCAGTCATCAAATTAGCGGTCTTTTTTAACCCCCTTGTAATTGATCGGGGTTATCTTATTAACAATCCCTCGATACCCCATCAATCCTGAAGAAGGAGAAAAATTACAAGTCCCAATAAACGCATTATGTTTACTTCAGGCCATTATAACAATAAGTCAGGTCCCCGATATGGAAAAGATTCCTGTTCAGTGCAAACGGAATGAACAGGAATCCTTCATTATTGGATATTAATTGGCTGAGTTCGGCATCAGATTCTTATTTACATCCAGTTCACGGAGCGGTATGGGTAAATATTCGTTACCTGCTACATAATTATTAAAATCCGTGTCATGGGTTTTCAATAAAGCCAGTTTGGCTGGATCGTTAAACCAGCCCCAGCGGATCAGGTCATTGATACGCTGACCTTCAATTGAAAACTCAAGCGCTCTTTCATGTGCAAGCTGGTCACGCATCTTTGCCTGTGTCATACCAGGTTTGGTAGTGGCCAAATCAGGCAACTGAGCTCTTGTTCTTACCTGCTGTATATAGGAATAAGCCTGTGCAGTACGATTGGTTTCATTCAGCACTTCGGCATACATCAAAAGAATATCTGCATAACGGAGAACGCGGTAGTTGATACCTGATTCAGGCGTTTCAAATGCCCTGCCCAACCCATCATTGGTATATTTTCTGGGATAGATCTTATTTTGAGGGTTGGCCCATGCAGCCCCATATGCCAGGATGGAATTATCAGCAGGTTCGTAGGAGGCTATAGTGGCCAAAAGACGCGGATCACTTTTTCCGCCTGTTGTTTTCTCCTGCTTGAACTCGGTGTAGATCCAGCTTGTTGGCAAATAGTCGGAAAACCCCTTTCCTTCCATCCCATACGTTACAGAAATGGCTGTTACCTGTTTCCAGGAAGTGCTTGGTTCACCAGTCCAGTTAAAATCAGTACCTGAACCTTCTGTAAACTGAACTTCAAAAAGTGATTCAGCATTGTTCTCGCCAACATCTTTGAAATTATCGCGGTAGTTTGGCATCAGGGAATAAACACCTGCAAGAGGTCCACCGGTAAAGAATTTTTCAAATTGTGTTCCTGCCTTCGCATAATCTTTTCTATAGAGATAGGCTTTCCCCAAAAGGCCAGCAGCAGCTCCTTTTGTAGCTCTGCCTTTTTGACCTGCATCAGGACCTGTTACAGAGGCATAACTGATGGGTAGCATGGATTCCGCCTGGGTTAAGTCAGCATATATCTGATTCCACAATACGTCTTCTGTAGCAGTAGGAGCATAATAATCACTCTGATCAACTGGCGGTTCAGTGATAACTGGAACTGCTTTAAAAGTAGTGGCAAGGTTCCAGTAAGCCAATCCACGAAGGAAATAGGCCTGTCCTAATATGCGATTCTTTTCATCGGCGGTCAGGATCCCAGCTTCGTACTTGCTGACGTTGGCTAATACCTGATTAGCCCGGTTGATCACCAGATAAAAATCTCTCCATATCCAGAATACAGGATCAGAGGTAGCCGGAATAATGAATTTTCCTGTTAATTCAAGATCCAGCCAGGGACTGTCACCGGTAAAATCATCACCGCGACTATCAGTAAGTCCGGGAAAAGATCTCATGTAAGTCCCATCAAGGATCAGGGCATTATAGATAGCTGTTGCCCCGGCAAAGGCCTGGTCTTTCGTTTTCCAGTAGCCTGCAGTTGTCAACGCGTTGGGGTTTACCTGGTCAAGTTTCTTATCGCAACCAAATAATACCACCAACAGCAGAAGAAGGTTAAGTAATTTTTTCATATCTGTAATTATTTTCATTTAGCAATTAAAATGATAATTGGGCTCCCAACAGGAATGTTCTTGGTTTAGGATAAGAGCCAAAATCAAATCCCGGATTCAACACGCCGGCTGTGAAATCTGGATTATACCCCTTATACCCCTGGAATGAGTATAGGTTCTGAACGGTAGCATAAAATCTTGCCCTGGTCAATCCTTTTATCAGGTTGTTTCGCAGTACATAACCAAAAGAAATCGTGTTAATGCGCAAATAACTGCCATCCTGCAACCAGCCTGGCCTGTCTGAGTCACGGAAATTGTTTACATCCGCAGAATTCAAACGAGGAATATCCGTATTTGTATTGTCCGGAGTCCAACGATCAAGCATATCAGTACTATAGTTGGAGGCACCTCCTGAATGCATCAGGTCTCTGTAAAACCGGCTATTGATGAGAAATTTGGCGCTGCCCGAAGCAAATAGTGTAAAATCAAATTGTTTATAGGCTGCACTGAAATTAAATCCATAATTGTATTTGGGAATACCACTTCCCAGGTAAACCCGGTCATAAGTTTCATCTACAAATCCATCAGGTTTACCCTGCGGTCCACTTATGTCTTTATATTTTACATCACCGGGTTTAAGATTGGGAGCAAAGGTGTGAACTGCGTGAGCAGCTATCTCTGCCTGGGACTGGTAAATACCTTCGTAAACAAATCCATAATGCTCACCTATTGATTGTCCGATTTTTGTTCTGGCACCAGCGCCTGCAAGAGGTTCCGTATTATTGAGACCCAGGCTCAACACTTCGTTCTTAACGGTAGACAAATTGGCCCCAGCATCGAAAGTAAAGTCACCCTTGTTCTTGTGATAGGTAAGTGCGATCTCTATTCCTTTATTGGTGAAAGTTGCCGCATTAACAACAGGCGCCAGGTTATTGGAACCAACTGATGCGGGGATGGGAACATTCACCAATACATCAGAGCTTTTTGCATTATAATATTCTGCAGAGAAATCAAGGTGATTATTCAGAAGTATGGCATCAAAACCAACATTGGTGGTTGCTTTTTCTTCCCATTTCAATGTTTCAGATACAACGCTGGTTTGCAAGCCGCCGGTGATCCTGGTGCCGTCGAATGTATATACAACCCCCGAATTGATGATGGCCTGGTAACCATAATCTCCGATATTCTGGTTACCCAGCTTCCCATAGCTTGCCCTCACTTTAAGAGAGGAAATTATTGTGGCGGGAACATTCCAGAATTTCTCATTGTTTACTTTCCAGCCCACTGATGCTGCCGGGAAGTTTCCGTATTTATTGCTCGGAGAAAACCGGGAAGAACCATCCCTGCGTATGGAGGCAGCAACCAGATATCTGTCGTCATAGCTATAATTAACACGTCCAAATAAAGAAGTGATGTTATTGACAAACTCGGTCCCTTTTGCGGCACTGCTGGTGCCGTTACTGATAACTGGATAATACGGCCGTGTAAATCCCTGTGCGCTGCTTTCCCGGAAAACGGCCTTATTATTCCGGTAAGAATGCCCTGCCAATGCTGTAAGTGAATGCTTTCCAAAATTCCTTTCGTAAGTAAATGTATTCTCAATAGCAGCATTAGAGAAATTTCTTGAATTATCATTCAGGCGGGCAATTGTGTTGCTGAAGAATTTTCCCATGAAGAAAGTGGGCACCCATGAATAATCCCTTGTTACCGTACGATCATAACTGACACTGGCCTTATATTTTAAATTATTACCGCCTTTCTTTAATAACTGAAGCTCCCCATAAATATTAGAGAATATTCTGTCTACATCCACATAGTTTCGGAACATCGAGTTTACTCCAATTCCATTTAATGAGTTTTCTCCGTGAAATTCCGAATTGGAACCGCCGAATCCGCCTTCATTAGCTGGATCATAAACTTTCATGGTAGGAATGGCCCTCACGAGTGTATTGATCAAAGGAGGAATTCCACCCAATAAGATATCATCACGGAATGTGAGCGAATTTTCGTGAGAGTGGGTATAGGACATTGACTCACCTACTTTCAATATTCCTTTCTCAGCTGAGGTGTTCACCCTTGCAGTATATCGGTTATAACTGGGGCCGTTTCCTACATAAGTGCCCGCATTATCGAAATAATCCAGGGAGATATTATACGTGCTACTCTGTCCGCCGCCGGACAGGCTTACATTATGGTTTTGTCTTGTTCCCGTTTTGAGCCCTTCTTTCTGCCAGTCAGTATTGATGTTGTTAATATAACCTGCATTCGCAGGATCATTAGCAGGAAAAAGTGGCTGGCCACCATTTACGCGGGATTCATTGATCAGCATCTGGTATTGAGCCCTGTCGGTAACATCCGTATGTTGCCAAACCTTATCCCATCCATAATAGCCGTTGTAGTCCACTCTCATTTGTGTATTCTTCTTTCCCTGCCTGGTAGTGATGATGACCACGCCGTTGGCAGCTTCCGCACCATAGATAGCAGCTGCCGCTGCATCTTTCAGTACCTGCATGGATTCTATATCATTTGGGCTGAAGTCGCGAATAGAATTTCCTACAGGTACCCCATCCACCACATAGAAAGGCTGCGGTGAACCAAGTGTGCTAAATCCCCTGATCCTTACTACCGGTGCTGCACCAGGTTGGCCATCGCTGTTGATAGCCACACCTGCTACACGGCCTTGCAGTAACTGTGTAATATCGGAGGTGGAATATTTTTTTGTTTCGTTGATATTTACTCCAACAATTGATCCGGTAAGATCTCCCCTCCGCTGGGTACCATAACCCACTACCACCACATCATCCAGCACATTGATTTTTTCATTTAACGTGAAGGAAATATTCGTAGAGTTCCCAACCTTAACTTCTCCACTATTAAAGCTGGCGGAAGTAAATACCAGCACATCTTTTGGAGAGGCAGTAATAGTGAATCGGCCATCATCACCAGTAGTGGTGGCGGCAGTACTTCCTTTAATGGTCACCGTTACGCCAGGTAATGGCTTCCCATCTTTATTGGTAATGATACCCCTGACCAGTGTCTGTGCCATAGCGATGGACACAAAGCCGGACAAGAGAAGCATTAGCAGAATTTTTTTCCGCAACACTCGATTTGTTTTGTTTCTCATACAGCAGTATTTGTTTTTAGAAAAGATTTATTGATTGAAAGGTTGGTAAGCTATAATTGTCATTCGTACATTTATATTGCTGGTCCAAAAAAAAATTAACGGGCAGATGGCTGCGATAGTGATTGGTACAGTGAATAAAATTTCTGGATTGATTCAGTTGAGACCTGGGAATTGAGCGATAAAGAAGAGGAAGACAGAGGCAAGTCATACTCATTGTTGAAGTATTAGCAATCAGTTCGTTATTCCTGAATGAAATTGAGAAAATTATTTTTACTCTTATGTCCAAATCGTATCAATGTTTCGCTGATTTGTATCATGGCAGAGAAAGAGGCTATTTCTCTATATTTATAACTTAATTCCCTTTTCATTGAAATACATAGTCTTCCTTGCCATTTCACTGGTTTTCCTTTCGGGGGTCCATTGTCAATCCTATTATTTCCGCCACTATCAGGTGGAGAATGGATTGTCAAATAATGCAGTGATCTCCTGTGTGCAGGATAAGAAAGGATTCCTGTGGTTTGGTACAAAGGATGGCCTTGACCGCTTTGACGGTGTTACCTTCAAAATATTCCGAAACGATCCGGATGATACCAGTAGCATTGGTAGCAATTTCATTCATACACTGTATCTCGATCCCTATGATATTCTTTGGGTAGGAACAGAGCAGGGACTTTACCGGTATGATGCCACCCTGGAAAGCTTTAGTTTACTTCCTGCTGCCATCACCGCACAGGTGATGGATATTAAAATGGATGCAAACGACAATCTGTGGTTTATTACAAATTTTAATTTGTTCAGGTATAATATCAAATCAAAATCCTTTCGGCATTTTCCGATCAAGCAGTATTTTGAAGCTACCTCCCTTTGTACGTTGCCCGATGGATCTGTCTGGGTGTCTACCTCTGGCGGATTGTTGAAGAAATATGACCCCGCAACAGAATCCTTCAATAGCTTTAATCTGTTTGCACGTTCACCAAAACCTGTTTCCAACTGGATTGAAAAACTTTATAGTATTTCAGAAGGTAGAATAGTTGTGGGCACATCCAACCAGGGAGTGAAGCTATTTGACAGTAAGACACTTGACTATAAGGATATTCTTACTTACAATACTGACAGGACCGAGATCTTTGCCCGCAATTTTGTTCAAACTGGTCCTTCGGAACTTTGGATCGCTACTGAATCCGGAATATTTATTTACAATCTGGCTACAGGTGAATATACTAATCTGAGAAAGGAATATAATAATCCCTATTCCATATCTGATAATGCGGTATATACTTTTTGCAAGGACAGGGAAGGAGGTATCTGGGCTGGCACTTATTTTGGCGGAGTTAGCTATTATCCCAACCATCCGCTAACGTTTACCCGTTATTTTCCTGATAAGAACAGGAATTCACTTAGCGGAAATGTAGTACGTGAAATTCACCAGGACCAATATGGCAATCTTTGGATCGGTACAGAAGATGCAGGGCTCAATAAGCTGGATGCTTCTGGTAAATTCATTAGCTATCTGCCAACAGGCAACAGGGACGGAATTTCCTACTCCAATATCCATGGTATTTTGCCAGTCGGAAATGAATTATGGATAGGTACTTTCGAACATGGGCTGGATGTAATGGACATACGAACCAGCAAGGTTATCAGGCATTATTCAAAGAACACCGGTCCCAATTCCCTGCGCAGCAATTTTATCTATTGCATTTATAAATCACCTTCCGGGGAAATAATCATTGGTACCACTATCGGAGCTTATCGTTATAACAGATCAAAAGACAATTTTATTCCTGTTGAGGGCCTGCCCATTTTCATCTGGTATTCTTCCATTTTGCAGGATGAGAACGGAACCATCTGGGCAGGGACTTATGGAAATGGTGTCTATTATTACAATCCAAACACAAAACAGTCTGGCAATTTCCGGTATAATGCTCACACAAAGAATTCCCTGGCGAGTGAACGGGTAAATAGTTTATTCCAGGATAGTGATAAAAATCTCTGGTTTGCTACTGAAGGAGGTTTATGCAGACTTAATAAGAAGGATAGCAGCTTTACCCGATATGGTACTCAAACAGGATTACCCACCAATTTTATATTAAGCCTGCTGGAGGATAATAATAAACAGATCTGGATCAGCACTTCAGGAGGACTGGTTGCCTTCAACCCAAAAACGGAAAAATCAGTTGTATATACCAAGGCAAACGGGTTGCTGAATGACCAATTCAATTTCAGTTCTGCCTTTAAAGATTCAACAGGTAAAATGTATTTTGGAAGTGTTAAAGGAATGGTCAGTTTTAATCCGGCTCAATTGGTACCCTCTAATTTCACACCTGTAGTTTACATTACAGGATTCCAGGTCAATAACAAAGACCTTCTCATTAACAGGAATGGCTCTCCCATAACAAAATCAATTACCTATACTGACAGGATCAGTCTTACCCATAACCAGTCCACCTTCAGCATTGACTTTGCTTCCCTGACCTATACAGCCCCTGAAATGTCTGAATATGCTTACCTGATGGACGGCCTGGACAAGGACTGGACCTATTTAAAAACCAACCGTAAGGTTTATTTCACAGAGCTAAAGGCAGGATCCTATACATTCAAGGTAAAAGCCGCTTCCGCCAATGGAAACTGGCAGGGGCCTGAATCCATTCTCCATATTGAAATACTACCGCCCTGGTGGGGCAGTAACCTGGCCTGGTTATCCTATATAGCAGTAGCTCTGATCATCATATTTCTACTGGTCCGTAACTATCATATCCGCACCCGTGAAAAAAATAAGAGGAAGATTGAGCAACTGGAAACTGCAAAGGAAAAAGAGTTGTATGAAGCCAAAATGCAATTCTTTACCAATGTGGCACACGAGATCAAAACACCACTGACACTTATCAAGGCGCCGCTGGAAAAGATCATAAAGAAAGCCGGTGACAGTCCAGGCATCAATGAGAGCCTCCGGATCATGGAGAAAAATACGAGCAGGCTTATTGCATTGACCAATCAATTGCTCGACTTTCGGCAAACAGAAATAAAAGGTTTTAGCCTGAATTTCGTCAAAACGAATATCACTGAATTGACAGAAGAGGTGTTCCTCAGCTTTAAACCACTGGCGGAACAGAAGGATATCAGCCTTACCATGGCACCGGTAACAGACCAAATTTGCGCCAACATAGATATCGAGGCATTCAACAAAATACTGACTAATCTTTTCAGCAATGCAGTAAAATATGCGGAAAAGAAAGTAGAAGTAGTGTTTTTGCCGGTAAATCAATCTGACACCTTTTTTACGTTGCAAATAAAAAATGACGGTTATATTATACCGCCAGACATGAAAGAAAAGATATTTGAACCCTTCTTTCGATTAAAGGCTACCGAAAAACAAAAAGGTACTGGAATAGGACTGGCCCTCTCCCGCTCATTGACGGAATTGCAGAACGGGAAGCTGGTGCTGGAAGAGACAGCAAATAATATGAACGTGTTTTCCCTAACCTTCCCCGTGGTACTGGAAGGAAATTAATCATAACTGATGAATCCGCTATTATTATTAGTAGACGATAACGAAGAGATCCTGGAATTTCTCGAGCATGAATTAAATGAGAAATATACCATTCTCAAAGCTGTGGATGGACAACAGGCCCTTGACCTATTGAAGGAAAATGCCGTTCACCTTGTGATCTCTGATGTTATGATGCCGATTATTGACGGTTTTGAACTCTGCGGCCTTATCAAGAGCAATTTTGAATTCAGTCATATCCCCGTTATTCTTCTAACAGCCAGGAATACACTACAGTCAAAGATCGAAGGCCTGGAGCTTGGCGCAGACGCTTATATAGAAAAACCATTTTCTCCGGAATACCTCCAGGTGCAGATTGCAAACCTCCTCACAAACAGGAATAAGATCAAGGAATATTTCGCCAGTTCGCCCTTGGTACACATAAAAAGCATGGCTTATTCCAGGGCAGATGAATTATTCCTGGAAAAAATAAACGAAACGATTTTAAAAAATCTAGGGGATACAGAACTGGACGTGGAGAAACTTGCCCGCTTCATGAATATGAGCAAGCCCACGCTCTATCGCAAAATAAAATCCCTGTCTGATCTTTCGCCCAATGAAATAATCAATATTACCCGACTTAAAAAAGCGGCAGAATTACTGGTGGAAGGGAACTATAAAATATATGAGGTCGCCAATATGGTGGGTTATGCCTCCCAAACCAATTTTGGAAGGAATTTCCTGAAACAGTTTGGTATGACCCCCTCGGATTATCTGAGTAAAAAGGATCATGAAAAAGGGAAATAGCCAGGTGGTCCCGAGAGCCATCGAGATGGCGAGACTTCGCATATTTCCCAATACACACAGGCTGATGAATTGGAAAAATTAAGACGTTAACACTTATATTTACAATAGTAAACTTAAACGCTGCCTGTTGTATGAGACATTATTCCAAACAAACACGGGTACTCGCTGCCGTGGATTGCATCATATTCGGATTTGATGGAGAGGATATCAAGATCTTATTGATTCAAAGAGGATTTGAACCCCAAAAAGGAAGCTGGAGCTTAATGGGTGGATTTGTGCAACCGGAAGAAAGTTTTGAAGAAGCAGCCTCCCGAATCCTGAAACAGCTTACAGGTCTTGATGGCGTTTATCTTGAACAATTATATGCTTTTGGTAACCCAGACAGGGACCCTGCAGAACGTACCATTTCCGTCGCTTATTTTACTCTGATAGATATTCATCTTTATGAGAAACAGCTGAGTGATGATTATCATGCTGAATGGTTTTCCCTTAACAAGATCCCCAAACTTGTATTTGACCATGGCCTCATGGTGGAAATGGCAAGAGAAAAACTAAAATATAAAGCCGCCTTCCACCCTATTCTGTTTGAATTGCTTCCTGACAAATTCACTATTCCACAGCTCCACAGCCTTTACGAGGGTGTATATAATATCGAACTGGATAAAAGAAATTTCAGCCGCAAGCTGATCTCCACCAACCTGCTGGTCAAGCAGAAGGAGAAAGAAAAAGCAAGGTCCAAGAAAGGCGCTTTTTACTATAAGCTGGACAAGAGAAAGTATAATGCGGCGCTCAACTCATTTTTGAATTTCATTCCCAACCCTGGTAACCTGAAATAAAACCCGCTGGTTTTACCATATATAAAATGTTGACCACGGCTATGTAAACTGGCCGTTGTTTTACATTTCATATTAAAATTTTACAGTTCACATTTTAAGTGTTACTTTGACACTAAATTTTAACAGCTTAGCTTGTCATGGCAAAGAACTCCTATGTGATTGGTGTGGATTACGGAACAGATTCAGTGCGTTCCATCATTGTTGATGCATCCAATGGTAAAGAAATTGCTGCTTCCGTTTTCTATTACCCCCGTTGGAAAAACGGTTTATATTGCAATGCCTCCAAAAACCAGTTCAGGCAACATCCATTGGATTATGTAGAGGGACTGGAAAGCACCATAAAGGATTGTCTTTCCAAAGCTGGGAGTACTGTGGCTGCCAACGTAAAAGCTATTGCGATAGACACCACTGGATCAACTCCCGTAGCCGTGGATGAATCCGGAACTCCACTCGCCATGGTGAAAGGTTTTGAAGAAAATCCAAATGCCATGTTTGTTCTATGGAAAGATCATACTGGTGTTAAGGAAGCGGCGGAGATCAATGATCATGCACAGAAATTTGAAACCAATTACCTCCAGTTTGTGGGAGGCATATATTCTTCAGAATGGTTCTGGGCCAAGCTGCTCCATGTACTGAGAGTTGATACTTCTGTGAGGAAAGCGCTCTATTCCTGGGTTGAACATTGCGACTGGATCCCTTTCCTCCTCACTGGAGGAAAGCAGGCTTCTGCCATGAAAAGAAGTAGATGCGCAGCCGGGCACAAAGCATTGTGGGCTGAAGAATTCGGCGGATTACCTCCGGAAAATTTCTTCTCCTCACTGGATCCATTGCTGAAAGGAATTACTTCCCGTCTTTTTGAACAAACTTATACTTCAGATAAATCAGCTGGCAATCTGAGCAGTGAATGGGCACAAAAACTTGACCTTTCTACCGATGTCATTGTTGGCGTTGGAGCTTTTGACGCACATATGGGTGCTGTTGGCGGGCAAATTGATCCCTATCATCTCAGTAAGGTAATGGGCACCTCTACCTGTGATATGCTGGTAGCCCCCACTGTTGAAATCAAAGGAAAACTGGTAAAGGGAATTTGCGGACAGGTACCCGGATCCATTATCCCCGGAATGATGGGATTGGAAGCAGGTCAATCAGCGTTTGGAGATGCCTATGCGTGGTTTAGGAATATACTGGCCTGGCCTTTAAAATATGTATTGCCGACAGGCACAGATAAAAAAATAATAGAAGAAAGTATTGATAAGATCATCTCCGAACTCACCCGCCAGGCAGAGAAACTGGAAGTAGATGAGCAGGATGAAATGGCCATTGACTGGTTCAATGGTCGCCGTACTCCTGATGCCAATCAATTATTAAAAGGATCACTTATTGGGCTGGACCTTGCAACAGATGCCCCCCTATTATTCCGAGCCATTGTGGAATCAACCTGTTTTGGAGCGAGAGCAATAGTTGAACGATTCATAGATGAAGGAGTTCCCGTAAAAGGATTGATCGGGTTAGGCGGTGTGGCAAGAAAATCACCCTTCATTATGCAAATGATGGCGGATGTAATGAATATGCCCATTCGTATTCATCGGTCAGAACAAACCTGTGCAGCTGGAGCAGCCATGTTTGCAGCAACTGCAGCTGGTTTATATCCTACTGTTGAAGAAGCCATGCAATCAATGGGACAGGGATTTGATCTTGAATATTTCCCTGACAAACAGAAAGCGGTTATTTACAATAAACGATTTGAACATTACAAACGCACAGGTCAATACCTGGAATTCCAAACCGAAAAAGAAGAATCAATATTATTGAATGAGCAAGCATCTTGATATCCAGGAAGAAGCCTATGAGGCAAATATGCAATTGACCGAACTCAACCTGGTCGTTTTCACATTTGGAAATGTTAGCGTAGCAGACCGCAAAGCAGGTGTATTTGCCATTAAGCCAAGTGGAGTTCCCTACGAAAAATTGTCACCTGCCAAAATGGTGATCGTTGACTTTGAAGGTAAAACGGTAAAAGGAAAATTGCGTCCTTCTTCCGATACGCTTACTCATGCTGTATTATATAAACACTGGCCGTCTATCTTCAGCGTTGTTCATACCCATTCAACCTATGCAACGGCCTGGGCACAGGCCCAACGTGCCATCCCAGTTTTTGGAACTACCCATGCAGATCATACCACAGTGGATATTCCCTGTGCTCCACCCATGAGTGATGAAATGATCAAGGGTAATTATGAATATGAAACCGGATTCCAGATCATCAATTATTTCAAGGATAAAAAATTATCATACGAAGAAACTGAAATGATCCTTGTTGGCAACCACGCACCTTTTACCTGGGGAAAAACAAGCCATAAGGCTGTATATAATGCAGGTGTGCTGGAAGAGATTGCCAGGATGGCTTTCCTTACAGAACAGATAAATCCCAATGCCCCACGGCTAAAAGATGCTCTCATCAAAAAACATTTTGAAAGAAAGCATGGACCAGACAGCTACTATGGCCAGGCCTGATGATTACTCTTATGCGTTTATCCGAACACAACTGATTATACTAATAATACAAAATACCAACACCCAAATTTTCCAACATGAGTCTGCCTAATCTGAAGACATTCGAGGTCTGGTTTGTAACCGGAAGCCAGCATTTATACGGCGAAGAAACATTGAAACAGGTTGCTGTCCATTCCCAAACGATTGCCAGAGCGCTGGATGCTTCACCACAGATACCAGTTAAGATTGTTTTCAAACCCACTGTTAAAACACCTGAAGAAATACATGGCATCTGCCAGGAAGCCAATGCAAAAACAAATTGTATTGGGATCATTGCCTGGATGCATACTTTCTCTCCTGCCAAAATGTGGATACGCGGACTGAATATTCTTCAAAAGCCAATACTCCATTTGCATACCCAATTCAATCGTGATATTCCGTGGAAGGAAATTGATATGGATTTCATGAACCTGAATCAGTCAGCTCACGGCGATAGGGAAATTGGTTTTATCATGACCCGTATGCGGATTAACCGTAAAGTAGTAGTTGGTCATTGGGAAGATAAGAATGTACGGGAAAGAATTAATACCTGGTGCCGCGCTGCTGCAGGATGGAATGACTGGCAGGGTGCAAAATTCGTTCGCTTTGGAGATAATATGCGGCAGGTTGCAGTAACAGAAGGTGATAAGGTGGAAGCTGAATTGAAATTTGGTTTTTCTGTAAATACTCATGGATTGGGCGATGTGGTAGCAGTGGTAAATGCTGTTAAAGAAAGAGAGATCGATGGACTGGTTGAAACTTATTTAAAAGAATATAAAGTAGTTGCTGCTCTCAAACCAGGTGGTGCAAAGCACCAGTCGCTCCGCGATGCAGCAAAAATTGAATTGGGCATTCGTAAATTTTTAAAGGCCGGTAATTATAAAGGCTATACTGATACATTTGAAGATCTGCATGGTCTTTTGCAATTACCCGGAATTCCTTCTCAACGTTTAATGGCGGATGGATACGGATTTGGAGCTGAAGGCGACTGGAAAACGGCAGCGCTTGTACGTGCAATGAAAGTTATGGCAAACGGATTACCCGGTGGTAATTCCTTTATGGAAGATTATACTTACCATTTTGATCCTAAGGATATGCTGGTATTGGGTTCTCATATGCTGGAGATATGTCCAAGCATTGCCAATGCAAAACCTTCCTGTGAGATTCATCCATTAGGGATCGGTGGGAAAGCAGATCCTGTTAGACTGGTATTTAATGTTGATGGTGGCAATGCATTGAATGCATCGATTATTGACATGGGCAACCGTTTCCGTTTATTGGTAAATGAAGTAAAGGCAGTGAAACCAAAAAATGATCTTCCTAAACTTCCAGTGGCTAGGGTATTATGGAAACCACTTCCGGATATGCAAACAGGTTGTGCCGGCTGGATCTACTCGGGTGGCGCACATCATACCTGTTATAGCCAAAATCTCACATCAGAACATCTACAGGACTTCGCTGATATGGCCGGAATTGAATTTGTATTGATAGGTAATGGAACTACAATACCTCAATTGCGCAATGAGTTAAGGTGGAATGAGGCCAGCTATAAATAGATACGACTTTCTATTCCCAGCTTATTGTAATTATTGATGAAGGTGAGAATATTATCATACTGACGGAATTCCTTTTGCTTACTCATAGTGGTTATGACAACGGCCTTCATGTTTGCATTGGCGGCTGCCTCTACACCTTTGGGTGAATCCTCAAATACAATACAATCTTTGGGGAGCACCTGTAGTTCATCTGCACACTTCAGATAAGTTTCGGGATTGGGCTTGCTTTTGGTTACGTCATCTGCGCTTACAATGGAGCTGAAATAATTGCGGATATTCAATCCATCCAGCACAAAATCAATATTGAACCGAATGGCTGCTGATCCAATGGCCATTTTAATATTATTGGAGTGGGTATCTTCCAAAAGACGGGCAAGGCCGCTAATCAATTTCATACGAGGTCTATACTCTGCCTGATACCGGCGTTCTTTTTCAATACTGATGCTTACCATTTCTTTCGATGAGAATTTACCCGGGAAAATGCGTTCAAGTAATTCATCATTCTTGCCATAGCACTGTTCCTTCACTTCTTCATAAGAAAGATTAGCTCCGAAATAATTGAGGATTTGATGCCAGGCCTGGATATGATAGCCCATATCATCTATCATGGTACCATTCAGGTCGAAAATAAAAGCCTTGGAGTGAAGTATCATGATGGTAAATATTATCTGATGCTTTTGCCAGGTATTTGGAGGGTTACTTTAAGCTGGCAGGCAATCAATAATATTCTTTCTTGTTCCGTCTTCTAACTGCTGAATCTTTGACGCTGAAATGCGCCGCACCTTTCGCTGATGAGCAAACTTATGCCAGAATAATGGCAACCTGAAATAATCGACAAAGAATATTGTTTGTTGTGTTCTACCTACATAAAAGAACACTACTATTTAGGATAGTTCTTAGAGTTTCTGCTTATCCTTCAGTGCCAGGTAAGTGATGATCGCCGAAAGAAAAAGCGAGCCTGCCATAAATATATAGGAAGCTCCAAAATTACCAGTGCGATCATTCAGGTACCCTACTACATAGGTTCCGGCGAAGGATCCCAGGGCACCCATGCTGTTGATCAGTGCAATGGCCCCTGCTGTTACATTGGAAGGAAGCCTTTCAGGAATGATGGCAAAGAAAGGACCATAAGGTGTATACATTGCGGCCCCGGCTATTACTAATAAGGCAAATGAAATCCAGAAATGCTGAACGCCTAGCAGAAAAGATGCATAAAAGGCAATTGCACCCACGAGCAGGAATGGCCAGATAAATTCTTTTCGCTTCAGTGTTTTATCAGAAAAATACGAAGCGGTGAACATACCTGCTATTGCAAATAGATACGGAACTGCAGCAAGCCACCCTGTTTCCACGATACCTATGCCAGGGGCAGCTTTTAATATGGTAGGCAACCACATGACGAACCCATACACACCAATGCTCCATAAAAAATATTGAAAGCATAATAAAATAACTACCCTGGTCTTAAAGGCGGCCCAGTAATTCTTTACAGGTTTTATTCCTGTCTGTTCCGCTTTCAGTTCGGCATCCAGGTCTTTTTTCTCTTCATCTGTAAGCCAATTAGCTGTTTGAGGCTTATCATCCACCACTTTCCACCAGAAGAAAGCCCAGATGATCGCCGGCAATCCTTCCCAGATAAACATCCATCTCCATCCTACCGATTTAATTAGGTAACCTGAGAGAATCGACATCCACAAAATGGTAGCTGGATTTCCTAATATCAGGAATGTATTGGCTCTTGAACGCTCGGATTTGGTAAACCACCTGCTGAGCAATATTAGCATGGCCGGCATTACGGCACTTTCCACAACACCCAGCATAAAACGTACAACCATCAAACCGGCAACATTATGCAGTAAACCCGTTGCTACTGCACAGGCGCCCCAAAGGATGAGCGACCAGAAGATCAGTTTCTTTGCACTGCGATTGGCAGCATATTGGGCACCCGGAATTTGAAAAAAGAAATACCCCAGGAAAAACAGAGCTGCAAGAATTGCGGAAGTACTGCCATCAATCTGAAGGTCCTTTGCCATTCCACCTGCCGTTCCAAATCCAAAATTGGCCCTGTCCAGGTAAGCAAGACTGTAAGTTATAAAAGCAATCGGTATGAGACGATACCACCGCGAGGGAGCAATTATTTTTTTCATATGTATTGCCGCAATTTAGGAAAGTTAACAGGTCTGGGCGATTAATAATCCCTTAATTGAAAAGTTAAGAGGCCACCAGGATAAAAAAACTTACTAATGAATATCATTAAAAATGTTCAGACATTAAAATACCTGCGTTGCTAACAGCCATTAGTCCTTCAAATCCCAATAGCACTGTTGGGACCGTTTGCCATTTTGGACTATCTTAGTCCTCCAAAAAAACCTAATCGGTAGTCCGCTATGCTTCCATGGAAGACAATCATAACCTGGCAAACTGATGTATCCACTCCTATCTACCTGCAGATTGCAAATGCTGTAATGCGGGAAATGAAAAGAGGCAGGATCGGCCCAGGCATTAAGTTGCCTGGTACACGCCAGATGTCTGAAATACTATCAGTTCATCGCAAAACGGTTGTGCGGGCTTATGAAGAGCTGGATGCACAGGGATGGATTGAGATGCGCCCATCGCAGGGAACCTTTACCAGTAAGGAGCTACCGGAGATCATACCCCAGCGCCTGCCAGGAAAACAGGAAAAACAAAATTCCTTTCCTAAACAGACGGGGTATCATGTGAAAGTAAATGATAAGCTCAGAAGTCCTGTATTTACATTCAGGCATATCAATGGTTTTCATGATGGTCCTGATGTAAGATTAATTCCCACTGAAGAATTGGGTAGAGCCTATAAGAGTGTATTGAACAGAAATAGCAGTGCAAGGTTCATGTCTTATGTGGAAATGGCCGGTGTACAAAAATTCAGGCAGGTATTATCATCCTATTTAAATACAAGCCGCGGGCTACAGACCACTGAAGATAATGTTATGATCACCCGTGGCAGCCAGCTCGCATTATATCTGTTATCTAAAATACTTCTCTCCAAAGGTGACAATGTAGCAGTGGGTGATCCAAATTATTACTATGCTGATCATGTTTTTCTGAATGCGGGGACCAGCCTGGTCCGCATAAAAGTAGATGATCAGGGCATTGATGTGGATGCATTGGAGAAGATCTGCAAACGAAAGACTATAAAGGCACTCTATGTAACACCTCACCATCATTATCCCACCACTGTAACATTGACTGCTGCCAGAAGGATCAGGCTGCTTTCATTGGCTGAAAAATATGGCTTTATCATTATCGAGGATGATTACGATTATGACTTTCATTATCAAAGCAGTCCCATTCTACCTTTGGTAAGTGCTGATACAAGAGGAATGGTCATTTATATAGGGACTTTAAGTAAAACGCTTGCACCCTTCATCCGCACGGGATATATAATTGCCCCACAAAATCTGATACTTGAATTATGCCGGATTCGTCAGTTAATGGATACGCAGGGTGATCCTATTATGGAACTGGCGCTCGCAGAAATGTTCCAGGATGGAAGTATCAATCGTCACATGAAGAAGGCCCTGCATACCTACCATCACAGACGCGATGCCTTATGCGGTCTCCTGAAACAAAAACTTTCTGATGTAATTGACTTTAAAATTCCAGATGGCGGATTGGCCATCTGGGCAAAATTTGATAAGTCCGTTCCCCTTCCTCCACTTGCTGAAAAACTAAAGGCGGAGAACCTGATCCTTTCTCCTGGGTTGATTCATAACAATTCTGTTCCTTTAAATTCCACACGTATGGGCTTTGCCTGGATGAATGAAAAAGAAGCTGCCAATGCAGTTGATATGATGGCAAAGACGATTTACAAAAAATAAAGGGTTTCTCCAATAATCTCATACCGGACTACTTTCCTTTTAAAAACCGGTACCCACCATTGGGAAACCGGACTACTCCTAATATAGAAACCGGCTTCCCTAATAGTCCGGATGGTCATTACCTTTACGGAGTAATCAATTCCAAATCAAAAAGTATAACCATGAAAAAGTTTTTTATGATATTCAGTTCCCTGATGTTAGGAATGGTATCTTTCGCCTTCACACAAAAAGCTATTGACGAAAAATTATTGCAGACTTTCAAAACGAGTTTTCCCAACGCGGAAGAAGTGAACTGGTTTGAATCAAAGGAAACAAATATCGTTAGCTTCAAAGAGAATGGAGTGCGAACCAGGGCAGTTTATAAAAGGAATAACCAGCTGCAAAATCTTACCCGCTCCTACAATGAAACTAATCTTCCTTACCCCATCCAATTCAAGATCAAACAGTACTACCCTGATAAGAAGATCTATGGTGTTATTGAAATGACAACCAATGACGAAAACTTAAGCATAACAGAGTACAATATCAAGCTGGAAGATGAAAAGAACTGGTATACTGTGCAGATGGACCGTGAAGGTGGAATGACCATTGTAGAAAAATTCAAGAAGTCTCCCGTTAAGTAGTCTCATGTGAAGGTCAAATATACCCATCGTTCCGCCAGTGATCGGAATGGTGGGTTCTTTTTTTGTCGGAAAT
>Ga0136846_1229085_pt1 | contig 58701 bp, 56 predicted proteins | sample HopSoiMetagenom2_FD_96841 | JGI IMG/M metagenome (GOLD analysis project Ga0136846, IMG submission 96841) | Grasslands soil microbial communities from Hopland, California, USA - 2 Assembly 2016 (version 4) | ecosystem: Environmental > Terrestrial > Soil > Grasslands | place: USA: Hopland... | reverse complement strand
TGCTGGCCGGGGGTTGCCCGGCATGCAACTCACTTTTCTTTGCTTCGCCAAAGAAAAGTAAGCAAAAGAAAGGCGACCCTACTTGCTGCGTCCCCTGCGCTGCGCTCCGGGGCAACCTGCGGTGCTCGGCTCAGGCGGGGTCTCGCTAAACTCGCCTTCGGCTCAAACAACGCGATCCCTGATCCGCCTGAACCTGCGCTCCTCGGCGCATCCAGAAGGGCCAATCGGGAGCGGGGATTAAAGACAAATACCAAACCTCAATACAACAAGGACTCGCCATGGCGAGTCCTTGTTTGTTTTGGTCCTGCACCAGCAGGAGCGGCGAAAACCTCAGTCTTCCAATTCAGCTTTGGCCATCTCCACATCCAGCCGCTCCGTCGCATCCAGCGGCTTGCTGGCAGCAGCCTGCTCGTATAGCTTGGTAGCCTCTTTCATTTTCTTGTCGCCTTCCAGCATGACCATGCCGTTGGCGTATTCGATCATGCCGATGGCGGAGTTGGGGTGCAGCTTCAGGGCGTCTTTGTAGAGCGCCAAGCCGATGTCTTTTTTGGCGCCGTAGGTCATGCCGCCGATCAGGGAACCGACCTTGTCGATCACTTCGGCGTGAAAGGCCGCCAGTGCGATGTGTGCGTCGGCGTGTTTGGGTGACAGCTTGATGGCCTGCTCCAGCGCGTTCTTGACCTTGGTTCCCAGGCCTTGTGCGAGCGCCTTGGCGACGCTGATGCCCTGGCTGTAGCGGCCGAGGGCATAGGCCTGCCAGTACCAGGCGTTGGCGTTTTTCGGGTCATCCTTTTGCTGGGCTTCGGCGCGGGCCGCGACTTCCATGAAGAGGTCGAGCTTGTTTTTCTCTTTGGTTTCCAGGTAGGTGGCGTACATGCTGGCGGCCTTGTTGGCCACGGTGATGCCGTCGCCGCCGGCTTTGACGCCGGCATCAAAGGCCTTCTGGTACTCGCCGTTGTGAAACAGGATCCAGGCCTGCAGCACGTCCGTATCTTTGGGCAGGGGCTCGCAATCGCCCTGGTGCAGGCGGGCCCAGCTCTTTTTCAGGCTGGCGGCATCAAATGTGTAGTCGCCGGCATGGGGAAAGGCAGTCCATTTGGCCATTTTTGTTGTCTCCTAAATAAGAATTGTTGGTGTTGTTGATGATGGCGATGTGACGGATTTCAGGCCGGGTTGCTGTAAGCGCCTACCAAGGCCTGCAAATGAGCGCGCTGGCCCTGTTCCAGGTAAGGAATCAGCAGATTCAGCACATGGTGCGCCCCGCGCAGTAGCGCTGCCTGCGCATTGGCCGGCTCCAGCGCGTTGCGCGGGTCGCGCACGTACTCAAAGCTGAGCCAGTAGGTGAGCACCACCACCATGCTGGTGGCGGTAGCTTCGACTTCGCGTGAATCAATCGTCATGGCGCCGGCGCGGCTCATGCCGTCGAGCAGGCCCTTGACGGCGCGCGTCTTGTTTTTGAGCACCCACTGGAAATGTGTTTCCAGCCGGCGATTTTTGCTCAGCAGATCATTGAGGTCGCGGTACAGGAAGCGGTACTGCCAGATCAGCTCGAACAGCGTGTGCATGAAAAACCAGGCGTCTTCTACATCACGCACGCCGTCGCTGGCGTTGAGCAGCTCGCTGAGGGATTTTTCATAGCGGTCAAACAGCGAGTTGATGAGCTCGTCTTTGGCCGGGTAGTGGTAGTAGAGGTTGCCGGGGCTGATGCTGAGCTCGGCAGAGATCAGCGTGGTTGACACATTGGGCTCGCCAAAGCGGTTGAAGAGGTCCAGGGTGACCTCCAGGATCCGCTCTGCCGTGCGCCGCGGCGCTTTTTTCGCCATAAGTTGTCTACCTTGTTTTGCTCTTACTCTAACCCAGTGCCCAGGGGTGTGGCACTAGGGAAGTCCATCAATCAGCAGGGGCGTGGGGCTTTGTGCGATGACCCGACCCGCCTGGAGAACCTTTGGCTTAAGCGCCCGCAGAAGCCGGCACGGAATTGGCCTGCCTCGCCCGGCCTGCCATCTTCAGTGCGTGGCTCAAATCCTCCATCACGTCCTCCAGCGAGGCGATGGCGCGGCCCACACGCGTGGCGGTCGGCCGCTCACTCACCAGGTGCCGTTTGGAATCTTCCAGAATGGCCAGGTTCAGTGACACGCCGTGCCGCGCCAGCTTGGCCGACAGCGTGGTCTTGCGCGAACGCAGCATCTGCCGGGTCTTTTGGTAAGCGTGCTCGGCCAGCTCACGCCGCTGGCTGTAGCTGAAGGTGTTGGCCAAAAACATTTCGGCGTCGCGGTGGTCGGGCTCCAGCAGCACGATGTCGGTGTCCGGGTAGGCATGCTCGTAGTGCTTCATGCCCAGCTCGAGCCGCGAATGGATCATGGCGCGGAAGGTCTGGCTCATCACGGCGGGCAGACCGCCGTTCACGAGGCGCGGGATGGATTGCTTCTCTAGCGGCAGGCCGCGGCGCATGACCCGCTGGTCCATGGCCAGCTCGGGCGAACGCGTGGAATTAAACGGCACCAGCGGGTTCAGGCAGAACATCAGGTCGATGCCATCGTCCATCGCGACTCCGGCGTGCATGGTTTTCTTCAGCGCGCCATCGACGTAATAGTGATTGTCGATCTCGACCGGCGGAAAGAGGCCGGGCAGAGCGGAACTGGCCTGCACGGCTTTGGAAATGGGCACGTGGTCCCAGCCGGGGCGCCCGAAGGGGGCGGCGTCGCCGCTGTCGAGGTTGGTGGCGACCAGCGTGAGGCGCGTGCGGAGTTCGCGAAAATCGTTGGTGCGGCCGGGTTTGGAAAAGAGTTTTTCGAGCTGCGTGTGAACTTCGTCGTTGGCGAAGATGCCTGTGGGCAGGGCCGGCCCGAGCGCTTCCAGTGCGTTGACGACTGACTTGCGCCCGAAAGTGGCGCGCCACAGAGCCGATGCGGCCAGGCCCGGGAACATGATGCCGCGCCGCAGGAATTCGCCGTAAGCGGGCACCATCAGCCACGCCGGGTCGAAAACTTCAGAACTGGTGTCGCCGTTTTCAATGAAGGCTGCGCACAGTTCGCGCGGTGTCATGCCGTTCGCCAAGCCTGCAGCGATAAAGCCGCCCGCGGATACACCGACATAGTGATCAAGGTCGGTGAACGAGAGGCCTTGCAGGCTTTCATCGAGCGCGCACAACGCGCCGATTTCGTAAATGGCTCCCAACGGGCCACCGCCGGCAAGTGCCAACGCAATACGCGGCTGGTGCGGCGAGGGTTTGCTTTTGGAGCGCTTGGCTGGAGTCATGGCAAGAAAGTGTAGACGGCGGCCAGAGAGGAATTTGCTGCTTTGCAGCATTTACGGACAGGCAAAACAGTCACGCTCAATCGTAAAAAAAGGGACGGCAATGTCCCTTTTTTCCTCCTTGCGGCGATCAGGCCGACTTGCGTGCCGCAGGCCGTTTGGCGGCGGCTTTTTTGGCAGCGGGCTTGGCCGCGGTTTTGGCGGCTGGTTTGGCTGCGGGTGCCTTGCCGCTCATTTTTTGCACATTGCGATTGAGCTCGTCGATGCGGGCAATCAGGGCGTCCACGTCTTTGGCCGAAGGCACGCCGAGCTTGTTCAGGGCTTTGGCAACACGTTCCTCGAAGATGTTTTCCAGCTTGTCCCACTGGTGGCCTGCTTTGGACTGGATGTCGGTGGCCATGTTGGCCATCTTGTTGGTGGCCGTGGAGATTTTTTCTTCGGCGACGGCCTGGGTCTTGCGCTGGATGGACAGGCCTTCCTTGACCAGGGTCTCAAACACTTTGCCGCCTTCTTCCTGTGCCTTGGAGAAGGCGCCCAGGCCGGCCAGCCAGATTTGCTGGGCTGATTCCTTCACCGCGCCCGACAGCTGGGGGCCTGTCTTTTTGTCAGCGCTCATTTTTTGCAATTTCTTGACCATGGTGTACTCCAGACTGTGGGTGGTTGTGGATCGTTGCGCAATATACCGCGCGCATCGGAAAATAATAAGCCCTGCACGCGGCGGCGTTTAGGTGCCGCGTTCTAGAGCGTTAGAGACGTGGCTCTATGGAAAAGCGCTCTGCGGGCCGGTGAGCGCGGGTTTCTGCTGAATAGAGAGTCATGCGGTTTAAGCAAGAATCGCTTTTTGATTGGCAGTTCAGCGGAGAAAACACAACATGCATTATTTCGTCACCGGGGCCACAGGCTTCATCGGTAAACGCCTGGTCAAAAAACTTCTGGAACGAAAAGGCACGACCGTTCATTTTCTGATCCGCAAGGAGAGCGCCAGCAAGGTGGCGGCGCTGAGGGAATTTTGGGGCGTCAGCGCTACCCGCGCGGTGGCTGTGCATGGTGACCTCACCAGCAAAAAACTGGGCGTCAGCAGTGAAGACATCAAAAAGCTCAAGGGCCAGGTCGGGCATTTTTACCATCTGGCTGCCGTCTATGACCTGGGCGCCGACGAAGAAAGCCAGATCGCCGTCAACATCGAGGGCACGCGCAACACGGTCGAGTTTGCCAAGGCCATTGATGCCGGCCACTTTCACCATGTGAGCTCCATTGCCGCGGCGGGTCTCTATGAAGGCGTGTTCCGTGAAGACATGTTTGAGGAGGCCGAAAACTACGAGCACCCTTATTTCATGACCAAGCACGAGAGCGAAAAAATCGTGCGCAAGGAATGCAAGGTGCCGTGGACGGTGTTCCGCCCCGCCATGGTGGTGGGCGACAGCAAGACCGGCGAGATGGACAAGATCGACGGCCCCTACTATTTCTTCAAGCTGATCCAGCGCATGCGTCAGTTGCTGCCACCCTGGATGCCGGCTGTCGGGCTTGAGGGTGGCCGCATCAACATCGTGCCCGTCGATTTTGTGGTGGACGCGCTGGACCACATCAGCCACAAGACGGCGATTGCCAAGAAATGCTTCCACCTGGTGGATCCGGTGGGCTACCGCGTGGGCGACGTGCTGGACATCTTCAGCCGCGCGGCACATGCGCCCAAGATGAACCTCTTCGTGAATGCCGCTTTGCTCGGCTTCATTCCGAAAAGCGTCAAGAAGAGCCTGATGGCGCTGGCGCCGGTGCGGCGCGTGCGCAACGCGGTGCTGGCCGACCTGGGCCTACCCGAAGACATGCTGACCTTCGTCAACTATCCGACACGCTTTGACTGCCGCGACACCGTGGCCGCGCTCAAGGGCGCGAATATCGAGTGCCCCAACCTCAAGGATTACGCCTGGCGCTTGTGGGACTACTGGGAACGCCACCTGGACCCGGACCTGCATATCGACCGGTCGTTGCGGGGAACCGTCAATGGCAAGGTGGTGCTGGTGACCGGCGGCTCTTCCGGCATCGGCCTGGCTGCTGCGCATAAATTTGCAGAGGCGGGCGCCATCACCGTCATCTGCGGGCGCGACCAGGACAAGCTCGACGAAGCCTGCAAGGAAGCCAAGGCCAAGGGTTACCACTTCGTGGCCTACCCCGCCGACATCGCCGACATGGTTGACTGCGACCGTTTCCTTCAGCTGCTGATTGCCAACCACGGGGGTGTCGATTTCCTGATCAACAACGCCGGCCGCTCCATCCGGCGTGCGATCGAGGCCAGCTACGACCGCTTCCATGACTATGAGCGCACCATGCAACTCAACTACTTCGGCTGCCTGCGCGTGACCATGGGGCTGCTGCCCGGCATGGCGGCCAAGCGCAAAGGCCATGTGGTCAACATCAGCTCCATCGGCGTGCTGACCAATGCGCCGCGCTTTTCGGCCTATGTGGCCTCCAAGGCTGCCCTGGACGCCTGGACGCGCTGCGCTTCGAGCGAGTTTGCGGATGTGGGCATCAGCTTCACGACCATCAACATGCCGCTGGTGCGTACACCCATGATCGCGCCGACCAACCTGTACAACAACGTGCCGACACTGTCTCCCGAAGAGGCTGCCGACATGATCGCGCAGGCCTGCATCTTCAAGCCGGTGCGCGTGGCCACGCGCCTTGGCATTACCGGCCAGCTGATGCATGCCCTGGTGCCGCGCATCGCGCAGATTGCCATGAACACCAGCTTTCGCATGTTCCCGGATTCGTCTGCCGCCAAGGGTGAGAAGGCCGCAAAACCTCAGCTGTCCGCGGAAGCCGTGGCCATGCAGCAGATGATGCGCGGAATTCACTTCTAGCCAGGGCCGTTCCACCCCCGCCTCCCACCCTCTTACCGCGAGGCCAAGGGCATAATGTGAGCCGGTGCCACACTGCACCGGCACATTGGAAGGGTGAGCTCATGATTTTGGTTACGGGGGGAGCCGGGTTTATCGGCGCCAATTTTGTCCTTGACTGGCTGGCAGGCAATGACGAGCCGGTCATCAATCTGGACAAGCTCACCTATGCCGGCAATATGGAAACCCTGTCGCCCCTGAAGGGCGACCCACGGCATATTTTTGTCAAGGGCGACATCGGCAACAGCGCCCTGGTCGCGGAGCTGCTGGCCAGGCACAAGCCGCGTGCCGTGCTCCATTTCGCGGCGGAGTCGCATGTGGACCGCTCCATTGCGGATCCGGAGGAATTTATCCAGACCAATATCGTCGGCACTTTCCGCCTGCTGGAAGCCGTGCGCCAACACTGGGCCGGTCTGCCGGACGGCGAGAAGGCCGCGTTCCGCTTCCTGCAGGTTTCGACCGACGAGGTTTACGGTTCGCTCAAGCCCGCCGACCCGGCCTTCAGCGAAACCAACCGCTATGAGCCGAACAGCCCCTATTCGGCCAGCAAAGCGGCCAGCGACCACCTGACCCGGGCCTATCACCATACCTATGGCCTGCCGGTGCTCACCACCAATTGTTCCAACAATTACGGCCCTTACCACTTCCCGGAAAAACTGATCCCGCTGATGATTGTCAACGCCCTGGCCGGCAAGTCCCTGCCGGTCTACGGTGACGGCCAGCAAGTGCGCGACTGGCTGTATGTCAAAGATCATTGCAGCGGAATCCGCCGCGTGCTTGAGGCCGGGAAGCCCGGCGAGACCTACAACATCGGCGGCAACAACGAGAAACCCAATATCGACATCGTTCATGCGGTGTGCGCCCTGCTCGACGAATTGCGCCCGCGCGCCAGCGGCAGCTATCGTGAGCAAGTGACCTTCATCAAGGACAGGCCGGGCCATGATCGCCGTTATGCGATTGATGCGGGCAAGATGACGCAGGAGTTGGGATGGAAGCCCGCTGAAACATTTGAAACCGGTATCCGCAAAACCGTGCAGTGGTATCTGGACAACCCAGAATGGGTGACCCATGTGCAGAGCGGCGCTTACCGTGACTGGGTCGAGGCCCAGTACGCGGCGGCTGCGGCCTGAGCGCGCATGAAGATACTGCTTTTCGGCAAGAACGGACAGGTGGGCTGGGAGCTGCAGCGCAGCCTGGCGCCGCTCGGCGAGCTTGTAGCGCTTGATCGCCACAGCCAGGAGTTCTGCGGTGACCTCACCAATCTGGACGGCATCCGCGAGGCGGTGCGGCAGGTCCGACCTGACGTCATCGTCAATGCCGCCGCCTATACCGCTGTAGACAAAGCCGAAAGCGATACCGCTGCTGCGCATGCTGTCAATGCCGAAGCGCCGGGCGTGCTGGCCGAAGCGGCCAATGCCGCCGGTGCATGGCTGCTTCACTATTCGACGGATTACGTCTTTGACGGCAGCGGCAGCAAACCTTGGGAAGAGGCCGACCCGACCGGCCCGCTCAGTGTTTATGGGCGGACCAAGCTGGAGGGCGAGCAGCGCATCGCGGCCCGATGCGCCCAGTACCTGATTCTGCGCACCAGCTGGGTCTATGCGGCGCGGGGTGGCAACTTCGCCAAAACGATGCTGCGCCTGGCTGCCGAGCGCGAGCGCCTGACAGTCGTCAGCGACCAGTTCGGCGCGCCTACGGGGGCCGACCTGCTGGCCGACGTTACGGCCCACATGCTGTGCAGTGCGCTCGCGGAAGCGGCGGGCTCGGCGGGCGCTGCGGGCGTCTACCACGTGGCGGCCGCGGGCGAGACTTCATGGCACGGTTATGCGCGGTTTGTTCTCGACTGCGCTGCCAGGAGCGGCAGAACGCTCAAGGCCTCACCGGACGCCGTGGATCCTGTCGCCACATCGGCCTTTCCGACGCCGGCGGCGCGCCCGCATAATTCCCGCTTGAACACCGCTAAACTTCGCGGCGCTTTCGGCCTGCAGCTTCCCTCATGGGAGCAGGGCGTAGCCCGCATGCTGGCAGAAATTACCTGATCGCTCACATATGACTCAACGCAAAGGCATCATCCTGGCCGGCGGCTCCGGCACCCGCCTGCATCCGGCCACCTTGGCCATCAGCAAGCAACTGCTCCCGGTTTACGACAAACCGATGGTGTACTACCCGCTTAGTACGCTCATGATTGCGGGTATTCGCGACGTATTGATCATCAGCACGCCGCAGGATACGCCGCGATTCGAGCAGCTTTTGGGCGATGGATCACAGTGGGGCATGAACCTTCAATATGCCGTGCAGCCCAGTCCCGACGGACTGGCCCAAGCCTTCATCATCGGGGAAAAATTCCTGAACGGCGCGCCCAGCGCCCTGGTGCTGGGAGACAACATTTTTTACGGCCACGACTTGCACAGGCTGCTCAGTGAGGCGGATGCCGAGGCGTCGGGTGCGACGGTGTTTGCCTATCACGTGAAGGATCCGGAGCGCTACGGTGTCGTGGCGTTTGATGCTACCGGACGCGCACGCAGCATTGAAGAAAAACCGGTCGCACCCAAAAGCAATTACGCCGTCACGGGCCTGTATTTTTATGATGCCCAGGTCGTCGAGATCGCCAAGTCGATCAAGCCGAGCGCTCGCGGCGAGCTTGAAATCACCACGGTCAACCAGCGCTACCTGGAACAGGGCCAGTTGAAGGTGCAAATCATGCAGCGGGGCTACGCCTGGCTTGATACCGGCACCCACGACAGCTTGCTGGATGCAAGCCAGTTCATCGCGACGCTGGAGCATCGGCAGGGGCTCAAGATCGCCTGCCCGGAGGAAATCTCCTGGCGCAACGGATTCATTGACGATGCCCAGCTGCACAAGCTCGCCGAGCCGCTCGCAAAAAGCGGTTACGGCCAATACCTGCAAAACCTTTTGAAGGAGGCCGGCCGGTCATGAAAGTCACATCCACGCCGATCACCGACGTGCTCATCCTCGAGCCCCGGGTGTTCGGTGACCAGCGAGGCTTCTTCCTGGAGAGTTTCAACCAGCGCGCGTTCAACGCCGCGACCGGCACCGATTTCAGCTTTGTTCAGGACAATCACAGCCGGTCCGCAAAAAATGTGCTGCGCGGCCTGCACTACCAGCTAGGCCAGCCGCAGGGAAAACTGGTCCGTGTCGTGCGGGGCGCCGTCTTCGACGTCGCGGTCGATATCCGGCCCGCGTCGCCGACTTTCGGCAAATGGTTCGGCCTGGAGCTCAGCGAGGAGAATCATCGGCAGCTGTGGGTGCCGCCCGGCCTTGCGCACGGCTTTCTGGTGCTGACCGACAGTGCGGAATTTCTGTACAAAACCACCGACTACTATGCGCCCGAGCAGGAGCGCTGCATCGCCTGGGATGACCCCGTGCTGGCGATTGCCTGGCCGCTGGAAGGTGGCTCACCCCTGCTCTCGGGGAAGGACGCCGCGGGACTGAGCTTTAAAGAGGCGGTGTCCGCGTCCTAGACCGCAGGTTCCTGTTAAAGGCTTGCCAGGCCGACAAGGTCGCTTTCCTGGGTGTCAGGCGTAAACCCGCTGACGTGCTTGAGCAGCAATGCCCGCAAGGAAGCGGTATCGTTGGCTTTCACCGCCTGCTTGAGCAGTTCCAGGTCTCCGCGGAAATCTGCCCACGGTACGAACTCTTCGTGCGCCTTGAGGATGCGGGGATGAAGCGTCGCCACGGGGTTGTCGCCAATCAGCAGCTCTTCATACAATTTTTCGCCAGGGCGCAAACCGGTGACTTCGATGGCGATGTCGCCGTCGGGACGGTTTTCATCGCGCACCGTGAAGCCCGAGAGCTTCACCATGCGGCGGGCCAGATCGATGATGCGCACCGGTTGGCCCATGTCCAGGACATAGACCTCGCCGCCTTCGGCCATGGCACCCGCCTGCAGCACGAGCTGGGCGGCTTCGGGGATGGTCATGAAATAGCGCGTCACGTCGGCATGAGTCAATGTGATGGGGCCGCCGGCTTCAATCTGGCGCCGAAAGAGCGGCACGACGCTGCCGCTGCTGCCCAGGACGTTGCCGAAACGGACCATGGCAAAGCGCGTGAGGTTGTTGAGGGTAGGAGCCCCCGGGCCGAAACTCGGGGCCGGCGTTGCCGCGAGCGCCTGCAATACCATCTCCGCGAGACGTTTGCTGGCACCCATCACGTTGGTGGGCCGCACGGCTTTGTCGGTGGACACCAGCACGAAATGGTTGACGCCGGTTTCAATGGCGGCGCGCGCTGTGTTGAGTGTGCCCAGCACATTGTTGGCCACCCCTTCGGCGGGGTTGTGTTCGACAAGCGGAACATGCTTGTAGGCGGCCGCGTGATAGACGGTATGGGGCTGGTAGGCCCGGCAGATTTCCAGCATGCGGCCGTAGTCGCGGACATTGGCCAGCAAGGGGGCCAACTCCACGAAGGCACCCTCGTGCTCCGCGATGCGCTGGCACAGCTGCTGAAGTTCCTGATGGATGCTGTAGAGCCCGAACTCGCTGTGTTCGACAAGAATCAGCCGCGCGGGCTTCTCCTGCAGGATCTGACGGCACAACTCGCTGCCGATGCTGCCGGCGGCGCCGGTCACCAATACCACTTTGCCAAAAAGATTGCGGGCCAGCAAGGCGCGGTCGGGCGGCACCGCGTCGCGGCCCAGCAGATCCTCTACGTCGAGATCCTTGATGTCCGCCAGCGCGACGCGGCCGTGAGCCAGATCGGTCAGGCCTGGAAGGGAGCGAACGTGCACCGGCAGCGGCTGCAGTTCATTGAGGATTTCATTGCGGCGTGTGCGGGTGATGGAGGGCAGGGCCAGCAGGATGTCTGTGATGCCATGTTCACTCACGACAGCGCTCAGGTTTGCCGGCGCATAAACCGGAACGCGATTGATGGTCAGTCCCTGCAGCGAAGGGCTGTCATCCACAAAGCCGAGTAGCTTGAATTCGTGTGAAGTGGCGATGGCATTGGCGATCTGGACACCGGCGGACCCCGCGCCGTAAATAAGCAGCCGGCTCACGTTCATTTCGCGGCGCTGGCCGTCGGACAAGCTGCTCAGCCATTGGCGCGCAATCCCGCGGGAACCGCCCACCAGCACCATCAGGATGAGTGGTTGTAGCAGGCCGATGGAGCGCGGCACATCGGGCCATCCCATAGCCATCAGGGTTCCGAAAAACAAAACCGCATATAGCGATACGGCGACGGCCAGCGCCCGCATGGCAGCCATGCCGCTGTGCCTGAATACCGCGCGGTACAGGCCGTTGCGCCAGAAGATGGGCGCCGCCAGCACGGGCGCGAGTACATAGGGGCCCCACTGATGGATGCTATAGGGCCAATGCAGGGAATCCAGCCGCAGCGAATACGCCGCCCATACCGCGACAACGCCCATGAGGGCGTCCACAAGCAGCGCGACCAATTGCTTGACGTGTCGCGGTTGACTCAATAGTTTGGTTTTTATCATTTGTATTGCACGGTAAACCCCGGCGGGCGTTTCGAATTAATGGGATATGCCGTCGCGCCGCAATACCTTCATTCCCGTGGCCCACAGTATGCGAATATCGAACCAGAGGGATTGGCGTTTCATGTATTCCAGATCCAGGGCAACTTTGTCCGGTATCGGCAATTCATCGCGCCCGTTGATCTGCGCCCATCCGGTGAGCCCGGGCAGCAGGGCATCGATGCCATGCAAGGTACGCAACTCGATGAGATCGTGTTGATTGAACAGGGCCGGGCGCGGCCCGACAAAGCTCATGTCGCCGGCCAATATGCTCCAGAGTTGCGGAAGCTCGTCCAGGCTGCTTTTGCGCAGAAAAGCGCCGATTGGTGTGAGGTGCGCGGAGGGGTCGGCTAGCAGATGTGTTGCGATCACCGGGGTTCCAATGCGCATGCTGCGGAACTTGGGCATGCGAAATATCCGGTTGCGCCGGCCGACGCGGTCGGACCAATACAAGGCGGGCCCTGTGGAGCTTGCCCGAACTCCTAGCGCCAGTATGGCAAGAGGCAGCGCGAGCACGCACAACGCCCCGACAGCCAGCGCAATATCAAACAAGCGTTTCAAACCAGGACCTCATGGGCAATGACATAGAAAATAATCCGCAAAGGATAGATTGCCCTGGACAAAAGCGCCCGCCGGCAGCATTGGATGATGCCTGAATGCTCCGCCGGCCATTTTGGAGCCGGGCAGGTGCCTATACCCGCGTTTTGCGGATGAAAAGCCTCTTTCGCCTGGGAACATGCGCCCTTGCGTCTTGCGCGCTGGCAATTTTAACCACCGTTTGTCGCCGCAGTGGAGCGCGGGCGGGGTTAAAGTCCTGCGGTGAGGTCCCGGCCTGGCCGCGCCATAAATGTGAAAAGGGAGCCCGCAGGCGGGCTGTGGTGCCGGCTCCCGGCTCGTCAGGCTATACTCCGTTCAATTGCTGAACAGGCTGGCTGCTTTTGCCCCATTTACGCGCTATCGGCAGACGGAACCCCTCAAATCGTCGCAACTTACATGATGTCCGATTCCCAAGAAGAAAACCACCTGAAAGTCTTGCGACTCCTGATGGAAAATTCACATATGAATCAACGCGATCTCGCCGACGCGTTGGGGGTGAGCCTGGGGAAAACCAATTATTGCATCAAGGCTTTGGTGGAAAAGGGCCTGATCAAGGTGCAGAACTTTCGCAATAGCCAAAACAAGCTGGCATACGCCTATCTGCTGACGCCGCTCGGTATCGCGGAGAAAGCGAATCTCACCGCATGCTTTTTGCGCCGGAAACTGGCCGAATATGAGAGCCTGAATCGCGAAATCGAGCTTCTCAAACGGGAAGTCGGCGAGCACCGGGCCGACATTCCATTGAGCAGTGGGCTATGACGCCTGATCTGCGCCCGATTCACGCTGTAGCGGCACGCCCCATTCTTTTTAAATTCTGACCCATGAGCACCAACTCGGCTATTACTTCCGTGATCCTTTGTGGCGGCTCAGGCACCCGGCTGTGGCCACTTTCCCGCAGCAGCTTTCCGAAGCAATTCGTCCCCTTGATTGCAGGCAAGTGCCTGCTTGAGCTCACCTTGGAGCGGGTGGCGCGGCTCGGCGCCCCACAGGGAGGCGCACCGGTGATGTGCGTTGCGGCTGAGGAGCACAGATTTCTGGTGGGCGCGGCAATGCAAAGCGCAGGTGTAGCGGCCCAGGTCATTCTCGAGCCGATGGCCCGGAATACCGCCGCGGCAATGGGGCTGGCGGCGCTTCGCGCCGAAGCCGACGACCTGATGCTGTTTTGCCCGGCGGACCACCATATTCCGGATGTCGACGGCTTTGCCGCCATGGTCGAAACAGGCCGCGAGGCCGCGACCAGCGGCGCCTTTGTGACGTTCGGTGTGGTTCCCACATTTCCCAGCACGGCGTACGGCTATATAGAGCGCGGCGCCGGGAATCCGGACAAGAGCTTTGCGGTGACACGATTCATCGAGAAACCGGATTTCCAGAAGGCGGGCGCGCTGATCATGCAGGGAAATGTCCTGTGGAATGCCGGCATCTTCCTGGTGAAGGCGTCGGTGCTTCTCGGGGCCCTGGAGGCGCACGCGCCCGACATACTGCAGGCATGCGCGTCAGCAATGGCTGCGGCAAGCCGGGACGGGGATTTTCTCCGGCCAGAATCGGGCGCTTTTGCGTCCTGTCGCTCGGAGAGTATTGACTATGCCGTGCTCGAGAAGCACAACAATGTGGTGGTCATCCCTTTCTCGGGGGCCTGGAGCGATGTGGGCAGCTGGAACGCGGTTGCCGAACTGACGCCGCCGGATGCCCAAGGTAACCGCGTTGGCGGCCAAGGCCTGGCCGTGCAAGCCACCCACACCTACATCCATGCGCCTACACGCCCTGTTATAGCGCTGGGCACCGAGGGCCTTTTGATCATCGACACCCCCGATGCGCTGCTGGTCGCCGCGGCCACCCATGCCGAGCAGGTCAAGCTCGTGGTGGCCGAGTTGGTGGCGCTGGACAGCCCGCAAGCCACGCTGCACCGCAAGGTGTCCCGGCCCTGGGGCTGGTATGACAGCATTGATTGTGGCGAGCGGTTTCAGGTCAAGCGGATCAACGTCAAGCCTGGCGCCAGCCTGAGCCTGCAGCGCCACAAGTACCGCGCTGAGCACTGGATCGTCGTCAAGGGAAACGCGCTGGTGACCAAGGGTTCGGAGACTTTCACCCTGACCGAGAACCAGTCGACATACATTCCGATCGGCGAAATGCATCGGCTTGAGAACCCAGGGGAGATGGATCTCGAAATGATCGAGGTGCAGTCGGGCAGTTATCTGGGTGAAGACGATATAGAGCGATTTAACGACGTATATGGCAGGGTATAAAAAATGAAAAAAGTAGCATTGATTACCGGAATCACCGGCCAGGACGGCTCTTACCTGGCCGAGTTCCTGCTGGCCAAGGGATACGATGTGCATGGCATCAAACGACGGGCTTCGCTGTTCAATACGGAGCGCATCGATCACATTTACCAGGATCCCCATGCGGACAATCCGCACATGTTTCTGCATTACGGCGACCTCACCGACACGTCGAACCTGATGCGCATCATGCAGCAGGTGCAGCCCGATGAGGTCTACAACCTGGGGGCGATGAGCCACGTCGCGGTGTCGTTCGAGTCACCTGAATACACGGCCGACGTCGACGGCATGGGCACCTTGAGGCTGCTCGAGGCGATCCGGATACTGGGGCTTGAGAAAAAGACGCGGTTTTACCAGGCATCGACCTCGGAGCTCTATGGTCTGGTGCAGGAAATACCGCAGCGTGAAACCACGCCGTTCTATCCGCGCAGCCCGTATGCGGTGGCCAAACTGTATGCCTACTGGATAACGGTCAACTATCGCGAGGCTTACGGCATGTACGCCTGCAACGGGATCCTGTTCAATCACGAGTCCCCGCGTCGCGGAGAAACCTTCGTCACTCGCAAGATTACCCGGGCGCTGGCGAACATATCGCAGGGTCTGGAGCAGACCTTCTACCTTGGGAACATGGATGCGCTACGCGACTGGGGCCATGCGCGCGACTACGTCGAGATGCAGTGGCTCATGCTGCAGCAGGAACGGGCTGAAGACTTCGTCATCGCAACCGGCGTGCAGTACTCGGTTCGCCAGTTCGTTGAAACGGCGGCGGGCGAGTTGGGCATCGAAATCGAATGGCAAGGCCACGGCGTGGAGGAAAAAGGGGTGATCGCCGCCATTACTTCGGACAAGACGAGCGGCGCCAGGGTCGGGCAGGTCATCGTCGCGGTCGATCCCAAATACTTTCGACCCACCGAGGTGGAGACACTGCTGGGCGACCCCACCAATGCGCGCGTCAAGCTGGGCTGGACGCCGACAACGACATTCGCCGAGATGGTGCAGGAGATGGTAGCGAAGGACCTTGAGGAGGCCCGCCGCCATGCGCTTTTGAAGCAGCACGGCTACAACGTGGCGATATCTCTTGAGAAATAAACAAGCATGGAACATTTGAACACCCGGATTTTTGTCGCCGGCCATCGCGGGATGGTTGGGTCTGCCATTGTTCGTTTGCTGAAGTTGCGCGGGTACCGCAATATCGTCACCCGCACCCATGCTGAACTCGATCTGACGGAGCAAGCGCAGGTGAGGAGTTTCTTCTCGAATGAAAAAATCGAGCAGGTTTACCTTGCCGCAGCGCGCGTGGGCGGTATCCATGCCAACAATACCTATCCCGCGAACTTCATCTATGAAAACATGACGATGCAGGCGAACGTCATCCATGAGGCCTGGCGGCATGGTGTGCAAAAGCTGCTGTTTCTCGGTTCGTCATGCATTTATCCCCGCCTGGCCGCCCAGCCGATGAGAGAAGACAGCCTGATGACGGGCCTGCTTGAGCCGACCAACGAGGCTTATGCAATTGCAAAGATAGCGGGCATCAAACTCTGCGAGAGCTACAACCGGCAACATGGCACCGATTACCGAAGCGTCATGCCGACAAACCTGTATGGCCCGGGTGATAACTATCATCCAGAAAACAGCCATGTCATCCCCGGTTTGATCAGGCGTTTTCACGAAGCCAAGATCGCGAAGGCCGAAAAAGTGGTGGTTTGGGGAAGCGGTACGCCCAAGCGTGAATTTCTGCATGTCGATGACATGGCATTAGCTAGCCTGCATGTGATGGATCTTGATCGCGCGCGTTATGGCGCCGCCACCCAGCCCATGCAGTCTCATTTGAATGTGGGCAGCGGCGAAGAGTTGAGCATCGGCGAACTCGCCAAAACCATCATGCAGGTGGTGGGGTTCCAGGGGGTGCTCGAATTCGACACCTCCAAGCCCGACGGTACGCCACGAAAGCTGCTCGATGTCTCCAGGCTCAAGTCCTTGGGCTGGGCGCCTGGCATCTCCCTGAAACCCGGTCTCGATGAAACATACCGGGCCTTTCTTTCCAGCGCGCCATCGGCGCCCCAAGCCGGGGGCTGATGGTGGATCCCCAGTTCAAGCGTGAATCCGTACCGGCATTGCTGGGGCGCCTGCTCGGGCACCTGAGCAGGCGCCGGCGGCGGCAATTTGTGCTTCTGACCGGGCTCACGGTGATTAGTGCTGCCGCTGAAGTCGTCAGTCTGGGGATCGTGCTTCCCTTCATTGGCGTGCTGGTTTCACCGGAAATCCTCTTCAAGCGGCCGTTCATCGCGGACCTCGCCAGGGCTTGGGGCCTCACTTCGGCGGACCAGCTCGTTTTGCCTTTGACCGTCGCGTTTGTGGCTGCGGCGGTCGCTGCCGGAGCGGTCCGAATGCTGGTGCTGTGGGTAACCACCAGGCTGGCGTTCGCCAGCAGCGCCGATCTGAGCATTGAGGTGTACCGCAGAACCCTGTACCAGCCCTACCCGGTTCATGTTTCGCGTAACAGCAGCGAAGTCATCAGCAGCATCACCAACAAGATCGGCGATGCGGTGAACGTGCTCTATCAGCTGCTGACGCTGGTCAGTTCATCGATTCTGCTTGTAGCCATCACCGTGGCGCTGATCGTGATCAACCCGATGGTGGCGATGGTGGCGATCGCGGGTTTTGGGAGCAGTTATTTTGTGATCAGCTGGATCGCCAGGCGCCGCCTGCGCCGGAACAGTGACCGCATCAACCATGAGTACTCACAGGTCATCAAGGCGCTGCAGGAAGGCCTGGGCGGCATACGCGACGTTCTGCTGGACGGTGCGCAGGAAGTCTACAGCCAGGTGTATCGGCAGGCGGACTACCCGCTGCGCAGGGCGCAGGGAAACAATGTGTTCATCGCAGCCAGCCCGCGATTCGTGGTGGAAGCGGTGGGCATGGGATTGATCGCGGCGCTCGCCTACGGCCTGAGCCGGCAACCCGGCGGCGTGGCGGTGGCGCTCCCGGTGTTGGGCGCATTGGCCCTTGGCGCGCAGCGCCTGCTGCCCGCACTGCAGCTCAGCTACAGCGCATGGGCGGGCATCACGGGCAGCCAGACGTCGCTGGCCGGACTGCTGCAGATGCTGGACCAGCCCTATCCGGCGGACTTTCCGATGGCCAGTCAGCCGGCGCCCTTGCAGCTGCACGACGGCGTCCAGTTCACCAACGTCAGTTTTCGCTATTCCGCCACCGGTCCGCTGGTGCTTGATCGCTTGAATCTGAGCATTCGCAAAGGTTCCCGCGTCGGTTTCGTTGGAAGCACCGGTAGCGGGAAAAGTACTGCGCTTGACCTGCTCATGGGCTTGCTGGCACCCACGGAAGGCACGCTTTCCGTGGACGGCGCAATCATCGCCGGCCCGGCCGTCGGCGCATGGCAGCGTTCGATTGCCCACGTTCCGCAGGCGATCTATCTGGCCGACACGACGCTTGCCGAGAACATTGCCTTCGGCGTGCCCAAGAGCGCCATAGACATGGAGCGGGTACGCAAGGCCGCGGCCCAGGCCCAGATCGCCGAATTCATCGAAAGCCGCCGCGAGGGATATGACGTGCTTGTCGGCGAGCGCGGTGTGCGCCTTTCCGGCGGGCAGCGCCAGCGTATTGGCATCGCACGCGCGCTTTACAAGCAAGCCAGCGTGCTTGTATTTGATGAAGCGACCAGCGCACTCGACAGCGCAACCGAGCAGTCCGTCATGAGCGCCATTGAAGGGCTGGACCAAGAGTTGACGATCCTGATGATCGCGCACCGATTGACCACGGTACGCAACTGCGACACCATTGTTCAGCTAGAGGCGGGAAAGCTTGTGGCCCAAGGGACCTATGAAGAGCTTCTTGCCAGCAGCCCGAGCTTTCAACGCATGGCACTGGCTGCAAACCAAGAGCCTGCTCTTACCTCTTAAATTTCATCCATCTTCCCACGCAAAAAAACCATGTTCACCAATAAAAACATCCTGATCACGGGCGGTACCGGCTCCTTCGGTAAGCAGTACGTCAAAACCATTCTTGAGCGCTACACGCCGAACAAGCTGATCATCTATTCCCGCGACGAACTCAAGCAATTCGAGATGGAGCAGGACTTCAATCAGGACTGCATGCGGTATTTCATCGGTGATGTCCGGGACCGCGAGCGTCTGATACAGGCGATGAAGGGCGTTGACTATGTGATTCACGCCGCAGCGCTCAAACAGGTGCCGGCGGCCGAGTACAACCCGATGGAATGCATCAAGACCAACATCCATGGCGCGGAGAATGTGATTTACGCCGCCTTGGCAAATGACGTCGAGAAAGTCATCGCGCTGTCGACAGACAAGGCCGCCAGCCCGATCAATCTCTATGGGGCGACCAAGCTGGTGTCCGACAAGCTGTTTGTCGCTGCCAACAACGTCGCCGGTGGGCACAAGACGCGGTTTTCCGCGGTGCGCTATGGCAATGTCGTGGGCTCGCGGGGATCAGTCGTTCCCTTCTTTCAGAAGCAGATCGACAGCGGCGCCGACCACCTTCCGATCACCGACGCGAGAATGACGCGGTTCTGGATCACCTTGCAGCAAGGCGTGGATTTCGTCCTTAAGAATTTCGAACGAATGCACGGAGGGGAAATCTTCGTGCCGAAAATCCCGTCGGTGAAGGTGTCGGACCTGGCGACCGCCATGGCGCCGCAACTCCCCCACAAAATCATCGGGATTCGCCCCGGTGAAAAGCTGCATGAGATCATGTGCCCCGCAGATGATTCGCATCTGACACTGGAGTTTTCCGATCACTTTGTCATCAAGCCCACCATTCAGTTCTCCAGGTACGCGGATTTCTCCGTGAACGGGATCGGCGAAAAGGGCGAAGCGGTCGAGCAGGGCACTGAATACCATTCCGGAAAAAATCCGCATTTCCTGAGCATTGAAGAGATTCTGTCCTTCAATCAACACGCTGCCAAATGATGATTCCTTACGGCAGGCAAGACATCTCCCAGGCGGATATCGATGCCGTGGTTGAGGTACTGCGTTCGGATTTCCTCACGCAAGGACCCGCCATCCCCCGTTTCGAGCAGGCCGTCGCGACTCATGTCGGTGCGCGCCACGCGGTCGCCGTCAACAGCGCGACGTCGGCCTTGCATATCGCCTGCCTGGCGCTCGGTGTGGGGCCGGGGGACCGTCTCTGGACGGTGCCCAACACGTTTGTTGCCTCTGCCAATTGCGGCCGCTACTGCGGCGCGGAGGTCGATTTCGTCGACATCGATCCGGACACCTGGAATATCAGCGTCGCCGGCCTGCGCGAAAAGCTTGTCGACGCCAGGGAGCGCCGCGAGCTGCCTAAAGTGGTGGTGCCTGTGCACTTCAGCGGCCAGCCGACCGACCAGGAGGCGATCTGGGCGCTGGCCCAGGAGTTTGGCTTCAAGGTGCTGGAAGATGCCTCGCATGCAATCGGGGCGTCGCATCATGGCGAGCCGGTCGGCAGCTGCCGCTGGTCGGACATCACGGTGTTCAGTTTTCATCCCGTCAAGATCGTCACGACGGGGGAAGGCGGCCTTGCGCTCACCAACGATGCCATGCTGGCTGAACGCATGGCCCTATTCCGCAGCCATGGCATCACCAGGGATGCGCAGCGATTCCGGGCTGCGGACGCGTCGCGGGCGCCTCCGGCCTGGTATTACGAGCAGCACGAGCTTGGCTATAACTACCGCATGACGGACATCCAGGCCGTTCTTGGCATCAGCCAGCTTGACCGCCTACAAAGCTATGTGGAACGCCGCAATGTGCTGGCCCGTCGCTACGATGCGGCATTGGGCGGTTTGCCGCTGGCCCTGCCCACGATTCTGAAACAGAATGTCTCCGCATTTCACCTGTATGTGGTGCGGATTCAGCCGGCGCGTACGGCCAAGAGCCATCGCCAGATTTTTGACGAACTCAGGTCCAAAGGCATTGGCGTCAACCTGCACTACATGCCGGTGCATCTGCAGCCTTATTACCGCGACCTCGGTTTTTCCGAAGGGCAATTTCCCGAAGCGGAAACCTACGGCGGCCAGGCGATCTCGCTACCCCTTTTCCCGACCCTGACCTTCGAGCAGCAGGAGGAAGTGGTGCGTGCGTTGAAAGAGGTGCTCGGCCATGCATAACCGCATTGCTCTTGGCACGGCCCAGTTTGGCATGCCTTATGGCGTTGCCAATCAGCTCGGGCAAATCAATCCGGGCGAGGCAGGCGAAATCTTGCGCCGGGCGCGGGCGGCCGGCATGGACACTCTGGACACCGCCATCGCCTACGGCGACAGCGAGAAAACCCTGGGGTCTCTGGGCGTGCAGGAATGGAAACTGGTGTCCAAGCTGCCGGCATTGCCCGGAGCTTGCGCGGACATTGCGGCATGGGTCCGTTCGGAGCTGAGCGGTTCGCTCACGCGGCTCGGGGTGCCCAAGCTCCACGGTCTCTTGCTGCATCGCTCGCAGCAACTCCTTGAGCCGCATGGGGCGGCGATCTATGCTGCCTTGCGCGATGTGCAGCAACTGGGGCTAGTGGACAAGATCGGTGTGTCCATCTACGGACCGGAGGAGCTGGAGGCGCTGTGGCCGAAATTCCGCCTCGACCTTATTCAGTCACCTTTCAATGTGTTTGACCGCCGCTTGGCGAGCTCCGGTTGGCTGGAGCGTATGCATCAAGCTGGCACGGAAGTCCATGTGCGTTCGGTGTTTCTGCAAGGCTTGCTGCTGCAGCCGCCTGAAAAGCGGCGCGCGGAATTTTCCGCCTGGCAGGACTTGTGGTCGACGTGGGATGGCTGGCTCACGGCGGAACACCTGAGCCCGCTGCGGGCCAGCCTGATGTTCGCGTTATCCCGGCCTGAAATATGCCGCGTTGTCGTCGGTGTGGACGGTGTCGGCCATCTGGATGAGATCCTTGCCGCCCCCTGCACCGAACAGATTGACTTCCCCCATTTTCTCGAGTCTTCGGACTTGCGCCTTATTAATCCCACTCAATGGAAACTGCAATGAAACGTTGTACCAAATGCAATCTTCCCGAAACCCACGAGACGATCATCTTTGACGCCCAGGGTGTCTGCAATATCTGCAACCAGCAGGACTTCAAGAAGGACAGTATTGATTGGGGACAGCGCAAGAAGGACCTTGACGCGCTGGTTGAGGAGTACCGCGGAAAATACGACTACGACTGTATCGTTCCTTTCAGCGGCGGAAAAGACAGCACCTGGACGCTGAATTATCTCGTCAAGGAGTACGGCCTCAAACCGCTGGTAGTTCGCTTTGATCATGGGTTCATGCGGCCCAATCTGGAAGATAACGTCAAGCGCACCATGCGAAAGCTGGGTGTGGACATCCATACCTTCACTCCCAACTGGAAGGTTGTCCAGAAGCTCATGCTGCAGAGCTTTCTGGAAAAAGGCGACTTTTGCTGGCATTGCCACACCGGGATTTTTTCATACCCGATGTGGGTCGCCCTCGAAAAGAAAGTCCCTCTGATTTTCTGGGGTGAGCCTTCCGCTGAATACACGGCGTACTACGATTACAGTCAGCCTGAAGAGGTCGATGAGAAGCGCTTTAACAGGTATGTCAACCTGGGCATCACCTCTGACGATATGTTCATCCGGCTGGAAGGTGCGCTGGATCCCAGGGATCTGAAGCCTTATAAATACCCTCCGATCAAAGACCTGCGCGGCCTCGGCTATCGCTCGGTGTGCCTGGGTTCCTACATCCAGTGGGACGTCAAAAAGCAGTCTGAAATCATCCAGCGCGATCTGGGCTGGAAGGGGGATCAGGTCGAAAACGTGCCGCCCGAGTACAGCTACGAAAAGATCGAGTGCTACATGCAGGGCGTTCGCGATTACATCAAATACATCAAGCGCGGTTACTCCAGGCCGTCGCACCTGGTGGCCCTGGATATTCGGCATGGCCGGCTCAAGAAGGAAGATGGCGAGAAGCTGATTGCGGAGTACGAAGGCCGCCGGCCACCCAGCCTTGACCTGTTTCTCGAGTTCGTCGGTTTGACGGAGCAGGAATTCATGGAAATTGCCATGGCACATCAAGTGTCGCCCTACGCCCACGACCCTCAAAAAACATTGCCCGGCCAGAGGATGGCGGATTATGAGCGCTGGAACAAAGACGGCGCCATGGCCCGCGCGGATGCCGAGGCGCAAGTAATCCGCTGGAAATCCCGCCATGTCTGAACGCGTGGGCTTTGCAAGGACGAACGTTTGATGAACCGCCAAGTCGTTGGCATCGTCGACTACCAATCGGGCAACATCCGTTCGGTGGTGAACGCGGTGGAGGCCGTTGATGTGGCATCCATCCTGGTGCGCAGCCCTGAAGATATTCACGGCTGCTCCCATCTTGTCCTGCCCGGCGTAGGCGCCTTCGGGTTCTGCGCGGACCGGCTGCGCGCGAGCGGCTTGCTGGAGGGTGTGGAGCAATGGGCGCTGCGCGATGAAAAGCCTCTTTTGGGTATATGTGTGGGCATGCAGCTGATGGCCGACCATAGCGAAGAGCTCGGCTCCCACGCCGGCCTTGGATGGATCGGCGGCACGGTTCGAAAGCTGGAAAAATCCGCGGGGCAAGCCGCCATCCATGTGCCGCACGTGGGATGGAACGAAGTGCTCTTCAAGGAGTCCTTCGGCCTTTTCAAAGAGGGCGAGTCGGTGGACTTCTACTTCGATCACTCCTTCGCCTACCACGCCCCCAGGCTGGGGCGCGAGATTGGCTCGACACACCATGGCCAGCATTTCAGCGCACTGATTAAACGGGGAAACATGGTCGCCACGCAATTTCATCCCGAAAAAAGCCAGGCAGCGGGAATGCGCCTGCTCAAATCATTTCTGGCGATGTAGACCATGCTCAAGAAAAGAATTGTTCCCAAGCTGCTGATCAAGAACAAGACCTACGGTCGGCTGGTGCGGCCCATCCTGGTGACGACCCGTAACTTCGACCAGGTTTTCGAGGTGGGAGATCCGGTCTCCCAGGCCAAGGTGTATGAAGCCCAGTTGGCCGACGAGTTGATTGTGCTCAATATCGACAGCCTGCCCATCGCCGAGGACTTCGCCCTTTTGGGTGTTATTGAAAAACTGGCGTCGGAAACATTCATGCCCATTGTGGTGGGCGGAGGCGTTCAGACGCCGGACGACTTTTCCCTATTGCTGGAGCGCGGCGCCGACAAGGTTTCCATCAACGCAGCTGCGGTGTTGAACCCTGAATTGATCACTCAGGCAGCTGAACGCTTTGGGGCCCAGTGTGTTGTGGTGTCGATTGATTTTCGGTACGACGCTGTTCTCCAGCGAAACGTCGTGTTCACTCATAAAGCCTCGGTCAACACCGGCCTGGACGTAGTGGCTTGGGCCCGGCAGGCGGTTGTTGCAGGCGCCGGGGAGATTTTGCTGACTGACGCCGACCGGGACGGGCAGGGCGCGGGACTGAATGTCGCCCTCGGAAGGGAGGTCGCCGATGCCGTGGATGTGCCCGTGATCCTTTCAGGCGGCTGTGGCGTGGCGCAGCATTTTATTGAGGGATTCATGGCGGGAGGCGCCGAGGGCATAGCGGCCGGCACCTTCTTCTGTTTCAGGGACCAAAACCCCATGCAGGCGCGTGCTCACGTCAGAAGCGCCGGTATTCCCATCCGGATCGGAACCTGACATGCACCTTGATTTGCCGGATATTTCGATGGGGGACGCTGGCAGCCTGTTCGTGTTGACGCCGGAGCACGTCACAGACTGCTATGTCGCCTGGCTTAACAGCCCTGAAATCAACCAATACCTTGAAAGCCGGTTTGCGACCCATACCGTGGAGTCGACGCGCGCCTTCGTAGCCTCGGTGCTGGTGTCCCCCAACAACCTTTTTCTGGGCATCAGGAGCCGGCAACTGGGCCGGCATGTGGGCAACATCAAGCTCGGCCCCATAGATTCGCACCATGAGACCGGTGATATCGGCATCCTCATCGGCGACAAGGCGGCCTGGGGCAAGGGCATCGCCACCGCGGCGATCGAGGTGGTCTGTGGGATTGCCGCAACCCAACTCAAGCTGCGCAAGCTGACCGCCGGCTGTTATGCCTCCAATGTAGGAAGCCAAAAGGCGTTCGAAAAAGCAGGATTTCTGATTGAAGGCATGCGCCCTGCGCAGTTCTTGCTGGATGGCAGAGCGGAAGACCTTGTGTTGATGGGGCGTATTTTGAAATGACGGTGCTCGCATGACAGAGATACTGATCCGGCTAGAACCTTGGGGGCACGCATGAAGATCGTGGCCGTTGTACAGGCGCGCATGGGGTCGACCCGCTTACCCAATAAGGTCATGAAGCCGATTGGCGGCATTCCCATGATTGAGGTGCTACTGGCCCGTTTGGCGCGAGCCCGGGAAATCGATGAGGTGATGGTCGCGACTTCGGTGGATGCGTGTAATCAGCCTCTGTTTGACCATGTGGTGGCGCTGGGATTCAAGTGTTATCGCGGCAGCGAAAATGATGTCCTTGACCGCTACGTCCAGGCCGCCCGGCTTGCGAACGCGGATGTGGTGGTACGCATCACGGGCGATTGCCCGCTGGTTGATCCGGCACTGGTTGACGAGGCTATCCGCCTGTTCAAAACTTCACAGGCCGATTATTTCAGCAACGTGTCTCCGCCGACCTTTCCGGATGGACTGGACATTGAAGTCTTCACTGCGCAAGCGCTTGAAAAAGCGGCGCGCGAAACAGCTTTGCCTTTTGACCGCGAACATGTAACGCCCTATCTACGGACAAACAGCCAGTATCGGCAAGCCGGCCTGCAGCACGACGACGACTTGTCGGGCCTGCGCTGGACTGTGGACGAGTCTGCGGACTATGAGGTGATGTCCCGGGTGTTCGACCATTTCTCGCCCGATATTCACTTTGGCTGGGCGCAGGTATTGCAATTGCAGCGCAGCCAACCTGAAATTTTTCACATCAACAAGAACCTGCTTCGCAACCAAGGATCGATTATGGGTACTGGTCAAAAACTCTGGAAACGCGCCAAACAGGTCATTCCCGGCGGCAACATGCTGCTCTCCAAGCGGGCCGAAATGTTCCTGCCCGACCAATGGCCTGCCTACTTCAGCAAAGCCAAAGGCTGCAAGGTGTGGGACCTGGATGGAAAAGAGTACATCGACATGTCCATCATGGGCATAGGCACCAACACGCTCGGCTACGGACACTCGGAAGTGGACGAGGCGGTGCACCAAACCGTCACGGCGGGGAATATGTCCACCTTCAATTGCCCCGAGGAGGTCTACCTGGCTGAGCGCTTGGTCGAGCTGCATCCGTGGGCCGACATGGTGCGCCTGGCGCGCAGCGGCGGTGAAGCCAATGCGGTCGCGATCCGCATCGCGCGTGCCGCTTCCGGCCGCGACAAAGTCGCCATTTGCGGCTATCACGGATGGCACGACTGGTACCTGGCCGCCAACCTCGGGGATGAGCAGAATCTCGCGGGGCATTTGCTGCCCGGCCTGGAGCCCAAGGGTGTGCCGCAGAATCTCCGGGGCAGCGTATTGCCCTTCCGGTACAACAATTTTCCGGAACTGGAGGCGCTGGTCAAAAATCACGAGATCGGCGTGATCAAGATGGAAGTCTCACGCAACATGGGCCCCGAAGACGGCTTTCTTGAAAAAGTGCGTAAGCTTGCGACCGACAACGGCATCGTGCTGATTTTTGACGAGTGCACTTCCGGCTTTCGCCAGACCTTTGGCGGCCTGCACTCGCTGTACGGGGTGGAGCCTGACATGGCGATGTTTGGCAAGGCGCTCGGCAATGGTTACGCCGTCACCGGCACCATCGGTCGCCGGGAGGTTATGGAAGCCGCGCAGACGACCTTCATCAGCAGCACCTTCTGGACCGAACGGATCGGACCGGCCGCCGCACTCAAAACACTGGAAGTGATGGAGCGGGAGAAGTCCTGGGAAGTCATTACCGCCGTGGGCAACAGCATCAAGCAGCGTTGGGCTCAGCTGGCCACTCAGAACGGCCTCCAACTGGAACAGTGGGGCATGCCGGCGCTGGCGGGCTTCACGATCACCGGCGCCAACTCGCTGGCCTACAAAACCTTCATCACGCAGGAGATGCTGGCCAAGGGATACCTGGCCAGCAACAGCGTTTACGCCTGTACGGAGCACACGCCTGAGGTTGTTGACGGCTACTTCGACGCTTTGGCGCCGATTTTCGGCGTGATACGCGAATGCGAGGACGGCCGTGACATTCACGCGCTGCTCAAGGGGCCGGTTTGTCACGCCGGTTTCAAGCGATTGAATTGAAGCCACCGCGCTGCCCATGAACATCGTTATCCGCACGGACGCTTCGTCAATAGCTGGCACAGGGCACGCGATGCGCTGCCTGACGTTAGCCAAGGCGCTGCGTGGACGCGGAGCGGTGGTTTCGTTTGTGTGTCGCGGGCACACCGGTCATCTCGGCGCCTTGATTCTGGACATCGGGTTCGCGGTGCATCTGCTGGAGGGCTGCGACGGCGCGGATGCCACCGGCGAAGAGCCTCTCGCCCACTCAGGCTGGCTCGGCGCCACGCAGGCGCAGGATGCCACCCAGACCCTGGCTATCGTTGAGGCAATGGGCGTCAAGCCGGACTGGCTAGTCGTCGACCACTATGCCATTGACCAACGCTGGGAAAAACGTCTGAGGCCGACTGTCGGCCGCATCATGGTGATAGACGATCTTGCAGACAGGTCGCACGACTGCGACGTGTTGCTCGACCAGAATCTTGTAGCGCAGATGGACGTCCGTTACGGCGCCAGGTTGCCGGCCTCCTGCAGGCAACTGCTGGGCCCGCGCTACGCGCTGTTGCAGCCTGGCTATGCCGAGCGGCATCAGCGCGCCAGTCCCAGAAAAGGCGCTGTGCGGCGCATCCTCATCTATTTCGGCGGAGCTGACGTCGACAACCTGACCGGCCGCAGCTTGGGCGCATTCCTGCGCTTGGGGCGGGATGATATTGATGTTGATCTTGTGGTGGGCAGCGGCATGTACGCTGAGGCGATTCGCAGGCAAGCAGCGGGGCGTCCCAACATTCACCTGCACGACCGGCTGCCGACGCTTGCCCCACTGATCGAATCCGCCAGCTTGGGGATAGGTGCTGGCGGGTCGACAAGCTGGGAGCGGCTCTGTCTGGGGCTGCCTTCGATCGTGATTGCGCTTGCGGACAACCAGGTTCCCATTGCGGCGGAGCTAGACAGGCGCGGCCTCGCTTGTTCGCTCGGATTCCATCGGGATGCCAATGAGGCCGTGATCGCCTCGAAACTTGCCGAAATTGTTGGCAATGGACTGAACGAGTATTGGTCGCAGCAATGCCTTTCAATTGTGGATGGCCGCGGCGTGCAGCGCGTTTGCACAGTTTTGAGTTCGGCGGGCGGCGCTGCTCTGCGCAACCGCCTCGCCACTGCAGCGGACGAAGGCTTGTTGCTTGAATGGGCGAACGACCCGGCAACGCGGCGTAACGCGCTGGTGCCGGGCAAGATTGATCCTGCGACCCACGGCCAATGGTTTGGGCGACGTTTGAACAATGCCGATGGCTGCCGGATTTATATTGCCGAAACCACCGACGGGGTACCTGCGGGGCAAATTCGCTTCGAGCGATTCGAAGATGGCTGGGAGGTGCATTACGCCTTGGCGCCTGATTTCCGGGGCCTGGGGCTTGGACGCCAAATGCTCGAACAGGCGCTGATCACTTTTGCGGCCGATGTTGGAGACGCTTTGATCATGGGCCGCGTGAAAGGCGACAATCACGCGTCCCTGAGGATATTTGAATCACTGGGATTTGACGCCGCGTTTGACGGGAAATCCCAGATTGCGACGATGAAAAGGCAGGCGCGGGCGAGACTTGCCCAACCCATACACGAAGGATCATGATGCAAATAGGCCATCGAAAAATCGGTAGAGAGGCGCCCCCGTTTGTAATTGCCGAAATGTCGGGAAACCATAACCAGTCCCTCGAACGTGCACTCGAAATTGTCGAGGTTGCGGCGAAGACTGGCGCGCACGCGCTGAAAATTCAGACCTACACGCCGGACACCATGACGCTGGATCTGGATGAACGCGAATTTCACATCAGTGACCCGAAAAGCTTATGGGCAGGCACCTCGCTCTACAAGCTTTACGGCCAGGCCTACACACCTTGGGAATGGCACAAGCCGATTTTTGACAGAGCGCGTGAGTTGGGCATCATTGCCTTCAGCACGCCTTTTGATGACACGGCCGTGGACTTGCTGGAGAGTCTGAATGTGCCTTGCTACAAAATCGCGTCCTTTGAAAATACAGACCTTCCGTTGATCCGCCGGGTCGCGGCCACCGGCAAGCCGATGATCATTTCTACCGGCATGGCCACTGTGGCGGAGCTCGATGAAACCGTGCGGGCAGCGCGCGAGGCTGGTTGTAAAGACTTGGTGCTGCTCAAATGCACCAGCACTTATCCCGCTACGGCAGCAAACACAAACATTCTGACCATTCCCCACCTTCGAGAATTGTTTGGTTGCGAAGTTGGCCTCTCGGATCACACCATGGGCGTGGGTGTGTCTGTGGCCAGTGTGGCGCTGGGTGCGACCGTAGTCGAAAAGCACTTCACACTCAATCGCGCCGACGGCGGTGTGGACAGCAGCTTTTCCATGGAGCCAGGCGAGATGGCGCAACTGGTCGTGGAGACGGAACGCGCATGGCAGGCGTTGGGACAGGTGAGCTATGGCATCACCGAGGCCGAAAAGCCGTCGCTGGCCTTTAGGCGTTCTATCTATATTGCGAAAGACCTGAAATCCGGCGACACATTGACGCGCGAGAACCTTCGATGCATACGTCCTGGCATGGGGCTTCCCCCAAAATATTACGACATGCTGCTTGGACGTCGAGTGAACAAGGACGTTAGCAAAGGTGCCCCCATGAGCTGGGACTTATTGGGATAGCAAAAGTATCGAATGGCTCCCCATATACACAAACATATTCTATGAATCATTCTCTAAAAAACAGGACTCAAAAAATTCTAAGAGCAAGGGGAGATGATTGGTTGACGGATGTCATATTGAACGTTTTTGGCATATTTAAGTATGTACATCCAAATTTAATCACTCTGACTGGCCTAGTCCTCAATTTCTGCATTCTGTATGCGATAACGCATGAAATGTTTTTTCCGACTGTCGTTATGCTTGTTATCAGGTATTTGGCAGACTGCCTGGATGGGGGGGTAGCAAGAAAGTACAACAAGAAATCCAAGATTGGCGGCGCACTGGATACCTGGTCTGACACTATTCTTGTGTATGTATCCGCGGTCGGTATTTTTTACCTATTTAAAATACCTTACGGTAGCGAGGTCGGGGCTTTTTTGTCGTGTTTAAATTTGTACATGATGTCGTTGACTGATTCTCTGGTGGATCACGCAGGGATGAAGGTTGGTGGGGATTGGCTGAGTGACATATATGCGTTTCTGGTTAATAACAGCTACATCCTGTTTTTCCTGAAAATCGTGATCATCTACGGTCCTATGCATACTGCTCGCATACTCTGATTTGATCTAGACCCAGACCTACGCAGGTTTTTTCTTTGACCACTGATGCTAGGCTGCTGTCGACACATGGCCGGCCCATCCAAAAAGGCGACAGTGCTAAACGGCAGATATTCTGCAATTGGGAGTTTTAAATGGGCGTTGATGTTGACCCGGTGAACAAGGCTAGAGATTACTGGGATGTGGTCGGAAAAAATGCCCCGGAAAACTGCAAAGACCACTGGGTGGATGAGAACGGAATTCCCTTGCCGGAAACGCTTTACCAGGAAGTAGCTGCGTACATAGTCAAAGGGCTCGACGGCATTCGCGAAGGCAGCGCCGGCCCGCACCGTGTGCTGGAGGTGGGCTGCGGCACGGGGAAAATCCTGTTGGCACTTAAAGAGCTGCGTCCCGGGCTTGAGCTGACAGGCATCGACTTTTCGCGGGAGCAAATTCGCCATGCAAGCATGACCGTGCCGGGGGCCAAATTTTTTACGGGCGACTTGGATGAATTCGTTGCCGCTTCAACCGCCGACCCTGCGGACGCAGGCGGTTATGATCTTATTTTCTTGCACAGCGTCATTCAATACTTTCCGTCAACCGAGTACTTTGAGAAATTCCTGGCCTTGTGCGGCGGGTTGCTCAAGCAGGGCGGAGCTCTGTACCTGATTGATACGCCTATCGACTGGTACTATGATCAAATGCGAGGGACACAGCGGCAGACGGCTTTAACGCCGATCAAAAACCTCGTCAAAAAACTCATCGGTTATCAACCGAAAGTCAAACCTGTTCCACTGACTGCCAGCGAGCAACTGGGAGGTAAGCAGATTGAGGTTCCCATATTCCCAGGCTACTGGGCCAGCCCTGAGATGATTCAGGGGTTTTCGGAGAATGAGTTTGAAGACTTCCGCTTTGAATACCAGTTATTCAAAAGCAAGCCCGTGCATTACCGAAAGTACCGCCCCTCTTTCTTGTTGCTTGGGAAGAAATAAATAGCCTCATCCACTTATCCAAATGCATTCCGCGCGCGGTGATCTTTTCGAGTGCCTCGTTTACAGCGCGTCAAATTGTTGGCTGCTTCGAGGTGTATTGCTATAAAAAGCTAGCTAGGTACTGTGTGATTTACGAAGAAAACCATTCTTGCAACGTGTACGTGGGCCTCGTCGGGACGGCTGCCAAATGATCAGTCTATGGCGCAAATCGATCATGACTTCCCGCTCGGAAGGTGACAACGGCATTCTGCTCATTGAATCGACTCAAAGCAATGTGTCTCTCCATGAGTTGTGCGTGTATACGCACATCATCTCGTGTGCCAAGCAGTTGCTCCCCGTTTTTATCAATCGGATCGGGCAGGCATCGACCTTGAAGGAGGTCTTGCCGCGTTACTTCGAGAAATTTCAGATTGTCGAGGACGTGAAGCTGTCGGGGGGGGCACGCTTGTGGCTGTTCGTGATATCGGCGGCGCTTTGGCTTTACCATTTCTTTCGCAGGGATCTCGTCAACCTTCATTGGCGAGGTGAGCTGGTGGGGGATATTGTCTATGATCAATACTTGGCGGGCACTCAAAAGGGGACTGTCGATTACTTCGACGGCCGCCTCGTCAAATACATTTACATCACCCTGAGGGCGGTTGAGCGTGATCGCAGGCTGCTTGGCCAGATCAAGCCGGCTGCCGTGCTCCTGTCGCACCGGGTCGGACTCAACTCCGCACCGCTGGCGGTCTTGTGCCAACAACAAGCCATACCGATTTATTCATTCGGGGGCGGTGAATACGGCACCATGATCGTGTCTCGGACAAGAAAGTCCTACGAATACCGAACAACTGTTGCGGACCTGGAGCCTTTGCTGAGCCTTCCCCAACAGGAATTCGACAGGCTGTTCGAGTCAATCCAGGACGAGCTGTTCAAGGGCTCTTACAACGCCGATTCCAAACTTGCCTTTGCCAACAAGCTGTTTTCCGAGCGCCAGGAATTCGCGTCCGCTTTCGGTCTTGACGCGGCGAAGAAGAACATCTTCGTCATGCTGCATGCTTTTACTGACTACCCCCATTCTCATTTCAATGGAATGTTGTTCGCGGACTTTCTCGACTGGTTTCTCAAAACCCTTGAATTTGCGTCCAGAAACAAAAACGTCAACTGGATTTTCAAGCAGCATCCGTCCGCGCATTTCTACCCGGTTGTGGATGTTGACTGGGATGCATTGGTGGACAGGTACAGTTCCGGTAACGTCATTTTTATGTCGCAAGGCGTAGATTTTGATTCAAGGAGCATCGGCCATGTCGGCGATGCGACCATCACCTGCCTGGGGTCGGCCGGCTTCGAGTTTGGCGCCTTGGCGAGAATCCCGACGATCACAGCGGGCGACAATCCCTACGTGGAGGCTGGCTTCGCGATTTACCCGAAAACCCAGGCTGAATACTTTGAGGTGCTGAAAAACCTTCACAATCTGCCCAAATTGGATGATGAAGCGTTCAAGAAGGCCAAAGCCACGTTTATGTTCATCCATAGATTGTCGCGGGTGCCGATGCACGCATTTCTCAACCTCTCGCATGCGGAAAGCCGCCAGCTCCAGCACGGAGACGCCTATTTCGCCAGAATTGACGCGCATGCGGCGGAGCATGAAAAACTAATTGCGCTCGAACTCCAGAAGTACATTGCCGTGGTTGCGGCCCCAGGGTTTTGTGCTTTGCGCTCCTCACCTCAAGAATACTGAAACATTCACATGATCTCTCTACTTCGCCGGCTCAAACGCTTCGTGTATGCGGTTCGGGCTCGATGGGTGCTGCGATACCGCGGTTTCAACGACTTCTATTCGTTTCCGTTTGAAGTTTCCGATCCATTGAACGAGCATGCGGAGGCTACGCTCGAAGAGGGATGCAGCCTGCTCGAGTCTCTGGGGGTCGACTATTTTCTATGCGACGGAACCATACTCGGGATTGTGAGGGATAACCGCCTGATCCCGCACGACAACGACATCGACGTTTGTGTGGTTGGGGCCATAGACGTACCGCGTGTCAAAGCCGCGTTTGCTGCCCGCGGATTCACGGTCGGGCGTGAGTTGTATTACCGCGGGGTCATGCAGCAGCTGATCTTTTACTCGGCGGAGCATGTGATTTTCGACATCTGTTTCTGGCACAAGAAGGGCGACGGCTATGGCTACCAATTCGTACCCGAACTCAAAAAGGGGCGCAGGCAGCATGACCATTATTGCGACTCGCACGACTACGTTACTTTCCGCGGAAAACGCTATCCTACTCATGCCAACATAAAGCAGTGGCTCCAGGAGCACTATGGGGACGACTGGACCATTCCCAAGCAGGTGAAAGGTGACTGGCGGCTCGATGTGAAGGACATTATTGCGTGAGCTGCGCAATTGTTGTGCCCGTGTACCGCACGGAGCTTTCACCCCTTGAGCAGCTGTCTCTGTTGCGTTTGCGCCATCTCTTTTCCGTCGACGTCTATTTGGCCGCACCGCAAGGTTTGTGCCTGGATGCATATTTGAATCTGTGGCCTGAACTCCAGGTCAAATTCTTTGATTCGGCTTACTTTGCCAGCGTAAAAACCTACAACAAGCTGATGCTTGAGTTGCGGTTTTATGAGACTTTTGTGAGCGCGTATGAGTGGATGCTCATACACCAGCTGGATGCCTTCCTTTTTCACGGTGACCTCGAATCTTTCTGCGCCATGCCATTCGATTATTTTGGAGCACCTTGGGTACCCGCTCAGTGGGTCCATCCCAAGATCAGCAGCGGCTATTTCCTCAAATTATTCGGAACCAGGGTGAGCGTCGGCAATGGCGGCCTTTCCTTGCGGCGGCTCGAGCCGACCATCTCGCTGCTCAAGGCTGAGGCAGGTTCTGCTGCGGGCTGGCCCGTCAACGAAGACGCTTTTTTTGGATACTGGGGAATGCGCAGTCCGGTTTTCCGTAGCTGCCCGCTTGAAATCGCTGCCCGTTTTTCGTTTGAGGCCAATCCCGGCGTCCTCTTTGAGATGACGGGCCGGGATGTGCCGTTCGGTTGCCATGGCCTGCCCAAGTACCATCAGGCGTTTTATGCAAAGCTGATGAGGCCGCTTCTGGCCCAGATGCCAGAACTGGCACCGGGTTTGATCGAAACCTCAATGTCCGAGTTGCTTGGTGCCGCTCAGATGGATACCTGAATGCCGACGCATCGAGAAGATGGAGAAGAGGGCCGCCGATGCGGAAACTGCGGCAGGCGCGCTGGGCGCTTCAACGGGTATTTTTCGGATTCGGAAAAATTGGCGGTGTCAAATATTGCCCCGCGAATGCTGCGGTCTAACCTTCGTACGGTCGCTTTTGGCGGCGCCTGTCTTGCGCAGTCTTAGGAGAACTCCATGAACGTGAAAAAGAGAACGATTGGTTTAGGTGCGACGGTGTTCGCTGTGACGGCCGTTTGTGCTGTGGCGATGGTGGTGCATTCGGGGGAGGCTGGAAGTTTTCAGCAGATTCAGGCGCTCACCATGTGCCAAGCCGCGCTGAAGAAGGCTGCGCCTGTTCCCGAGAAAGTGAGAATCCCTTCGGTGGAGAGCAGGGGAAATGCGGAGCAGTTCATTTTCACCTGGGACTCTACGACGAAGGCAATAGAGATGCGCACCCAACTTGATGAAATCGAGCCAACGACCGGATATTGCATGGTGGACAAGGCGACCAAGCGGGTCATCGCTTTGACCTTTGGCCTCCGCCCCATTATTTGATACTGCAATCGCTGCATTACAGCCGAAGGGTTCAGAAATCCAATGGCGCGGCTGGTTCCAGGCTGGCAAAGTGGTGCAAGCCTCCTTGCCTTGCAGGGGACCTAACTGGTAGACGACGCAAACAGTGCGGGATCGCGTTTGGCGCTGCCTCGCGGTTTGATCAGGAGTGCGCGTTTTTCAACCAGGTGCCATGAAGCGAATGCAAGTGCTGTGGCACCTGTCACCGAACAGATGGCCAGAAGCCAATAGGGCGCGGTCTTCCCGAGCAGGAGTACGCCGACTTGCTGCACAGGCCAGGCATAGAGGTAGATGCCATAGGAAAGATCGCCGTAGCGACCTGCATCTTTCAGCCCCGGCCATGAGCGAACGGCAACGCTGATCGTCACGATCGGGACCATGAAGAAGAGCGCGGTGCTGTATTCGGTGAAGACAATGGCGACCAGCCCCAGTATTACTGCAATGGTGACAGCCCACTTGTTGTAGGCCGTGATGAGCGCCGGACGGCACATGTTGATGGTTGCACCCAGGAAAAATATCGCCGCAAAGTAAAGCCATGCGACCAGACTGGGGAAGAAATGTGATCCGGCAGCATAGGCCGTGCCTCCTGCCTGTCCTCCGAAAAAGAACAAAAAATACACGAGGCTTGAAGCGAGGATCAGGGGCAGCACCTCCCGGCGGCGGAAGATACCGAGTGTCCCGGCGATGCCGAGCGCCAGGTAGCACCACACCTCAATGGGGATGGTCCAGAGCGATCCGTTCGCAGCCGTGGAGGGAATGCCGGTGAAAAGTTGGCCTCGGGAAATACCGAAATACAGTTCGTGCAGATACTGCCGGTATTCCGACGACCTGAAGTATTGGACCGGCCCCAGATGAGACACCAGCGGTCCCAGAACGAAGGCTGTTAGCAGGACCGCGACCGCCAGGCCGGGCCATATCCTTAACAGGCGGCGCGCCATGAACCTGGGCAGGTTGGGGTCCCGCTGCCAGCTCTGCATGACAAGGAAGCCGCTGATGGAGAAAAACATCAGCACCCCCAGATTGCCGAAAGTATGCGGTCCCATGATCTCGGGCTCGTGGCGGCCCGAGAGCGCGAATTGATGACTGAGCAGCACAAACAGGGCGCCAAGCAGTCTCACGCCATCGAAGTTCCCGGAATGTCTGTTCGCCGGTGCCACTTCTGTTGCACATTCCTTCACCATGGTGACCTTTGATATGTTCAGTGCGACGATTTTATGGCCTGAGACGCTCCACCGGGACCATCGCGCGCCGAGGCCGCCGCTGTTGGGGTGATGCGTTTAAACCGATGCCAGGCGCGAGTTATCGGGTCCCCGGTGGGGTAACATCATTGATCCGTTTTTGGTGGAGGCGACCCGTGCTCAGTCTCTGGAATTGTTCTGGTTCGAGGCGGTGAAGACAATAAAGCGCCTGATTTTCAATATGCACGCTCCGGTACAAGAGGTTTTCGACAAAGGCAACAAACTTGCCGCTGGAATAGTCGCGGGTAAATATTACCAACATTTGCTCTACGGAGTTGTGTCGCTGCAGCTGGCATTGCTGGTTCTTTCACTGCTTTATACCAACACTGCGCTGTTCTTTTTGTGCCTGAAAGCCTTGCTGGTTTTCAGCGTGATAAGAATGGCCCTGGAGCGTGTCGATCGCAACCCTTACTGGCTACTGGATTGGCTGGTAGTGCTGCCGGGGTTGTGGGGCGCAATCTACGGTTTTTCCAGTGGCAACATCGGCGCCCGGAACGAGCTTGCGGTCTTTGTGATGGCGCCGGTTGTTTATCTGTTGATATTTCACAGACCTGCGTTCGCACTGGCTTCACTGAACTACATGGAGCCTGCGGTCAAGCTCATATGCGCGGTGAACCTGCTGGTGTTCTATTTTTTGTTTTTCACCGAAACAGGCAGCTTGCGTTCGGCGCTGGAGGCCGCAACCCTTTTTCGTATCCAGTTTCCGGACGGCTATACCAAGGTCTACACCTTGCAGATCACGCCCTTGATTTTCCTGCTTCCCGTCATGGCGGGGTATTACTACTTCAGGCAGTCGCGAGTTAACTTTCTGCTGCTCACCGCAGCCTTGCTGATGGCGCTGCTGTCGGGGCGAAAAGCCATCCTGGTTCTTTTTACTGCCTTGAGCGTCTGCGTCCTCCTCTACCAGGTGTTGTTCCATCGCGACCTGAAGACCGCGGCAAAACTGGTGGCGCCGTGGCTTCTGGCCCTGGCGATACTTCCTCAGATCGCGGCGTTTGAAAAGGCCACTTACGCCCAGGCCATGTTCAACTCTTTTCCCGAGCTGGGAGATTCGGTCAAACGCAGAGACATACAGACGCCGTTCGATCCGATGATGAAGGTACAGGGCGCGTACACGAATTTGTACGCATTGAGCAGCAACGCCTGTGCCATGGAAAACTACCTCAGTACCGGGCTTGCGTCAGATAAGTTGGGCGCCGTAGTCCGGCAGGCCCAGATCAGCACGCTGGTCAAAGAAATTGCAACCAAGCCGTGGTTTGGCAAAGGGCTCGGATACGTGACCTTGGAGTGCATCCGGTCCGAACAGCAGCCATGGCGGTTCGAGCTGACCTACCTGGGCATGGCTCTGGATATCGGGCTTGCGGGCATCGCCATTTTTGCGCTCGTGTACCTTCGTTGGTTCAAAAAGGCACTCTCGTCCTTGCTGCCTCGCCAGATGAGTGTGCCGCTTCTGTGTGGAAGCGCCTTCTTCCTGATCTGCTCTGCCTCCAACGCCTATATCCTGTCTGTCGAATATTTATGGATATTCTTCATTCCTTTTTTACTTTCAAGGTGGATACCAGGGAATGATTCGATTGAGCCCAAACAGGATGGAGGCCGCGATGCCGTCTGATGTGCATCACCCGGCGAATGACGTGGCGTCGCTGGCAGCCGGGATGGCCGAAGGCTCGCGGCCACTTTTGTCGATTGTCACTGTCACCCGGAATTGCGAGGCCACTCTGGAGCGTACGCTGGCTTCCGTGCGAAGCATCAAGACGCCGGCCATCCAGTACATTGTGATTGATGGCGCCTCGACGGACTCGACGCTCGCAATCATTTCACGGTACGGTGACATTGTGGATGTCCTGGTCTCGGAGCGCGACAGCGGTATCTACAATGCGATGAACAAGGGCGTCGCGCTCGCCTGCGGCGACTACACCCTGTTTCTTAACGGTGACGACCATCTCCTGCCGGATGGATTCAATCAGGCAATCGCCCTGTTGGGCCGGCAAAAGCCCGTGGTGCTCAGTTGCCGCAGCGAGGCGGTTTCGGAAGCCGGCGAACCGCTGGGATTGTTAAAACTTTCCACCTGGCGCCTGTTTTTCTTCAATACCGTGCCGCACCTGGCCACATTTGTGCGCACCGACCTGCAGAAACAGTACAGGTTCAGGGAGCAGTTTAAAATCGCGGCAGACTATGACCTGTTTCTTCGCCTGTTTCTTGGGCGCCATCGGTTCAGTACTTCTGAATTGGTCACTGCCACTCACTACCGCGGGGGCTTTTCGGGCAACGTCCCTTTGACAATTCAGGAGTGCCGCCAGATACGGAAGGAGAACCTTGGCTGGGTGGTGTACGCATTGACCCGTGCGCTGGAGGCCGGCAATGAATTTCTCAATTGGGCACTACGCAGGGGGCGGCGTGCGGGTAACTTGCCCTGAAGCCCGTCGCGAAAGCGCTGAGTTCTTTGCCATCAACATTAATCCGGAAGCTTCTTTCATCATGACTGGCCCGCACGTGCACTCTGTTCAACGCCTCCGGCGCAGTCACACATGAGGTGCTGCGTTATCGGCGGAGCGGGGTTTCTCGGCTCTCATCTGGTATCCGCCTTGCGCAGCACTGGCCGCGACGTGCTGGTGATTGGCCGAAGCGATCGGGACGCCGTCGCCTTGCCGCCGGGCGTGGCTTACCTTCAGGGCGACATCCAGAATCGGGTTTTTATCGGCGGCGCGCTGCAGGGCGTGGATGAACTGGTGGATCTCGCCTATTCAAGCGTTCCGAAAACGAGCTTCGAGAACCCGGTCCAGGACATTGTCGACAATCTCCCCGGTTCCGTCGCGCTGTTTGATGTGGCCAGTGGCCTGAATTTGCGGAAGATGGTTTTTGTTTCATCGGGTGGTACGGTCTACGGCGAGGCGCTGCAACTGCCTGTTGCTGAAACACATCCCACCAACCCGATCTCTCCCTACGGGATCACCAAACTGGCATTGGAAAAGTACGCGCAGGTCTACCACCGCATGCGGCAGTTGCCGGTCTTGTGCGTCCGGCCTTCCAACCCGTACGGCGAACGGCAAAAGCCATACGTCGGGCAAGGCTTCATCGCAACGGCCATGGCGTCAATGCTCTCGGGCCAGGAAATCCGTGTTTTCGGACAGCAGGGCACCGTCAGAGACTACATTTACGTCGAGGATGTCGCGCAGGCTTTGGTTTGCGCTCTCGATCAGGGCTTGCCGGGCGAGTCCTACAACATCGGAAGTTCGATCGGGCGCTCCAATCTGGAGGTGCTGAACGAAATATCCCGCGTTGCCCTTGCTTCGGGCATCCAACCCAAAATCATGCATGTTGAACCGCGCTCCTTTGATGTGGCCGCCAATATTCTGGACGTGGAAAAGCTCCGGCTCCTTTGCGGGTGGCAGCCAAAAACAGGTTTTGCCGAAGGCATCGCGCGAACCTGGGCCTGGTATGGCCGCAATCGCGGCCGTCCCTGAGCTTGAAGCCCATGCGTTTACTCTTTTGCTGCCAGTTTTATGCGCCCAGCGTTGGTGGCGTGCAGGAGGTCATGCGCGAACTGGCCGAGCACCTGACGCTCAAGGGGCACCAGGTTACGGTGGCTACATCGCAATTGCAGGACCGTGATTTCCAGTCGCTCAACGGTGTGATGATCGAGAGCTTCAACGTCTCCGGCAACCGGGTGTCTGGCATGACCGGCGAGGTATCACGGTACCAGCAGTACGTCATCGATGGAGGGTTCGATGCGGTGATGGTCATGGCCGCACAGCAATGGACTTTTGATGCGCTCTGGCCGATTCTTGACCGGATTGAATCCCGGAAAGTCTTCATTCCATGCGGTTACTCCGGCTTTTATGAGCCTGCGTACGCGGGCTATTTTGAGCAGCTTCCGGCCATCCTCAGCCAGCTTGACCACCTGGTTTTCCATTCCACCGACTACCGCGATATCAATTTTTCGCGCCGTTTGGGGCTGAAGAATTTTTCGGTGATTCCGGTCGGCGCGAGCCGAAGCGCGTTCGATGTCGAGCCCGACCTCACGTTTCGTTCCGCACATGGCATTCCGCAGCAATCCTTTGTTTTTTTCACCGTGGGCACTTTCACCGGCTTGAAGGGGCACCTTGAGTTGGCCCGGGCTTTCTCCCTGCTGAAACTGAAGAAGAATGAACACGCCACTCTCATACTGAACGGCAACCAGGTCAAAGCCCCTGCACATGGGGCTTCCGGTATATACAGAAAAATCGTGCACCTGATCAAGGTTCAGGGATTTTCTTATTTGATCAAGAAGGCTTTCAGGACGGTCTGGCCGGGTGACAAGGATCTTCTCAGGATGGTCGACAGAATTAATCGCACCCAGGCCCAAAAAACCGTCTTGGTGACTGATTTTCCGCGCAAGGATTTGACGCAGCTGTTTATGACAGCGGACCTGTTTGTCTTTGCGTCGAAGATCGAGTACTCGCCTTTGGTCCTATTCGAAACCGCGGCAGCCGGAACACCCTTCCTGTCCGTGGGCGTGGGAAATGCCGCCGAGATCGCGCAATGGACAGGGGCGGGCGTCATGTGCCCTTCCACGGTCGACGGGAAAGGGTACACGCAGGTGAACGAAGAGGATTTGGCCGCCGCGATGGCGGAGCTGATGCGGGCGCCGGAATATCTCAAGACGTTGGGCCGCGCCGGACGGAAAAACTGGAGCGAGAAATTCAATTGGGAGAAAATAGCCGGGCAATATGAGCAGGTGCTCATGGGCCAAACCGCCACCCAGCAAGAGCGCGCGACTTTTGCCGGGTCTTCGGCATGAACTTTCTCTGAGCGGATATCAGGCGAACATGGTCATCACAAAGCTCCTCGGAGGTCTCGGAAATCAGATGTTTCAGTACGCGGCCGGCCGATCACTGGCGCTGGCCAATGGATGCGAACTCAAGCTCGACAACTCGGCGTTTGACCGCTACGTGATTCACAGCGGATATGCCCTGGGGGCGTTCAATGTCGCCGCCGAAATCGCCTCTGACGCCGAGGTGGGAAAGCTGGCGGGATCAACCCACAAAATTCCCCGAATGATTCTTCACAAGCTCGGCATACAGGGGAAAAGCTATTTTCGCGAGAAAGGCTTCGATTTCGATTCCGCCTTGCTGGAACAGCGCGCTCCGGTTTATATAGAGGGGTATTGGCAGTCCTACAAATACTTTGAGAAATTTTCGGGCCTCATTCGGTCCGAACTGACGCCGGGCCAGCCTCCACAGGGGAAGAACCTGGACCTCGCCCAACACATCGCGCGGGAAAACTCGGTCTCGGTCCATGTCCGGCGGGGCGATTACGTGTCGAATCCTGTGGCCAGCAGCCTTCACGGGTTTGTTGGCCTTGCCTACTACGAGCAGGTGCTGAACCGTATTTCCGGGGAGATCGATTCCCCTCATTTTTTCGTTTTCTCCGACGATCTGCCCTGGGCAAGGGCAAATCTCAAATTCCCGGGCGAGGTGACCTTTGTGGATCACAACTCAGGCGCCGCTGCCTACGAAGATATGCGGCTGATGAGCCTGTGCAAGCACCACGTGATGGCCAACAGTTCGTTCAGTTGGTGGGCAGCCTGGCTGGGCTGGACACCCGGCAAGAAGGTCTTTTATCCGGCCAACTGGTTCTCTTCGAAACTGCACAACGTATCCTCGTTGAATCCGCCCGAGTGGATTTGCGTGGACTCAGAGGAAGCTCATTGAAGCCCGATTCACCCCTGGTCACGATCGGCTTGTCGATCTACAACGGCGGCGCGACGCTGCTCGAAGCCGTGAACTCCCTGCGGGCCCAGACTTACCAGAACTGGGAATTGATCCTGATCGATGACGGCTCGCGTGACGACAGCGTGCGCATCGCCAGGAGTTTCCCGGATTCCCGCATTCTTGCGCTGTCGGACGGTTTGAACAAAGGGCTTCCCGCGCGGCTGAACGAGGCGGTGGCGCTGGCCAAAGGCAAGTATTTCTGCCGCATGGACCAGGACGATATTGCGTTTCCCCAGCGACTGGCAACCCAGGTCGCATTTCTGGAGGCTCATCCCGACGTCGACCTGATCGCCTCGTCAGTGGTTGTGTTTCGTGACGACGGAAGCCTGACGGGTGTGATCGAAGTTGCGCAAAGCCACGAAGCTATCGGTCGCCGTCCATGGAAAGGTTTTTACTTCCCGCACCCGGCCTGGATGGGGAAAACGAGCTGGTTCACGGCGCACCGCTACGTGCCCACTGCGGACGGTTCCGAGGATCAACTGCTGTTGTACAGCGCCTTCGATACGAGCTGCTTCGCGGGATTGCGCGAGGTATTGCTTGCTTACCGGGAAGACGGCCGATCGTTCAGGAAAATGTACAAAAGGCGGCTTGTATTCTGGCGCGTGATCGGCAAAGACGCACTGGCCCGGCGCAAGTTCATGGACGCCATGTTGCTCAGCATCCTGCAGCCCCTGAGAATTGCAGGCGATTTCCTTAATATCGGGCTTGGTGTCAAGTCTGCGCGCAACACGCTGGGGCCCGTCGATGCGCAGACCATGTCGGCATGGGCAAACATATGGCACGGCGTCCGTGCGGGCCATTCTCCGGTCTCCGCGAAGAACACCGCATCGGGGGAAAAATGAAAATCGCACTCACGGGCGCTAGCGGAAACTTCGGCCAGGAATTCCTTGCCCGGGCCGATGGCGATGTCATTGCCATCAATCGCGGCGACTGGGATGGTATTGATCAGGTGTTGTCTAGCGGAGTTGACGTTGTGATACATGCCGCGAGCGACCTCCAGAGCTCGATGGCGCAGTCACCGGTGAAATTACTCGATTCCAACCTGGTCACGACGGCCAGATTGCTCGAAGCAATGAGGTCCCACGAAATCCCTCGTTTGATCTTTATGAGTAGTTGCGCCGTTTACGGTGACAGTATCGGTTCGGGAGAGGCCAGTGCCTGCCATCCCACCAGCATCAACGGAATCAACAAGCTGCTCAATGAAAAGATCATCTCAGAGTTCTGCGAGGCAAACCGCATCAAATATGAAATCTTGCGGGTTTTTAATATGTATGGCGGAACGGACCATTTCTCCATCTTGAGCCATATCCGCAAGGCCCTGCAAAGCGGCAGCCCCTTTACCTTGAACAATGCGGGAATCGCCCAAAGGGATTTCATTCATGTCGCCGACGTCGCGGCGATTGTGGTGCAACTGCTGAAACTGGACATTCCACACACCATACTGAACGTTGGCACCGGAATCGCGACCAAGGTCTCGACGCTGGTAGATATGGTCCGTGCGCGCCACCCCGAACTTGTCATTCGCGCTTCAAGCGTGCGGGAAGCCGAATACTCCAGGGCCGACATTTCACGGTTAAAGAGCTTGCTGGGCTACACATTCATTCCAATTGAGGACTATCTGCGCGATGGCTTCGAATTTCATCGCATTTCCGGTTCATGAGTCTTCAGTCAACACTCCCCGGACATGCCGCCAGCCGGAAAAAAATATGCATCGTGGCGACCGTGCCTTTTGCCGTCAATGTGTTTTTAAGTCCACAGGTCAGAAAGCTGAGCAGCTACTACGACGTCACCATTGTGGCGAATGGGGTAGCCGGTGATCTGCTCGCGTCCCTATCGGAAACCGATTTTTTTGCCGTAGACATCCAACGGAAGATTGCGATTCGCCGTGACATCGCGTCAACCCTGGAGCTTTGGCGTTTTTTCAGGGTTCAGCGGTTTGATGCAGTGCACTCCATCATGCCTAAGGCCGGCCTGCTTGCGATGGTTGCCGCGAGAGCGGCAGGCATACCTTGGAGATTCCACACATTCACCGGCCAGGTCTGGGCCACCCAGCGTGGACTCAAAAGGCAATTGCTGAAAAGACTTGACGGTTTGACGGCCTGGTGCGCCACCAAGGTTTTTGCCGACAGCTACGCCCAGCGCCAGTTCCTCATTGACCAGCAAGTCGTCTCGCCTGCCCGCATCGGCGTGTTGGCTGATGGTTCCGTGGCAGGCGTGGATATTGACCGCTTTAGCGCCAGCCACAGCGTTCGCCTCGATGTTCGCCAGAGCCTGCAGATCCCTGAAGATGCCATGGTATTTCTTTTTATCGGGCGCTTGACGCGTGATAAAGGGTTGCTCGACTTGGCCGAGGCATTCGCGCGGGTTGCCGCTGGTAACGAACTTGTCCACTTGCTGGTCGTAGGTCCTGATGAAGAGCGTCTGGGCGGAGCGCTAGCTGAACTGACGCGAGCCGTTTCCGGACGCGTTCACACCGTCGGCTTTACCGACACGCCCGAACGTTACATGAAGGCCGCTGATGTGCTGTGCCTGCCAAGCTATAGAGAGGGGTTCAGTACCGTAGTCATCGAGGCCGCGGCGGTCGGGCTGCCGGCTATCGCGTCGCGTATTTATGGTGTGACGGACGCCGTCGCGGAAGGCGTGACCGGCATTCTCCATCAGCCGGCTGCGATTCCTGAAATTGCCGAGGCGATGATGTTGATGGCAGGCCGCCCGGAGGTTCGCCTGGCAATGGGAGAGGCGGCGCGCGCCAGAGTCGCCGAAAAGTATTCAGAAGGACGCGTGGTCGGTGCTTTCGTCGACTTCTATCAGTCCGTGTTGGGTGCCTGACTGTGGTTGGCCGGCGTCGCATCGCCATCTGTCCGGCAGTCGTCGGCACCTGGTGGCCGCATAGCCGCTTCACCTTGTTGACGTACACTGCCAGTCTCCAATTTCGGCAGCCGAACCCGTGGCAGGAGGCGCGGCGGCTTGACGCCGGCAGCCGTCGCGATGCTGGCCAAATATGAGTTCGAAACCACCGGTTGAGCAGGGGGCCTTCAGTAGACCCGGGCCCGCTCTCAAGACTAACCGCTTCATCAAAAAGATCAGAGATGATTTTCAAGAATAAAACCCCTTGGCTGTGGGCCGTCGGCTTGCTGCTTGTACTCCCTGTGTTTTTCCAGCTCGGCGGTGGCGTCTACCGGGATGTCAATCCCATCATCGACTCGCAAGGCGTATTGGCGGCATTGCCGCTCCCAGTGTCGCTTCTGGCTTGCGCGGCATCGCTTGTGTTTTTGACCTTCGGCAGCATGCAGCGGATTCGTCCGGCGCTTGCCATGATAGGTGGCGTTGTTATGGTCAGCTTGGCCTCCTTATGGCTCGGCAGCAATGGAGTGGTGCCGCCGCAGCGCAAGTTGCTCATGATCGCGCAGGTCATGCTGCCTATTGCCGGCTTGCTGCTGGGGCAGTTGGTCGAAGACCGCGACAAAATCATCGCCCGGGCATTTTTGGTTGTCGTCTCCATCGTTGCGCCCCTGCAGTTGCTGGCCTCCTGGCTGCAAGGCGGGTTAATCCTGACGCACTATATGTATGCGTTCAGCATTTATTCACATTTTCAGTACGTGACGCTGATCTTTGTGTGCGCTTTTGCGTTTTCTCTGACCTCCCTGTGGGACGAGCACCGGGTGTGGCTTTGCGTCATGATGCTGCCGATGCTTGCCTACGTCACAGCCAGTCTTTCCTTTCTGACCATCTTTGCCTACGTCAGCTTCCTGCTGGTCTTCCTGGGTTTGAAACTCTATAAATACAGGGCCAAGGTGAGTGCAAAGTCGGCAGCCATTTTCCTGATTCTTGCGGTCGCGGCGGGCGTTGGCGCAGTGGCCTATTTCAAGGAAATGAGCGTTCTTTCGCTGGAAAAACACCAGATAAACTTTCACGCCAAATTTGAAAGCCTGGCCGAGGGAAATATACCCACCAATGTGCAGGAGCGCTTTGAGGACTGGAAATTTTTTGGCGGGGCGATCTTCGAAAGCGCAAAGACGGTCCTGGTGGGCCATCCGCAACCCATGCCGCGCGAAATCAGGTCGAGCCCGCATAACTGGTATATCGACATGGGTTACACCTTCGGCCTTGTTGGAATTCTGCCGTTATTGGCACTGGTCGCCTATACAGCCGGGCTTTGCTGGAAGCACAGACGGACCTTGTCCGCCGAGACCTGGTGGCTGGCTGTTCTGGTCTTTTACCTGGTTATCGTCGACAGCAACTTCAAGGTCACGCTACGTCAGCCGTATCCGGGGATTTTTGCGTACTTCCTGTGGGGTTTGCTGCTGACGCGTTTGCGTCTTCTGCCGCCGTCCCGCCGGGACGTCTAGCGCCCGCAGGCCTATGCGCGCACGTCCGGCAAGCCTGAAAAGCGGGATTTTGATCAGCACGGCAGGTGTCTTCGGATCGGCATTCCTGTGGTTACTCAGTTTCAAGGCCATCGCTTATTGGATGGGACCGGAGGGCGTCGGCCTGTTCTCTCAGCTCAGACAAATGGCCCAGGCCGCCACCATAGGCGCGACATTTGGCGGCACCAACTCTGTTGTTCAGGGCCTCGCCGAACGCCCGAAAGACGATGAAAAAGCGCGTTTCCGGTCATCGGCCGCCCGCTTCATCGGCATAACCGGTTTGGGTGTTGTAGCGGGGATGCTTTTGGCGGCGCCACAGTTGACCCGGTTTCTCCTGTCGTCCAGCGCCCCCGAGCTGGTGGCGACCGTTCGCTGGGTCGCGTTGGCCGTACTGCTCAATGTGGCGGGGACCTACGCAATTGCCGTGTTGAATGGCTACCGTTCATACGCCCACCTGGCGTTAGCGCAAACTGCGGGGCCCGCTGCAATGGTGGCGTTGTTGGCCGGCGCCTGGATACTGCGGCTGCCGTCGGACCCGCGTTTGCTCGCCGGATCTTTTGTGCTTTGTTTTGGCCTGACCTATGTGTTCGGCCTCTTCGGGATGTCGCGTTTGCCCAGGCCTGCGGCAGGCACGCCGGCAGGGCTCCTGCCGCGAGCCCAAAGCCGGGCTTTTCTTCGATTTGCGTTGTCAAACCTCGTGGCCGCCCTCTCCACCACTGTCACCCTGCTGTTGGTCAGGTCATGGGTGATTGAGATGGAAGGCTTCGCCTTCGCCGGGCTTTTCGACGCAGGTTGGACGCTGACTTTCAACTACGCCACTCTTTTCCTGACAGCCTGCAGCGCCATTTACCTGCCCCTGCTGACGGCGGCAGTGGAGCCTGCCGACCAGAAGGTCTGCATGCTGAAGACAGCTTATCTGGTGCTCGGCGCAAGCATATTGGGTTGCTATGGGATGGTTTTTCTGAAAAAACCATTGATCAACCTGCTCTACAGCCCGCAGTTCCAGGAGTCCGGCAAGGTCCTGGCCGTACTGGTGATTGCCGTGATATTTCGCGGCACCTCCTGGGTCTACGGAACCATGATTCTGGCCACACGTAATTCGCGCGTGCTGATGATCTCCGATCTCACCCTTAACCTGCTGCTGCTTTGCACGACGCGGTATGCGCTCGAGCAGCAGGCTTCACTGCAGGCTTTGAGCTGGGCGTTTGTACTGCCGAATTTTCTTTACCTCGTGTTCGTGGTCGAATATGCGTGTATGAGGAACAAGCTCATGCGGCGACGCCAGATATGGCCCCTTCTGACGGCAGGGACGTTACCCTTGTTCTATCTGGCTCTGGAACCGGTAACCCTGTCCTGGGCACACTCCGGGCTCGCAAAATGGATTTGCCTGGCCGCGGGACTGAGCGCGAGTGCCGCCTCTTTCCTCGCTTACAAGAAAGTTGCTCCGTGAAACTACTCAGATCCGACATCGAGCGTTACCACCGCATGCGGGGCCGGCATTCTCCCCTATCAACGCCGGCGCTGCTGGCAGCCTGTTTGAACCCTCGAATGGCGCCGGTGGTGCTGTTGCGGCTGTCTGAGTTTTTCCATGAGCACCGCCTTGGCGCGGTTGCGAAACTTTGTTCCATGCTGAATGTCGCGGTATTTGGACTTGAGACATCACCGCAGGTCAAAATAGGCGGAGGGCTTTCCCTTCCGCATACGGTTGGCACGGTCATCGGTGCGGAGCGCATCGGGGACAATTGCACCATCATGCAAGGGGTGACCTTGGGGGCGAGCGAACCCGACATGGGATTCACCGCCGCCATGCGGCCCGTGATTGGAAACGAGGTGTTCATCGGGGCCGGTGCCAAGGTGATCGGCCGCGTCCATATGGGCGACCATGCCAAGATCGGCGCCAATGCCGTAGTGCTGCGCGACGTGCCCGCCCATGCGGTGGCCGTCGGTGTTCCCGCTACCGTCGTTTCCCGGGGTGTGCCCGGAATTTCCGAAAGCGAATGATATGGATCCGCTCGTCATCAGCGCTTCGTTGGTTCTTTACCACCCTGACCTGCCCACCGTTGAGCGAACGCTGCTCGCGCTCGAGGAGGCCGCGAAGATAGCGAAAGAGCACTATGCGCTGGAATTGGGCCTGACGCTGGTCGATAACTCGGCCGACGCCGGCGAGCATCTTCGGGTGGCCCGTTGGCTTGAAGGCTTTAAGGCGGCGGTGCCTCATTGGAAGCTGGAATTGATGCGCTCGCCAGGCAACCTGGGATATGGGCGCGGCAATAACCTCGTCATCGAACATGCCCGGTCCGACTATCACCTCGTCATCAATCCGGACCTCTTCGTGAATGCCGATGCGTTGCTGGAGGCGATTCGCTTCATGCAAGCGCATGACGACGTGGGGATGCTAAGTCCTGCGGTTTATGGTGAAGACGGCTCGCGGCATTACCTTTGCAAACGCAACCCGACTTTGCTGATCATGTTTTTGCGCAGCTTTTCGTCGCCATGGCTTCAGTCGAAACTGCTGTCCGTGATCAACGAATTCGAGATGCGCGATTGCGACTATGACAGGCCGATTCACCCCGTCGAATACCCGACAGGGTGCTTCATGTTCTTTCGGACCGCGCCGCTGCAGGCGATCCGCGGTTTTGATCCGGATTTTTTCCTGCACTACGAAGATGCGGACATCGGGCGAAGGATGCTCACCGTGGCGGATGTGGTCTATGTGCCAAGTGTCCGTGTCATTCATCAGTGGGCGCGTGACACGCACCGCTCGCTGCGATCCAAGTTTGTCACGGCCAAGTCAGGCTGGCTTTACTGGCGCAAGTGGGGCGGCGTCTTTAGCAGCGGTACTACCGCCGAACCGCGAGGCAAGTTCGCCCGTGGCACCGGCGGAAAAACTGCGGGGACGGACTTGACGGGACGGCGAGTGCTTGTCACCGGAGCCAATGGTTTTATCGGCAAGGCCTTGTGCGATACCCTTCCGTCCCGCGGTTGCACTGTGTTGGGCGTGGTTCGCCAAAATCTCGGGCTCGACCAGTCGGCCGCCGTGAAACATCTCGCGCTGGGCAACATTGATGAGAACACCCGGTGGACTGATGCACTGTCGGGCATTGACAGCGTGGTACATCTGGCCGCGCGCGTCCATGTGATGAACGACACGGTTGCCGATCCGCTGGCGGAATTCCGGCGGGTTAATGTGGCTCTCACGCTCAACTTGGCGCGCCAGGCAGCCCAGGCCGGGGTGCGGCGTTTTGTTTTTATCAGTTCCGTCAAGGTCAATGGAGAGAAGACGGCGGTAGGCCAGCCATTTACCGCCGAGGACGTGGAGCAGCCGACGGATCCTTATGGCGTTTCGAAGCTGGAGGCGGAAAAAGCGTTGATCGAGCTGGCCGGCCAGACCGGCATGGAGGTGGTGATTGTCCGGCCGGTGCTTGTCTATGGGCCTGGTGTCAAAGCTAACTTCCACACGATGATGCGCTGGTTGCGCAGGGGTATTCCCATGCCATTCGGCTCACTGGACAATCGGCGCAGCCTGGTCTCGATCGACAATCTGGTTGACCTCCTCGTGACCTGCCTGATTCATCCGGCGGCGGCTAACCAGACCTTTCTGGTAAGCGATGGAGAGGACCTCAGCGTGACAGAACTTCTGCAACGCACCGCAGTGACTTTTGGACGGCCCGCCAGGCTGCTGCCGATGCCGCTCTTCATCCTCCGGATTGCGGGTCGCATCTCAGGCACTGAGCCCATCATTCAGCGCCTGTGCGATACGCTACAGGTCGACATCGGCAAGACACGGCGGCTGCTGGGCTGGAAGCCTCCTCTTTCCGTCGATGCCGCCTTGAAGAACACGGCGTTGCACCTGCGGGAGGAGTAAACCATGCGCCAAACCCGGCAGACAGTGCTGATCACCGGTGCCGCAAGCACGATAGGGTCCCTGCTCGTGCCCATGCTGTCTGAGCGCGGTGTTCCAGTTTCTGCGCTTGGGAGAAAACGGCCTGAGGGGCCCGCTGGTGATGCGTGGCATTTTCTCGACCTGGCCGACAAGGCTGCGGATGTCCCGGCCGTCGATGCCGGCACCCTGATTCATACCGCCAGCCTGTGGCTGCTGCCAGGCTGGCTCGAAAAATTTCACGCCCGTGGCGTGCGGCGCGTCATTGCGTTCAGCTCGACCAGCCGGTTCACCAAGCTGGCATCGGCCAGCCCTTATGAACTGGAAGTGGTCAACAAACTTATTGAGGCCGAAGACCACCTGGCGGCCGAGTGCGAGCGCCTGGGCATGGCCTGGACGATTTTCCGGCCCACATTGATTTACGGCGGCGCCGGCGGGGACCGCAACGTCGCCGACATCGCACGGCTGATACGCCGCTTCGGTTTTTTCCCGCGCTTTGGCCAAGCCGCCGGCCGCCGGCAACCGGTGAATGCACGGGACCTGGCGCTGGCCTGCGTGCAGAGCCTGGAGGCGCCCGCAAGCTACAACAAGGCTTACAACCTCAGCGGCGGTGAGACGCTGGCCTACGTCGACATGGTGCGGCGCATCTTTGAAACCCTGGGCCGCAAGCCGGTTTTTATCCCCGTCCCGATCTGGGCATTTCGCGTTGCGGTGCGCTTTGCCCGCCTGCATCCGCGCTTTGCGCACCTGACGGCCGATATGGCCCTGCGCATGCAGGCCGACCTGGTGTTCGACCACCAGGATGCGTCGCGCGACTTTGGTTACCAGCCCGGCCGGTTCGACCCGGCCTACCTCACCACGCTGCGCTGACCGGCGGGCACCGGCGATGCTGCACAATTGCGCCATCTCCCCTTTTTAGACCTTAGCCATGAGCGACACCCCCATGACTGATCCTGACCTGTCCCATGTCGGCCCGCGCGACAAGGCCGAAATCCTGGCCCAGGCGCTGCCCTACATCCGCAAGTTCCATGGCAAGACCCTGGTCATCAAGTACGGCGGCAATGCCATGACAGACCCGGCCCTGCAGGCCGACTTTGCCGAGGATGTGGTGCTGCTCAAGCTGGTAGGCATGAACCCGGTGGTCGTGCACGGCGGCGGCCCGCAGATTGAAGCGGCGCTCAACCGCCTGGGTAAAAAAGGCCACTTCATCCAGGGCATGCGCGTGACCGACGAAGAGACCATGGAAGTGGTCGAATGGGTGCTGGCCGGCCAGGTGCAGCAAGACATCGTGGGCCTGATCAACCAGGCGGGCGGCAAGGCAGTGGGCCTGACCGGGCGCGACGGCGGCTTGATCCGGGCGCAAAAGCTCAAGATGGTCGATAAGGACGATCCGAACAAAGAGCACGACATCGGCTTTGTCGGCGACATCGTCAGCATTGACCCCAGCGTGGTCAAGGCCCTGCAGGACGACGCTTTCATCCCGGTGATCAGCCCGATCGGCTTCGGCGAAGCCAACGAAAGCTACAACATCAACGCCGACGTCGTGGCCGGCAAGCTCGCCACCGTGCTCAAGGCCGAGAAGCTGGTGCTGCTCACCAACACCCCCGGCGTGCTCAACAAAGCTGGCGAGCTCCTCACCGACCTGAGCGCCCGCGAGATTGACGAGCTGTTTGCCGACGGCACGATTTCCGGCGGGATGCTGCCCAAGATCGAAGGCGCACTGGACGCGGCCAAAAGCGGCGTGAACTCGGTCCACATCATTGACGGCCGGGTGCCGCATGCCATGCTGCTGGAAATCCTGACCGACCAGGCCTACGGCACCATGATCCGAAGTCATTGATGACCCCCCGAAGCGCCTTCGGCGCCTCCCCCCGAGGGGGCGCCACCTGCGGCCCGGCAAAGCCGGTTCCGCGCTGGCACTGGTAGAAGACCCCATCGTGTTGCTGAGGGCCTTGAAATGCGTTTACTTTTAGTTGAAGACGACGTGATGGTAGCCAGCGGCATCAAGCTGGGGCTCAGCGACGCCGGTTATGCGGTCGACTGGGTCGGCAGCGCCGAGCGTGCCGAAGAAGTCCTGCAGGGCGAAACCTTTGACGCCGCCATCATCGACATCGGCCTGCCGCGCATTGACGGGCTGGAGCTGACCCGGCGCCTGCGCCGCGGCGGCCTGGCCATGCCGGTGCTCATCCTCACCGCGCGCGACGCCCTGCAAGACCGCGTCCAGGGCCTGGACCTGGGCGCCGACGATTACATGGTCAAGCCCTTTGAGCTGCCCGAACTGCTGGCGCGCCTGCGTGCGTTGCTGCGCCGCTCGCAGGCCGCCACCAGCGCCACACTGAGCTTCGGCGCGCTCGAACTCGACACCGCCAACCGCGAAGCCCGCGCCAACGGCCAGCTCATTGAACTTGGGCCGCGCGAATGGACGGTCATGGAGTATTTGCTGATCAACGCGCCCAAGCCCGCCAGCAAAGACAAACTCCTGCAGGCCATGACCGGCTGGGACAAGGAAATCACGCCCAACGCCATCGAGGTCTACATCTCGCGCCTGCGCGGCAAGCTGGAGCCGCACGGCATCGCCGTACGCTCGATACGCGGTTTTGGCTACCGCCTTGAACTGACGGAAGCCGCGCCCGGCCTGCCCGGCGCCGGCGCCGAGTAAGCGCGGCGCGCATGGGCGCCCCCGGCCATTCCTGGGCCGACCGCCTGAAGGCCCGGCTGGGCGCCCTGGCCGCGCGAACCAGCGACAGCCGCCTGATGCCGCCGGCCATGAAGTCCGGCTTGCAGCGCCGCCTGCTCCTGCTACTGCTGGTGCCGCTCGGGATTTTTGCGCTGGTGAGCGTTTACTTTGACTACCGCACCGCCGGCAACGTCGCCCTGCAAAAAGACCAGCAACTGGCCCGGCTGATCCCTCTGCTGGCCGACTCCGTGGTGGGGCCCGGCATCACGCCCGGCGGGCGCGAACCCCTGCTTCTGCTCGCGCCCGCGGTGGACGATTTCCTCAAAGGCCACGCCGGTTCCGCCGGGTTCCGGATTTCCGACGCCCAGGGCGAATTCATGTCCGGGGAGGAGTGGATCCCCGACCTCCTGCCGGCCACGCATGAGACCGAGTTCCACAGCATCGAACACAAAGGCGTGACCTACCGCATCGCGGCCCAGCGCGTCAACACGGTCGCGGGACAACTGATCGTGCAACTGGCCGACGGGTCCGACCCGCGCCAGCAGTGGGTGCGCTCCGTGCTGCTCAAGGTGCTGCTGCCCAACCTTATCCTGGTGGTGGCCGCGGGCTTCGCGCTGAATTGGGCCGTCACGCGGGCGCTCAAGCCGCTGATCGAACTCAAAGACGCGGTGGAGCGCCGCAGCCCGCGCGATCTGAGCGCCATCGACCCGCACACCACGCCCGCAGAGGTCCGGCCGCTGGTCAGCGCGCTAAACCGGCTGTTCGGCCTGGTGAACGACCAGGCCGAAGGCCAGCGCCGTTTCGTCGCCGACGCGGCGCACCAGCTGCGCACGCCGCTGGCCGGGCTGCAGGCCCAGGTCGAGGCTTGGGCGCAGGCGGCCCGGGTCGCGCAGGCCGCAGGCTCTGACGGCGCCGTCACCTTGTCCGCCGAGAAAATCATCAAACTGCGCAATGCGACCCGCCGCACCTCGCAGCTGGCCAACCAGCTGCTGGCCCTGTCGCGCGCCGATGCGTCGGCTATCGCCGCCCAGCCCATGCAGCGGGTGGACTTGAAAGACCTGTGCGAATCCATCCTGCCCTTGCACCTGGACGCTGCCGCCCGCAAAGGCATTGACCTGGGGCTGGAGACCGAGCCGGCGCAGGCCAGCGGCTATGAATGGTTACTGCGCGAGTTGCTGGGCAACCTGGTGGATAACGCCGTCAAGTACACGCCGGCCGGCGGTACCGTCACCATCCGCTGCGGGCCCAGCCGGGGCCAGCCGGCCGTTGCCACCCAGGCGGATTCCCGGCCGGACCCGGATCATCCACGCTGGGGCGTATTCCTGGGGGTGGAAGACGACGGTCCTGGCATCGCGCCCGAAGAGCGCGGCAAGGCCCTGGAACGTTTCTACCGGGTTCTGGGTACGGTCGGGGAGGGCAACGGCCTGGGCCTGGCCATTGCCAATGAAATCGCGCGGATTCACCGCTCCCAGCTCGAGCTGGATTACGCCACCGCGGATGCCTCAGGGCCGCGCGGGCTGCGGGTGCGCCTGAGTTTGTAGTTCGCCCGCCACAGTGAGCGCTCGCTGTTACGAAAGAGAACGTTGTAGCTTCGCCTCACGCAGTAAAACCCAGGCACGTCAAGCCATGAACCGTCACGTCCCTGTGCGAGAATCAATTGCAACGATTCCCGGTTTTTTGAAACATTCTTCATTTCCTCCCATCGCCTATGTCCGACTTAGCGTCTGAATCCGAAGTGAACCCGCAGGCCACGCCAGCTTCTGCCGAGCCTGCGGTGCGCAAGCGGCCCAAACCGGGCGAGCGCCGGGTCCAGATCCTTCAGGCGCTGGCCACCATGCTGGAGCAGCCAGGCGCAGAACGCATCACCACATCGGCGCTGGCGGCCAAGCTGGATGTGAGTGAAGCGGCCCTGTACCGCCATTTCGCCAGCAAGGCGCAAATGTTTGAAGGCCTGATCGAATTCATCGAGCAGAGCGTCTTCACCCTGATCAACCAGATCGGCGAACGCGAAACGGACCATTCGGTGCGCACCCGCAAGCTGGTCGTCATGATTTTGCAGTTCGCCGAGAAAAACCCCGGCATGACCCGCGTCATGGTGGGCGATGCGCTGGTGTTTGAAAACGACCGCCTGCAAGAGCGCATGAACCAGTTTTTCGACAAGCTCGAGTCCAGCCTCAAGCAAAGCCTGCGCGACGCGGCCGCCGCCAGCGGCGCGGCCACGCCCACGGTCGACGCCCAGGTGCGCGCCTCGGTCATCGTCGCTTTCATGGTGGGGCGCCTGCAGCGTTTTGCCCGCTCGGGCTTCAAACGCCTGCCGTCAGAGCACCTCGAAGCCAGCCTGGCAACCATACTCGCTTGAAACGAGCCGGCGCCCGTCAGCGGCGCCTGCTATCAAATCAGTAGCTGCCAGTCAATATCCTGATTGGGCTAGAGAGAAATTTTGCTTAAATTTCCATCCTCACCAGTTCCACAACGTGCCGTCGTGCTGCAGCCGGTTCACCGGCAGATAAGCACGCTGGTACGGGTACTTGGCGGCCAGCTTCTCGTCAATCTCCACCCCATGCCCCGGCGTTTCGCCGCAGTGCATAAAGCCTTTGTCGAAACGGTAGCTGTGCGGGAACACCTCGTCAGTTTGCTCGGTGTGGCGCATGTACTCCTGCACGCCGAAGTTGGGCACCCAGGTGTCAAAGTGCAGCGCCGCGCCCATACACACCGGTGACAGGTCTGTCGCGCCGTGGCAGCCGGTGCGCACCTGGTACATCGAGGCGAAGTCGGCAATGCGCCGCAAATGCGTGATGCCGCCGGCATGCACGACCGTTGCACGGATATAGTCGATCAGCTGGTTCTGGATCAAATCTTTGCAGTCCCAGATCGTGTTGAAAATCTCGCCCACCGCCAGCGGCGTGGTGGTGTGCTGGCGGATCAGGCGGAAGGCCTCCTGGTTCTCGGCCGGCGTTGCGTCTTCAACCCAGAACAGGTGGTACGGCTCCAGTGATTTGCCCAGCCGGCCCGCTTCGATAGGCGTCAACCGGTGGTGCGCGTCGTGCAGCAAATGAATGTCCGGCCCCACCGCCTGGCGCACTGCGTCAAACAGCTTGGGCGTGTGCAGCAGGTATTTCTCGCTGCTCCAGTCGTGCTCGCTGGGCAGGTTGCCGTCGGCCGGCTCGTAAAACATGCTGCCCTTGCCCACGCCGTAGACTTTTTCCAGGCCTGGCACGCCGCTTTGCGCGCGTATCGCCTGGTAGCCAATTTCCTTGTAGCGCAGCACTTCGTCCACCGTGTGGGCAATGTCGCTGCCGTTGGCATGGCCGTACACCATCACACCGTTGCGGCTGCGCCCGCCCAGCAGCTGGTACAGCGGCATGTTGGCGGCCTTGGCCTTGATGTCCCACAGCGCCGTGTCCACCGCGGCGATCGCGCTCATGGTCACCGGGCCGCGCCGCCAGTAGGCGCCCTTGTAGAGGTATTGCCAGATGTCCTCGATCTGGTGCGCGTCGCGGCCGATCAGGCACGGAATGACATGCTCGGTCAGGTAGCTCACAACGGCCAGCTCGCGCCCGTTGAGCGTGGCGTCGCCGATGCCGGTCAGGCCCTCGTCGGTTTCGATTTTCAGGGTGACGAAGTTGCGGCCGGGGCTGCAGACGATGACGCGTGCGTTGGTGATTTTCATGAAAGTCAGGGTAATCAGGGGGTATAAAAATGAAGGGCGGGCAAGCTGCGGTGTTGCGGTGTTCAGCCGTTCCATCCCAGGTGGCCGAGGAAGTCGCGGGTGCGCGCGACCGTCGGGTTCTCAAAAATCTGCGCGGGCGGGCCTTCTTCCAGGATGGCGCCGTTTTCAAACACCACCACCCAGTTCGCCACGCGCTGGGCAAAACTCATTTCGTGCGTGACGACGATCATGGTCATGCCTTCCTGGGCCAGTTTTTTCATCACGTTGAGCACCTCGCCCACGGTTTCAGGGTCCAGCGCCGAAGTCGGTTCGTCGAACAGCATCACCTCGGGCTCCATCGCCAGCGCACGGGCAATCGCCACGCGCTGCTGCTGGCCACCCGAGAGGTTGGCCGGGAAGTTGCCGGCCTTGGACTCCAGCCCGACTTTCTCGAGCAACACCATGGCGCGCTTGCGCGCATCGGCTTCGCTCATGCCCAGCACGGTGATGGGGCCCATGGCCACGTTGTCCAGCGCCGTCTTGTGCGGAAACAGCTCAAAGCTCTGGAACACCATGCCCATGCGCTGGCGCACTTTGCGCACCTCGGTTTCGCGCGTCGGCAGCGGAATGCCGTCCAGCAATACGCGTCCGCCATTCAGCGTTTCAAGCGCGTTGGTGCAGCGAAGCAGTGTCGACTTGCCCGAACCTGAAGGCCCGATCAGGCACATGACTTCACCCTTGTTCACCTGCAGCGACACGCCGTTGAGCGCCACAAAATCGCCGTACATTTTTTTCACGTTTTCGTAGACCAGCACGGGCGGCTGCTCGGCCCCCTTGCGCGGTGCGGTTGCGGCGGTGCCCGCTTGCATCACTGTTGTCATTCCTTGACTCCGTATTTTTTGTGGATCCAGTCCACGAGTTTTGCCTGGGGGTAGCCCATCAGCCAGTAGATCGCGGCCATGGCAGTCAGCATCTCCAGCACCCGGAAGGTCTGGGCGCGTATCTGCATCGAGGTGTAGGCCAGTTCACTGACCGCGATCACCGATACCAGCGAGGTATCTTTGAACAGCGAAATCCAGGTGCTGGCCAGCACCGGCAAGATGCGGCGCGCCGCTTGCGGGATCACCACCTTGAACATGGCCTGGCGGCGCGACATGCCCATGGCCAGGGCCGCTTCCATCTGGCCCTTGCGGATGGAGTTGATGCCCGCGCGGAAGGTCTCGGCGTTGTAGGCAGAGACATTGAGCACCAGCGCGACCAGCGCCGTCGTGAGCGCCGAGAACTGCACGTCAAACGCGATGGGCATCACATAAAACGCCCAGTAGATCACCAGGATCAAAGGCAGGTTGCGGAAAAACTCCACGAAGGCCAGCGAAGCCGAGCTCAGCAGCTTGTTGGACGACAGCCGCATCAGCGCCAGAAAAATGCCGCCCGGCACGGCCAGCAGCATGGTCAGCACCGTCAGCCCCACCGTCATGAGCGCGCCGTCCCACAGCGCGCCGCGATGCGTCCAGATGACGTTCCAGTCGAAATTCATGAGCGCCCCAGATGTGCGAGTTTTTGGTACATGCGGTCCACGACGCGGGTGACCGGGAACAGCACCAGGAAATACAGCACCATGACCGTCGTGAACACCTCCACCGGCCGGTAGCTCTGGCCGGCCACGGTTTCAGCGCGGTGCATCAGCTCGGGCACGGCGATCACGGTGGCGATGGCCGTGTCCTTGATGGCCATGGTCAGCACCGAGCCGAAAGCCGGCAGCATGCGGATGGTGGCCTGCGGCAGGATGATCTTGCGCAGGATCTGCGCGCGCGACATGCCCAGCGCGAGGCCGGCCCGCGTCTGCCCGGGGCGGATGGACTCAATGCCGGCCCGGATGATCTCGGAGGCATAGGCCGCGATATGCAGCGTCAGCCCCACCAGCGCAGCCCAGAAGGGCGGAAAGGTCACACCGGCCAGCAGCGGGAAGGCGAAGTAAATCCACACCAGCACCACCAGGATCGGGATGGCGCGCATGGTGTCGACATAAAAGACCAAGGCGACGCTGAGCCAGCGAGGGCCGTAAAGGCGCAGCAGCGCGATCACCAGCCCGGCCAGGATGCTGGTGGCCGCGCTGATCACGCTGAGCAGGACGGTGATGCCCAGCCCGCCGGCGAAGAAACGCCAGTTTTCGATGATCGGTGAAAAATCCACGTCCATGAAAGGTCCGTCCGGAGTTGAAAGAGAGGTGTGCGCGGCCCGCGTGCCAAAGCCGCGGGCCGGCCCAGACTTACTTCAGGTTCTGCGTCATGCGCACTTCTTCGGCCTGCAGTTGCGGCTCCATGCGCTTTTCGACTTCACGCAGCCAGTCCAGGTAGACCTGCTCGTTCTTGTTCACGCCCATGCCGGTCTTGATCTCGAAGATCTTGCTGTCCTGGCAGTTGTTTTC
>Ga0136846_1221176_pt1 | contig 59772 bp, 47 predicted proteins | sample HopSoiMetagenom2_FD_96841 | JGI IMG/M metagenome (GOLD analysis project Ga0136846, IMG submission 96841) | Grasslands soil microbial communities from Hopland, California, USA - 2 Assembly 2016 (version 4) | ecosystem: Environmental > Terrestrial > Soil > Grasslands | place: USA: Hopland... | reverse complement strand
GCGGTGGGGGAGGGGGTGGCTGGAGCGGCGGGGGTGGCGGTGGCGGGTTCTCCGGCGGGGGCGGCAGCTTCGGCGGCGGCGGCTCTTCCAGTAGTTGGTAGGCGCCGTCAGTCCCCGATTCCTTCGAACGCCTCGATGGCCTCGTGCAGCAGCCGCTCGCCCTCCTCGGAGTGCTTGGGGGAGAAGTGGAAGGGGACCAGCCGCCTGGCGCCGGCCGCGCGGGCGAGCCATCCCGCCTGCCGGGCCGTCAGGTGGTGCTTCTCGGCCGCCCGCCGCTCCTCCTCGTGGGTGAAGGCGGTCTCTATATAAAGGATGTCCGCCCCCCGGGCGAGGTGCACGATGGCGTCGGCGTTGGCCGGGCTGTAGACCGCGTCCGTGACGTAGGCGATCTTCTGGCCCGGCACGATCCGCAGCACCTTCTGCCGCAGCTCTCCCAGGGAGACGACACGCTCGCGGGAGAAGCCGTCCGCGCTCCAGCGCACGGTCACCGGCGTGTCGTCCGGCTCGCCGCGGACCACGGCCGACTTCAAGGGACGCAGCCACGGGCCGGTCGGCAGCCCCAGCTCCTCGAGGCCGCTCTTCCAGACGTTGACGTGGAACTTCTCCTCCAGGGCAAAGGCCAGACAGGGGATCTGATGATCGAGGAAGGCGGCGCGGATCTGGAAGGCCTCCTCGTCGAGCAGCACCCCCGCGGCGAGCGGCGGAGGGTCGAGCGGCTCGCGGCGGAAGCCGGTCCGGCTGCGGAGCTCGGCGGCGAGGGTCTGGCCGCCGGGGTGGATCTCGGTGACCCGCACGACCAGGTCGCTCTCATAGCTCGTCACCAGGTTCCAGGTGTAGGCCGCCAGCTTGTGCTCCACCCGCTCGACGAAACCGGGAGGCCCGAAGAGGTGGAGCACCTTGGGCCGGCCGAGGAGGATGCGCAGCAGGGCGTCGAAGCCCGCGAAGTGGTCCATGTGAGTGTGGGAGACGAAGGCGTGGCCCACCCGCAGGAGCTGGCGCGCCGAGAGCGGCGAGAGATCCCCGAGATCGAAGAGCAGGGCCCGGCGCTCGAAGAGGAAGTCCACGTACAGCCCCGGATCGCCGAACGGGTCGTTGACCAGCCGGGGATGGAAGAGGGGCTTCATGGGGATGGGAACGAGGAGTAGAATCAGCTCCAGGATTGTAACCGGAGGAAGATGATGGCTTCGAGATTATCCCCGGAATTGGAAGAGGAGTTGGTGATCGTGACAGAGGCCGGCCTTTACCAGAGCCGGGAGGCGTTCCTGACCGACGCCGTGAACACGTTCCTGGCGGCGAGGCCCGATCTGAAAGAGGAGATCGCCTGCAGGCTTTACGAAAAGGGGATCTTTTCGATCGGCCGGGCGACGGAATGGGCAGGACTCTCGATCGAGGCTTTCAAGGAGAGTCTGTATCGCCGGGGCATTCCCAGGTCCTCGTCCAACCTCGAAGAAACCGAAGCCATGGCACGCAGATCCCTTGAGGTAGCTCGGAGAACGGCTCTTTGAGCCTCACGATCTTCCTCGACACCGACTTCCTCAGCGCCTTCCTCAAGATCGAGCAGCTTCATCTTGTAACCGATATGGATTCCGCAAGGAAGTCCTCGAGCGGCTCCTTTCCTGATTACCGCTCGACCCAGTAGTTCGGCGACTCCTTGGTGATGACCACGTCGTGGGCGTGGCCCTCCTTGAGGCCGGCAGGGGAGATGCGCACCAGGCGGGCCCGGGCCCGCAGCTCCTCGATGGCGGCGCAGCCGGCGAGCCCCATGCCGGAGCGCAGGCCGCCGGTGAGCTGGGGGAGCATCTGGTGGAGGCTCCCCTTGTGGGGGACCATGCCCTCAATCCCCTCCGGCACCAGCTTGGCCAGGCTGCCGCTGCCGGAGCCCGTGCCGCTGTCCTGGAAGTAGCGGTCGGCGCTGCCGCGGGCCATGGCGGAGAGCGAGCCCATGCCGCGGTACGCTTTGAAGGTGCGCCCCTGGTAGAGGATGGTCTCGCCGGGGCTCTCCTCGGTGCCGGCGAGGAGAGAGCCGATCATCACCGAGTGGGCGCCGGCCACCAGGGCCTTGGTGACGTCGCCGGAGAACTTGATCCCGCCGTCGGCGATGACCGGCACGTCGTGCTCGGCCGCGGCGCGGGCGCAGTCCATGATGGCCGTGACCTGGGGGACGCCGGCGCCGGTGACGACGCGAGTGGTGCAGATGCTCCCCGGTCCGATGCCCACCTTGACGGCGTCGGCGCCGCGCTCGATCAAGGCGAGCGTCCCCTCGGCCGTGGCCACGTTGCCGACGATGAGCTTCACCTCGGGGAACCTCTCCCGCAGCTTCGCCGCCGCGTCGAGGACGCCGCGGCTGTGGGCGTGCGAGGAGTCGAGCACCAGCACGTCCACCTTGGCCTTGACCAGCGCCGCGGCGCGCTCCAGGAAATCGCCGGAGGCCCCCACGGCGCCGCCCACCCGCAGCCGCCCGAGTTCGTCCTTGCAGGCGCTCGGGTACTGCATCATCTTCTGGATGTCCTTGACCGTGATCAGCCCCTTGAGGTTGCCCGCGCCGTCGACGACCAGGACCTTCTCGATGCGGTGCTGGTGCAGCAGCGCCTTGGCCTGGTCGAGCGTCGTGCCCTCGGGCACCGTGACGAGGTCCTCCTTGGTCATCAGGTCGCCGATCTTCTTCTCGGGGTTCTCCTCGAAGCGCAGGTCGCGGTTGGTGAGGATGCCCACCAGGTGCCCCTCGGCATCGGTGACGGGGACGCCGGAGATCTTGTAGCGGGCCATCACACCCAGGGCCTCGCGGATGCTCTGGTCCGGCCGCATGGTGACCGGGTCGACGATCATCCCGGCCTCGCTGCGCTTCACCTTGTCCACCTCCTCGGCCTGGACCTCGATGGGGAGGTTCTTGTGCACGATGCCGATGCCGCCCTCCTGGGCCAGGGCGATGGCCAGGCGGGACTCGGTCACCGTGTCCATGGCCGCGGAGAGGATGGGGATGTTGAGGCTGATGCCGCGGCAGAGCCGGGTCCGGAGGTCGACGTCGTTCGGGTGGGCCTCGGAGAAGCCCGGGACGATCGAGACGTCGTCGAAGGTGAGGGCGAGGCGCGGCTCAGGATCGATCATTCGCTTTCTCCACCTTTCTCCGCCTGTGAAAAGGGCGGCCGACCGGGCCGCCCTTGGCTTGTGTCCGGGTGACGGCGCTCAGCCCACCGTCACCTGCGCGCCGTGGCACTTCTTGTACTTCTTGCCCGAGCCGCAGGGGCAGGGGTCGTTGCGGCCGACCTTGGCGTCCCGGTTGACGGTCGGCTGCGGACGCTGCCCCTCGACCTTGGGGGGAGCCGAGAGCTCGATCCTGGGCGCCGCCCGCTGCTGGCGGACGCGCTGTTCGAGCATCTGCTCCTCGGTCACCGGCTCGAAGCGGAAGAGCTTCTGAACGATGTCGTCCTCCACCCGCTCGCGCATCATCTCGAACAGGTCGAAGCTCTCCTTCTTGTACTCCTGCAACGGATCGCGCTGACCGTATCCCCGCAGGCTGATGCCCTCCTTGAGGTGGTCGAGAGCGAGCAGGTGGTCCTTCCAGGAGGTGTCCACCGCGTGCAGCATGATGGCGCGCTCGAAGCCGCGGATGACCTCCTCGGAGTGGCGGGCCTCCTTCTCCTTGTAGCGCTCCTCGATGGCGTTCCACAGGGCCTCGCGCAGCTCGTCGATGCCGAGCTCGTCGAGCTTCATGCCGCCGGCGTTGATGTTGAAGTAGGCCAGCATCTCGGTGCGCAGGCCGGTGAGGTCCCACTCCGAGGGATCGACCTTCTCGGAGCAGTGGGTCTCGAGCATGCCGTCGAGGATGTCCTCGGCGAGGCCCAGGACGTAGTCGCGCCCCTCGTTGCCCTCGAGGATGTTGAGGCGCAGCTTGTAGATCGCCTCCCGCTGCTTGTTCATCACGTCGTCGTATTCGAGGAGGTGCTTGCGGATCTCGAAGTTCCGCCCCTCGACCTGGGTCTGGGCGCGCTGGATGGCCTTGGAGACCATGCGGTGCTCGATGGCCTCGCCCTCTTCCATGCCCAGCTTGCCCATGAGGCCCTGGATGCGGTCGGAGCCGAAGATCCGCATCAGGTCGTCCTCCAGCGAGAGGTAGAACCGCGACGAGCCGGGGTCGCCCTGGCGGCCGGAGCGGCCGCGGAGCTGGTTGTCGACGCGCCGCGACTCGTGCCGCTCGGTGCCCAGGATGTGCAGGCCGCCCAGGGCGAGCACCTCCTCCCGCTCGTTGACGCAGGTCTCGGTGTAGCGCGCGAGCGCCGCCTGGTACGCCTCGGGCTCGGTCTCGGGATCGGCCTCGGCCTTGGCGAGCCCCTCGGGGCTGCCGCCGAGGACGATGTCGGTCCCACGGCCGGCCATGTTGGTCGCGATGGTGATGGCGCCCTTGCGGCCGGCCTGGGCGACGATCGACGCCTCGCGCTCGTGGTACTTGGCGTTGAGCACGACGTGCGGCACCTTGGGCGGCCGGTTGAGCAGCTTCGAGAGCATCTCGCTCTTCTCGATCGAGACGGTGCCCACCAGCACCGGCTGGCCGCGCTGCTGGCATTCGCGGATCTCCTCGACCACGGCGTTCCACTTCTCCTGCGCCGTGCGGTAGACGAGGTCGCCCCGGTCGTCGCGGATCATGTCCCGGTTGGTGGGGATGACGTTGACGTCGAGCTTGTAGATCTCGCCGAACTCGGCCGCCTCGGTATCGGCCGTGCCGGTCATGCCCGAGAGCTTCTTGTACATCCGGAAGTAGTTCTGGAAGGTGATGGTGGCGAGGGTCTGGTTCTCGCGCTCGATCTTCACCCCCTCCTTGGCCTCCACCGCCTGGTGCAGGCCGTCGGACCACCGGCGGCCGGTCATCATGCGGCCGGTGAACTCGTCGACGATCACCACCTTGCCGTCCTTGATCAGGTAATCCACGTCCTTCTTGTAGAGGGCGTGGGCGCGCACCGCCTGGTTGACGCCGTGCAGGATCTCCATGTTCTCCGGCTCGTAGAGGTTGCGCACGCCGAGGAGCTGCTCGACCTTCTCGACCCCTTCGTCGGTGAGGCTCACCTGGTGCGCCTTCTCGTCCACCACGTAGTCGCCGGTGGTGCTCTTCTTGCCGTCCCCCTCGTCGATCTCCTCGCCCTTGTCCAGGCGGGGGATGATGCGGTCGATGCGGTAGTACTTGTCGACCGACTCCTCGGAGGGGCCGGAGATGATCAGCGGCGTGCGCGCCTCGTCGATGAGGATCGAGTCCACCTCGTCGACGATGGCGTAGTGGTGGCCGCGCTGCACCATCGACTCCAGCTCGAACTTCATGTTGTCGCGCAGGTAGTCGAAGCCGAACTCGTTGTTGGTGCCGTAGGTGACGTCGGAGCCGTAGGCCTGCTGGCGGTCGGCATCCGGCATATCGTGCTGGATGACGCCCACCGAGAGACCCAGGAAGCGATAGATCTGGCCCATCCACTCCGAGTCGCGGCGCGCCAGGTAGTCGTTGACCGTGACGACGTGGACGCCCTTGCCCTCCAGGGCGTTGAGATAGACCGGCAGGGTCGCCACCAGCGTCTTGCCCTCGCCCGTCTTCATCTCGGCGATGCGGCCACGGTGGAGGATGATGCCGCCCATGAGCTGGACGTCGAACGGCCGCATGTGGACCGCCCGCCACGCGGCCTCGCGGGCCACGGCGAAGGCGGGCACCAGCAGGTCCTCGGTGGTCGCACCGGCCTCGATCTGGGCCTTGAATTCGGCGGTCCTGGCCCGCAGCTCGGCGTCCGAGAGGGCCTTGACCTGCGGCTCCATCTCGTTGATGGCGGCCACGGTCGGCAGCAGCTTCTTGACTTCGCGCTCGTGCTGGCTGCCGAAAATCTTGGTCAGAATCGTATTGATCATCGAAGTCTCGCTTGGGGTCCTGGCTTGGGGTCGATCGGCTCGTCAGGAACGGCCGGAAGTGGCGCGGCAAGCGCCTACAACCCGCAGTCTAACAGAAAGATTCCAGAGGCCGGGCGGGATGGGCGAGGGCCGGGGGAGCGCCCCTATGAAGCGCCGGCCGCGGCGTCGTCGAGCATGTAGGCGAGCGGATTGACGGGATCGCCGTCCACCCGCACCTCGTAGTGGAGATGATACCCGGTCGAGCGGCCGGTGTTGCCGACCCGGCCCACGACGTCGCCGCGCTTGACCCGCTGGCCCGGGCGGACGTCGACGCGGGACATGTGGCCGTAGCGGGTGGTCACTCCGAAGCCGTGGGCGACGTAGACCGCCTGGCCCAGGCCGGTGACCTCGCCGGCCTCGACGACGATGCCGTCGGCGCTCGCCCGCACCGGCTGCCCTGGCGCCGCGGCGATGTCGACGCCCTGATGGACGCCGCGGCCGTGGGTGAGGGGGTCGCTGCGGTAGCCGAAGCCGCTGGTGAGGATGCCGCGGACCGGAGCGATGGCGGGCGTCGAGGAGATCCAGCGCACCCGCTCCGCCAGCTTGGCTTCGACGGCATTCAGGGTCCCCGCCAGCACGCCGGCCCGGCTCTCCAGCGCCGGCAGGTCCCTGGGCTCGACCTCGTCGACCGGGGTGCCGCCGCCGATGCCAGCCTCTGCCGAACCGCTCCCCAGGCTGTCCACGCCGGCCACGATGGCGAGCTGACGGGTGCGCTCCTCGTAATCCGTGAGCTGCTGCTGGAGCCGCTTGACGCTCGACTCGAACGTCTGGTTCGTCCTGCGGAGCCGGTCGTTCTCGGTCTTGAGGCGGGCGATCTCGACGGGGTTGACCTTGGTGCTGAAGTGGGACCAGGTGAAGAAGGCCACGGCGAAGGTGAGGAGCAGGAAGGCGGCCGTCAGCAGGCCGATCTGCAGGTTCGTCACCCGCCACTTGCGCAGCTTGGCGTGGGCGTGGGGGATGACGATGATCGTGTGGTGCCGTTTCGCCATGGATTGTCTTACAGGGGAGCCAGACAAGCTGGACACCGGAACCTGGATGCGTTAAGCAAACCGACTTAGCCTGAACATTGTATGTCGTGGATCGGGGATGTCAAGAGGTCGATGAAATATGGCGAATCAGCATGCGAAAGTGCCCGCTCGCGTGTAAAAAGGGTGAAAGGCTCGACGGCCGCGGGCGCCGAAGTCTTGCAGGCGTATGATCGATCTGCTCTTCCTGGATCGATCAGCCATGGCGCCGGCGGACCTCCCCTCACCGCGTCTCGAGCCCGGGGCCTCGTCCCGCGCTCCGCTCCCCGGCGAAAAGATCGGCCACATCCGCATCGTCGAGCTCATGGCCGAAGGCGGCATGGGCGCCGTCTATGTCGGCTTCGACGAGAAACTGCATCGCGAGGTGGCGCTCAAGGCGATCCGCGGCGACCGCCTCGACGCCGCGGCCAAGGCGCGCTTCCTGCGCGAGGCGCGTGCCCTGTCGCAGCTCGATCACCCGGGCATCTGCGCCATCCACGACTATCTGGAGACCCCCGGCGGCGACTTCCTGGTCCTCGAGCGGATCCGCGGCTGTAACCTGCGACAGGCTCTCGACGCCGGAGCCCTCGATCCCGCGGCGCGGCTGCGGATCGCCGAGCAGGTCGCCGAGGCCCTCGGGGCCGCGCACTCCCAGGGGATCATCCACCGCGATCTCAAGCTCGCCAACATCATGCTCACCGAAGGTGGGGCGGTCAAGGTGCTCGACTTCGGTCTCGCTCAGGCGGTGGGTGCCGCGGGCGATGCGCCGGTGGGGGAGCCCGTCTCCGGCACCGCCGGCACGGCGGCCGGCGACGCCACCGGTTACGTGCGCACCGCGCTCGGCAGCCTGGTGGGCACGGTCGCGTGCATGAGCCCGGAGCAGGCGCGCGGCGAGAAGGTCACCACGGCGAGCGACATGTACGCCTTCGGCCTCTTCCTCCAGGAGCTGCTCACCGGCGAGCCGGGCTATGAGCGGAACCTGCCGCCGCACCTGTTGCTGGTCAAAGTGCGGGAGGCCGACACGCTGCCCGTCCTCGGGCTCGCTCCGGACCTCACGGAGCTCATCGAGGCGCTGAAGTCTCTCGCTCCCGAGGTGCGCCCCGCCGCCATGGAAGCTTTGCGGCGGCTGCGGTGGAGCCGCGACAAGCCGAAGCGCCGGCTGCGGGCGCTGGCGTTGACCGCCGCCGTCCTGCTGCTGGTCCTCGCCGGCGTCAAGTACACCCTCGACCTGCGGCGCGAGCGCGACGCCGCGCTGCGGGCGCGCACCGATGCCGAGCAGGCGCGCCGCGAGGCCGAGGAGGTGTCGTCGTTCCTGGCCGGCATCTTCAAGGTCTCGGACCCAGGGGAGGCACGCGGCGGCACGATCACCGCCCGCGAGCTCCTCGACCGCGGAGCGGAGCGGATCCGCCAGGGGCTGCGCGACCAGCCGGCGAGCCGCGCCCGGCTGCTGGACACGATCGGGCTGATCGATCACAAGCTTGGTCTCTACGGGCAGGCGCGCCCGCTGCTCGAAGAGGCGGTGGCGATCCGGCGCCGGCTCCCCGGCGCCGGCCTCGACCTGGCGGCGAGCCTGCAGCACCTCGGGCAGGTCTGTCAGATGCAGCACCGGCCGGAGACGGAGGCGCTGTTGCGGGAGGCGCTGGCGATTCAGGAGAAGCGGCTCGGACCCGGCGATCCCGAGGTCGCCATGACCCTGAACAGCCTGGGTATCTATTACGGGTACGGGGGCGAGTTGGAGAAGGCGGAGCCGATCTTCCAGCGCGCCCTGAAGATCCGCCAGGCCGCCCTCGGGCCCGGCCATCCCGACGTGGCGATGACGCTCAACAACCTGGCCCTCGTCCGCACCCAGCAGAAGCGGTATGGCGAGGCCGACGAGCTGTTCCGGCGCGCCCTCGCCATCCGCGAGCGGGCCCTCCCTCCGGACCACCCCGACCTCGCCGCCACCCTCGAATCGCTGGCCCTCCTGGCGCAGAGCCAGCATCGTTACGCCGAGGCCCTTCCCCTCCATGCCCGCGCCCTGAAGATCTGGGAGAAGGCTCTCGGTCCCGACCATCACCGCATCGGCCTGGTGACCACCAACCTCGCGAGCTGCTATGACGGGCTGGGGCGGGACCGCGAAGCCGAGGCGGCGTATCGGCGGGCCATCGCCCTGCACGAAAAGATCCTGGGGACAGAGCACCCCGACGTCGCGTTCTCGCTGCTCAACCTGGCGAACTTCTATCGCAACCGGAAGCGCTATGCCGAGGCCGAGGGGCTGTATCGCCGCGCCGTGGTCATTGACGAGCGGGCGTTCCCGCCCGGGTCCGAGAAGATCGCCGGGCCTTTGCGCGACTATGCCCGCCTGCTCCGGGCGACGGGCCGGGAGCGGGAGGCCGTGGCGCTGGAGAAGCGCGCCGGAGTCGCTCCGGCGCCCGTGGAGCTCGCCGCCGCCTCAGCTCGGCCTCCGGGGCTCGCTCACCGCCGGCAGCGCTAAAGGGGGGCGTCCGGCCGCGGAGAGGAGGGGAGCCAGCGCCCGACGATCGCCGCCAGCTCCTCGAGCCGGAAGGGCTTCGCGATGTGGTCGTCCATGCCGGCGGCCAGGCACTTCTCCCGTTCGCCCCGCATGGCATGGGCGGTGACGGCGATGATCGGGATGCTCCGGCCGCCCGCCTCCCGCCGGCGCCAGCGGCGCGTGGTCTCGTAGCCGTCGAGCCCGGGGAGCTGGCAGTCCATGAGGACCAGATCGTAGGTCTGCCGCTCCAGGGCGTCGAGCGCCGCCTGGCCGTCGGCCGCCAGGTCGGCGGCGAGGCCGAGCGCGGCGAGTTGGGCGAGGAGGACCTGCTGGTTGATCGGGTTGTCCTCGACGGCGAGGAGGCGCATGCCGCGGACGCCGCCCGGCGAGCCGGGCCCAACGCCGTTCCCCGAAGTCTCGGCCGGAGCGGTCGCCGCGGTCGCCGTACCGATGGCGGTGGCCGCGGGGTGCAGCGGGATGCGGAACCAGAAGGTCGAGCCCTCCCCGCGCACGCTCTCGACGCCGATCTGACCGTCCATCATCTCCACCAGGCGGCGGGAGATGGCCAGCCCCAGGCCGCTGCCGCCGAAACCGCGGGCCGCGGTGCTGTCGGCCTGCGAGAAGGGGGCGAAGAGGCGCGCCTGGTCCTGCGGCGAGATGCCGATCCCGGTGTCGCGCACGAGGACGCGCAGGGACGCCGGCGGCTCGACCTCGAAGCGGACGTCCACCGAGCCCGCGAGGGTGAACTTCACCGCGTTGCCCACCAGGTTCAGGAGCACCTGGCGCAGCCGCGCCGGATCGGCGCGCAGCCGCCGCGGCACCCCCTCCGCGATCTCCAACCGGAGCGCCACTCCTTTTTCCCTCGCCTTCGGCCGCAGGAGGCGCACCATCCCGCCGGCCAAGTCGTCCAGGTCGACCTCGGCTTCCTGGAGCTGCAGGCGGCCGGCTTCGATCTTCGACAGGTCGAGGATGTCGTCGACCAGGGCGAGCAGGGCTTCGGCGGAATTGGCGATGGCCTCCGCTCTCTCGCGCTGCTCCGGGGCGAGCTCGGAGCGGAGCAGCAGCTCGGTCATTCCGATCACACCGTTCATCGGCGTGCGGATCTCGTGGCTCATGTTGGCGAGGAACTCGCTCTTCGCGAGGTCGGCGGCGCGCGCCTCCTGCTCGGTCTGCTTGCGCAGCGCGATCTCCTGCGCGAGCGCCCGTTCGGAGCCCAGGCCGTGGCGCGCGAAGCCGGCGCTCAGGGCGGCCAGCGCGACGAGCGCACCCAGGCGGTCGACGACGTCGGGCGCTCCCGGACCGGCCGCCAGCACGGCGGCCAGTCCGAGGCCGGCCCACGCCCAGCAGCCCGCGACGCCGGTGGCCGCCGCGGCGGCCGGCGGCACGAGGTCGAGCCAGGAGAGGCCGAGAGACGCGGGTCCGTCGGCGAAGTGAGAGGCGACGATCAGCGAGAAAAGCAGGAGCGGCGGGACGTGGGCGGCGCGCCGCGGGGGCTGGAAGGCGTTGACGAGGGGCCGGAGGACCGCGCCCGCGACGATCGCCGCCAGGGCGATCGCCACCTGCGCGGCATCTCCCGCCGCGAGGGCGCGCAGGAGCAGGAACGCCCCCAGGCCGAGCACCCCCAGCGTGACGACTCCGGAGTAGCGGACGTTGCGCAGCCGCCGCGGCTCCGCCGTCCCCGGATCGAGCCCGGCATGCAACCAGGAGGAGATCCGCCGCGCGACGCTCCCCGCGAGCTCTCTTCCGGGTGGCGCCGATTGCACTGGACCAGCCCCCTTCGGCATCCCGCCGGTCTGTTGAAAAGTTCCCGGTCAGTATAGACCGGACGGCGGACGGGTGCCACCAGGGCCGGAGCGGCTCAAGCCTCCCGAACATCTGCCGGTAGCGCTCGAGGTTCTCCATTCAACCCTCCGTGAGAATCTGCAGTCCGTGCCGGAACTTGGCTTCGTTCCCGGCTTCATCGCAGGGCTTCCTCGGAGATCTGGAGACCTCGGGCGGCCTTTGCCGCGAAATAGCGCTGCCTGGAATCCACGCCGCTGGCGCAGACGATCCTCTGGCCCTCGTCCGAGAAGAAAAGGACGGCCGGCTCCTGCCCGCCGGGCTGGCCGCGCAGCTCGAAGACGCCGTCCGCGAGTGGCCTGCACCGCGGCAGGCTCGACGCCGGCGGTCCTTCCAGGGGCAGATACACCCGCAGAAAACGGCTGAGGAACACCCGGGTCTCCGGCCGGCTGCCGGGCTGGTCGAGGAGGTCGAGCACCGGACAGCTCCCGCCAGGGTCCACCTCGGCCAGCACCTCCCATCTCCCTTTGGCGATGCGAAGGAGCTTCATGAGACCACCCTCCGGTCCAGGCTGCGGTACTGAATGGCCTCGGCCAGATGGGCGGCGCGGATGGCGTCGCTGCCGGTGAGGTCGGCGATGGTGCGGGCCACCTTGAGCACGCGGTCGAGGGCACGGGCGGAGAGGCCGAGCTTCTCGAAGGCGGCGTCGAGGAGAGCGCGGCCCGCGGTGTCCAGGACGCAGAAGCGGCGGAGCTGTTCTGGTCCCATGGCGGCGTTGTTGGGCGTCGGCGCCTCGGGGCCGAAGCGTGCGGCCTGGAGGGCGCGCGCGGCGGCCACCCGGCGGGCCACATCGGCCGTGGTCTCGCCCGGCCCGGAGCGCAGCTCCTTCAGGCTCACCGCCGGCACCTCGACGTGCAGGTCGATGCGATCCAGCAGGGGACCCGAAACTCGCCCGCGATAGCGCTCGATGAGCGGGGGAGGACAGCGACAGACGTATCTCGGATCCCCCAGGTGGCCGCACGGACAGGGATTCATTGCGGCAAGCAATGAAAAGCGTGCTGGAAAGGCGAGCCGGGCGCGGGCGCGCACCACGGTGACGAAGCCCTCCTCCAGGGGCTGGCGCAGAGCTTCGAGGGTGTCGCGCCGGAACTCCGGCAGCTCGTCCAGGAAGAGGACGCCGTTGTGGGCCAGGCTCGCCTCGCCCGGACGGGGATTGCTGCCGCCGCCGATCAATCCCGGCGTGCTGGTGCCGGTATGGGGGCTGCGGAACGGCCGCTGGTGGAGCAGGCCCGCGGGCGGCTCCTCGGCCACCAGGGAGTGGATCTTGGTGACGGCGATCGACTCCGAGAGAGTGAGGGGCGGCAGCAGGCCGGGCAGGCGCCGGGCGAGCATCGTCTTGCCCGAGCCTGGAGGCCCCAGGAAGAGGAGGTTGTGACCGCCCGCGGCGGCCACTTCGAGAGCCCGCTTGGCGGTCTCCTGGCCACGCACCTCCGAGAGGTCGGGACCATGCCCCCACACGACGCCGGCGAGCGGCGGCGCCGTGACCGCTGCGATGGGGTCCACCCCGGTCAGGTGGTGGACGGCCTCGGCCAGGCCGCGCAGGCCGATCACCGGCACGGCGTCGAGAGCCGCCGCCTCCGGCGCGTTGGGCGCCGGCAGCAGCACCTCGCGCGCGGCGAGCCGCCGGCCGAGGTCGGCGATGGCGAGACCGCCGCGGACGGTGCGGATGGCGCCGTCCAGACCCAACTCGCCGCAGATCAGCCGGCCGTCGAGGGTCTCCTGGGGTAGTTGTTCGTAGGCCACCAGCATCGCCAGGGCAATGGCGAGGTCGAGGTGGTTGCCTTCCTTGCGCAGGTCGGCGGGAGCGAGATTGATGATGATGGACTTGGGTTCCAGGTCGAAGCCGCAGTTCTTGATCGCGGCGCGCACCCGCTCACGGCTCTCGCGAACCGCGGCGTCGGCAAGTCCCACGATCTGGACCTGCGGGAGTCCGTTATGGACGTCGACTTCGATCTGGACGGGGCGTGCTTCAATCCCCCATGGCGTGGCTGCAGTGGCTCGGGCTAGCATGTCCCCTATAGACGGAAAAAGACACCCCGATCTTGCAACCCCTAGAAGAATGCGGGTTTGCGGGGCATCTTTTCGGGTGTTTCATGGGTGACTGAAACGTCAGAGAAGGCCAGCCGGGGCCAGATCGTCTCCCCGGCCCTGGACTTCCCTGAGGAGCGTGACTTGACTGACCTCTCAGCACCTCGGCTTGTAGGTCGACGCCGCGCGCAGATCCGAGATGGCGGGCCTGCGAAATGGAATCCTCCTGAGATACACTCCCCTCCAGACCAGAAGGAATCCCATGCACATTCGCAGTTCGGCCGCGCCTGTGACGCAGCGGCCAGAGGAGCCGGGAGAAGGTGAGGGGAGCGCGCCGACGGACGGCTGGTTCCGCACCTTCGTGGCCGCGGCTTCTCTGGCTCTCCTCATCCCTTTCATCCTCGTTGCGGTGCCTGGCGCGGCGGCGGCTCCGGCGGCTTCCAAGGCGCCGGCTCCCGCTTCCGACACGCCGCAGGTCATGCTGAGCGCCGCCGAGCTGCCGGCGGCGGGCTCTCAGAAGACGCTGCTCACGGTCGACCGCTTCGGCCGCTACTCGATGCGGGTCGAGAACGCGCAGGGCAGCTCCGTCGAGCTGGTCGACCGCATGGCGGGCTCTCTCGGCAGGGCCGGCGAGGCCGGGACCGAGAGCGGCCGGCTCGACCTGTTCCTCGACCGCGGTCAGTACCAGGTGCGGGTCGAGAGCGCGGAGAAGGGCATCGGCAAGGTCAGGGTACAGGCGCGCAGCTTCCACGAGCGCGGCCGTCCCGCCGAGTCTGTCGCGCCCCGCCTCGTCGAGACCCGGCTGGTGCAGGAGAGCCTGGACGACCTGGAGCAGGTCTCGTACTGGCTGGAGATCGGCGCCCGCCGCGGCGTGCGCCTCGAAGCGGCGGGCCGCAATCTGGCCGACCTGCGCCTGTGGCGCGACGGCTCGTGGCTCGAAGGGGCCGAGCCCCGGTGCAGGGCGATCCAGCCGGTCGTCGGTCAGCCGCTCTGGCGCTGCCGCCTGGCCGCCGTCCTGGAGCCCGGTCTCTATCTGCTGACCGCCTACGGCGGCGTCGCCCAGCCGTGGGCCGAGGGGGCGGACGAGCATCCGCTCTACCTGCGCTGGGGTGAGCCGCGGCTGCCCGAGTCCGGCCGCCGGCGCTATGTGATCAGTCCCTTCGGCGAGGACCATTTCCGCCTGCCCGACAACGTCAACTTCTTCCGCCTCGAGCTCCCCGAGGCACGGCCCGCGACGCTCGCCACCGGCTGGGTGCGCGGTGGCAGCCAGTACGAGCAGGAGATCTCCACGAGCGCGGGCGCCGTGACCAAGGAGTCCGTGCCGCCGGCCACCCAGATCCGCGCCGAGGGCAAACCGGGCGACGACGTCAAGGAGCCGGCGCTCGCCGGGGCCTCAGCGGAGGCCTCCGCCGAAGGAGCTGCGTCGAACGAGGAGGAGGCGCCGGCCGCCGAGCCGGCTCAGGTCGAGGAGGCACCGGAGGGGGCCGCCGCGGAACAGCCGCCGCCCAGCGAGGGCGAGGCCGAAGGCGAGCCGGCCCCCAGCGGCGCCGAGGCAGCTCCCCCCAGCTCTGAGCCTGCCCCTGAAACGCCCGCGCCGCCCTCCGGTCCGCTGCCATGGGAGCTGATCGCGACGGTCACCGGAACGCCGGGTCAGGCCTACGTCCTCCAGCACTTCGAGCAGCGGGACGTCTATTCGTTCAGCCGGTCCGGCCCGCACTGGGTGTCGACCGTGCACGCCGGGGCCGCCGAGGACTCGGTGGACGCCACGGCTCTGGTCACCGACACGCCGCCGGGCGAGAAGGAGCGGTTCCTGGCCGGCGCGGCGATCCCGCTCGACCTGCACACGGCCTGGTCGCGGCGGTTCAACTTCCAGGAGCCGCTGACGCTCTTCCTGGAGGTCAAGGAGACCGGCGCCTACCGGGTGGTGACGAGCGGCGCCGACGCCCGGACGCGCGTCGAGCCGTTCCTGCTCGTGCGGCCGGAGCACTACGAGCCCCCCGACTGGCAGGGCGCGAGCTCGGCCTGGAACCTCGACCCCGGCTACTACGAGCTCTCCCTGGAGCCGCAGAAGAAGGGGATCCTGACCCTGACGCTACGTCCGGGGAGCAAAGCAGGTCAGGAGATTCCCGTCTCTCCGCAGCCGGTGCAGGCCGCCGTCCGCTTCGGGCCGCTGGCGCTCGATCCGTCGCACCGCTACACGGCCTATATCAATCATCAACCGGGCGTCACCGCCGGCCTGGTGGTCCGTCCCTGGCCGGTCGACCTGGGCCAGCCGCTGCCCGTGGCCCAGAAACCGCAGAAACCGGGGGAGCCGGTGTTCGAGATCCCGTTCCACGTCGCCGAGGCGGGTACGCTGCGCGCCGAGACGGACGACGGCTCGCGGCTCGACGTGGCGGTCGACGGCGGCGCCTGGTCGCCGCAGGCCGAGGTCGCGGCCGGCGATCACAAGGTCGCCGTGCGCCACGACCGCCTGGACACGGTGACCTATTCGCTATGGGTGGAGCCGGCCGCTCTCCAGGCCACGACGCCGCTGCCGCCGCTCCCCGACGCGGCCCTCAACGCTGTGCCGAAGCTGCCGGTGCTCAAGCCGGGCGCGCCGCGTTTCCTCGACCTCGACCGCGGGCAGCAGAGCACCTGGTTGATGCAGGCCGACAAGCCCGGCCTCTACGCCGTCCGCTCGACCGGTCTCCTGGCCACCGCCGGCACGCTGCGCACCCGCACGGTGCCGGCGATGCGCCGCGACGCGCAGAACGGCGTCGGCCGCAACTTCCTCGTGCAGCAGTACCTGCGAGAGGGAGATTACCAGGTGACGGTCGCCGGGATCGGCAAGTCGCGCGGCCATCTCGGGCTGACGCTCGAGGCGACACCGCTCCTCGACGGCGGCGAGCTGCGCGCCGGCAGCCCTGCGCACTTCACCCTCCCCGCCGGCCAGGCCGTGGCCTTCCGCGTCGTCGTGCCGCAGGCCGGGCAGTACACTTTGCGCGCCCTGGGGCTCGGCTTCAAGTTCCTCTGCCGCTTCGAGGATACCGACGGCTGGCCGCTCGTGAAACCGAACGTCCCGGCGGACCTCGACGAACGGCTGGCGGCCGGCACCTATCGCCTGGTCCTCCTGCCGCAGCCGGTCGACGCGCGCGCCCTGGTACTTCTGGAGAAGAAGCCGGAGCCGCTCGAATTCGCCGGCCACGGCCCGCACGCGCTGCCGCTGGAGACGCGGGTGGACCACGTCTGGGTGGAGCCGGAAGGTCCCGAAGGTCCCGGGGGATCGACCGCGGACGCGCCGCGGCCGCCCGACGTCTGGCAGTTCGAGCTGCCGGCCAGGGTCCACGCCGCGGTCGAGCTCACGGAGGAGATGCAGGGCCGGCTCTCCCGGCTCGACGCCGCCGGCGCCGCGGCCGGCTTGGCCACCGATGTTGGCTTCGTGCCTCCGGGCCGCGCCTGGAAGGGCGAGCTGGAGCCCGGCCGCTATCAGGTCGCCGCCGTCTGCTCGCGGCGCAACAGCCGCGTCCACTACCAGGTTACGGTGCACACCGAGGAGCTGGTGACCGGGCTGGAGCGCAAGATGACGGCGCCCGGCGAGGTGACGGTTGCGGTGGGCCGGGCCGGCCTGCCGGAGCTCACGGAGCTGACCTCGATCTCGCCGGCCGACGTGCGCGCCCGCCTGCTCGACGCAGAGGGCCGCGTCGTCGCCGAGAACGACGACCGGCCGGACGACTGGAACTTCCTCCTCTTCCAGCGCCTCGCGCCGGGCCGCTACACGCTGCGCGTCGAGCCGGTGGGGACCAAGACGGCCGAGGTGCGGATCGCCATGCGCACGCCGGCCGAGGTGGAACAGGCGTCCGCTCCTCTTCCCGCTCACGACAACCTCCAACTCGGCAGCGACGTGCTGCTGCGTCCGCTGCCGGTGGGCGCCAAGGCGGACCTCCTGCTGGTGGCGGCGCGCTCGAAGGACAGCCTTGGCCTCTCGGTCGAGCGGCGGGAGGGCGAGGCCTGGCGCACGGTGGGCACCGCGATTGGCCGGGAGGCTCATCTGGAGATTCCGCTGGAGAGCAGGGACGGCAAGGACAGCAGGGACGGCAGGGACAAGGCTTACCGGTTGCGGCTCTGGTCTCTGGACCGGCACGAGACGCCGGTGCGGCTGTCCGCGGCGGCGGTGCAGGCGCCGCGGTTGAGCGAGCGGGAGCTGCGGCGCGGGACCGTTCTCCCCAGGGTCCAGGGCTTCGAGCCGCCCCTGGCCGCCGCGGCCGTGGAGCTCGATCGCCGCGGCGTGTTCCGCTTTGCCGATGCGGAGCCTGACCTGCGCGGCTCCGGCGTGGCCGGCAGCCCGCTGGCCCCGCTGGGGGAGAGCGCCGTGCTCTCCTCGCCCGGCGAGCGTTTCTGGCTGGTGCGCGCGGGCAAGGGCTCCGGACCGTTGAAAGCCGAGCGGGTGACCGTGGCAGCCGGGCTCGAAGGCGGCGCTCAGTTCCCGGTGCCGGCCGACGCGGCGGTGACCGCCGACCTGGGGGAGGGCAGGGGAGGCCCCGTGCTCGCTCTTGCCACGGCTCCCGCTGGCCAGCCAGGGGTGAAAGTGGGGGAGAGCGGTGAAGATCCGAAACAGGGGAGCGAGCCCGCCGCCACCGTCATGGCGGTGGGACCGCGCACGGCCGTGTCCGTGGCCCTGGCGCCGCGGCATCCGGTGGCCCGGGTGTGGCAGGCCGGAGCGGGGGACGGGGGCACCGAGGAGCTGCGCCTGGCCCAGCTCCGCTTCCCGGCACCAACGGCGGCGAAAGCCGACTGGGGCGTGCTCGACGGCCATCTCGACGGCGTCACGGCGCGCCGGCTCGACCTGCCGGCCGGACCCCGCAAGCTGCGCCTGGCGCTGGGCGAGGCCACCGTCGCCGTGCTCTCCCACGGCGACACCGTGGTGAGCACCCATTGGCAGGGGGGCGCGCCGTTCGAGGAGCTTTTAGATGACGGAGCGACTGACCGCCTGACGCTGCTCCACACGCGGCCGGGCGCCGATCCGTTCACTGTCGAGCTGCTGCCGCGGGCCGCCACGGAGGAGGCCCTGGCCCTCTCCCCGGACGCGCCGTTCGAGCGTTCGCTCGACCGGGCTGGCACCCTGCGGATCGTGCTCGGTGCCGCGAGCTCCTCCACGCTGCACGTGCGCGGCGCCGGCTCCGACGCGATCCTCCTGGGCCGCGACGGCAGCGTGGCGCGCGGCGCCGACCTGCCGGCCGGGCGCGGCGGTGTGGTCCTCGTGCGTCATGGGCCGGGCCTGCTGCTCGCCTGGCTGGGCGGTCCCGACGACGAGACGGCGGCGCTCTGGCCGGCCGGCGCGGGCCAGCCGGCGCCGGTGAAGGTCGAGCCGCCGGCGAGCGTGCCGCTCTCCGGCCGCTTCGCCGAGCTGGCGCTCGCCGGCTCGGGCCCGCGCGTGCTGCACCTGCGCACCGCCGAGCCGCTCGCCACCCTGCTGCACCGGGCCGACGATAAGGCTGGCGCCGGCGAGGTCGAGGTGCATGCGGAGGGCGGCCGGCTGGACGCCTTCCTGCCGCCGGGCGAGGCGCGGCTCGGCCTGCGGTCCCTGGCCGGCGCCCAGCTCTCGGGCGTCGCCGAGGTCACGGAGACGCCGGTGACGCCGATCGGCGAGGGTCTCGGCCCCGAGGTGCTCCTGGCCGCCGGCGGCAGCCGCTGGTTCTCCTTCCACGTCGAGCGCCAGGGGCCGGTCGGCATCGGCGCCCATGCGGGCTCCGACGTGGTGGAGATAGAGCTCTACGACCGCGCGGGCCGGCGCCTGGAAACCCGGCGCCAGGGTGGCGTAGTGCGCATGGCGGAGCTGGCGCCGGGCGACTACCTCCTCGCCCTGAGCTCAGCCGTCGGCGCCGCGCCAGTCAGGGCGCGGCCCGCCCTCGCCGGGCTGGTGCTCCCCGACACCGGCCCGCCCGCCGACGTGATCCGGCAGTACCTGCAGGAGGCCGGGGCCGAAGAGGCTCCAGCCCCAGAAAGCGTTCCCGGGAGTCAGCCATGAGCCGCCCCTCGTCTCGTCTCCGGCGTCGCGCCGCGGCCGCCGTCTGGATCTGTCTGTCGCTGCTGGCCGCTTCCCAGACGGGCGCCGCGGCCCCGAAACGCTCGGGCCCGGTCGTCGTGCCCGACCGCTTCCTGCGGCGGTGGGACCCGGTGACCGTCTTCTTCAATCAGGATCCCCGGGGCGAGAAAGCCGGCAAGCCCGGTCCGGAGGATCATCCCGAGCGCTTCGTGCGCATGGCGCCGGCCCATCCCGGTGCCTGGACCTGGGTGGACGCCCGCACGCTCCAGTTCAAGCCGGCCGAACCCTGGCCGCCGCTCCAGCGCTTCCGCTTCACGGTCGGCAATGCCCCGGCCATCACCTTGGATACGCTGATCTCGCCGCCGGCGAAGACCCTGCCCGCCGAGAACGAGGAGGTCGCCGACCCGGTCAAGGCGATCACCCTGGTCTTTCCGGAGCCGCTCGAGACGCAGACGCTCGGCCGCATGCTGTCGATCGAGGTACGGCCGCTGCCCGGCGTCGCCCGCGGTGCCGGTGGCGCCGGGGCCGAGCCGCGCTGGATCACCGCCCGCGACTTCCAGGTCAAGGCGCTGGACCGCAAGGAGCGCAACGACCCGGCGCCGTACGTCGTGACGCTCGCGACGCCGATCCCCCTGGGCTCGAAAGCGGTCCTCCACTTCCGCCTCTCCCTGGGCGAAGCCGCGCCGGAGTCGTCGCTCGACCTGGCGTTCACCACCGCCGAGCCGTTCCGCGTGGTCTCCCTGGGCTGCTCCGGCTCCCGCGTGCCGGTCACCGCCGCGGGCACCCGCTACGGGCGCGAGCAGGCGCTGCGCTGCGGCCCCGACGACCGCCAGGTGGTGGTCGAGCTGTCCGCCGCGCCGGTCGACCTCGGACCGATCGAGGGGCGCAACCTGGTGCGCTTCGAGCCCGCGGTCTCCGGCCTCACGTTCGAGGTCTCCGGCCGCCAGCTCCTGGTCTCCGGCAGCTTCGAGCGCGAGACGCTGTACCGCGTCTCCCTGGCTCCCGCCGCGGCGGGAGCCGTGGTCGACGGCCACGGCCGGCGCCTCGACCTGCGCGGCTCGACCGAAACCTTCCTCGTCTTCCCGCAGCGCGAGAGCTACCTGCGCTGGAGCGCGAGCCAGGGGATCGTCGAGCGCTTCGGCCCGCGCATGGCGCCGATCGAGGGGCGCGGCGACGAGCGGCTCGACCTGCGCCTTTATCCCATCGATCCGCTCGACCGTTCGCTCTGGCCGTTCCCCGACAGCCCGGTGGCGGTCGACGAGGGCAAGCGGCCTCCCGGCCCCGGCGAGGAGCCCGCGCCGTGGAAGGCGCCGGAGCGCAACGTGCCGGCCTCGGAGCTGGCGCTGCACCTGCAGACGCTGGGCTCGCCGCCGGTCTCGACGCTGGTGACCCTGCCGCTGCGCCGCGAGGGGAGCTCCGCCCGCTTCGGCCTCGACCTCGGGCCGTACCTCGACAAGCTGGCGCCGCGCGGCGCGCCGGGCACCTACCTCGTCGGCCTGCGCCGCATCGACCGTTCGAGCCAGCGCTCCTGGCTCCGGGTGCAGGTGACCGACCTGACGCTCACCGTGGCCGAGGAACCGCGGGCCGTGGTCTTCGCCGTCAATTCCCTCTCCACCTCGCTGCCGGTGGGCGGCGCCAAGGTGCGCGTCGAGGGCTCGGTCAAGGAAGCGGGTGGAGAGGCGCGCTGGACCACCTTCTTCGAGGGCACCACCGACGCCGCCGGCCGCGTCGCCTGGAACCCGCCGGGCCACGACTCCAGCCGCTCCGAAAGCGTACGGCGGATCGTGGTGCAGAACGGCAACGACCTCCTCGTCCTCGATCCCGGCCACGCGCCGGACGGCTACGCCGACGGGCAGTGGTCGCCGACCCATCAGAGCTGGCTGGGCTGGGTGTTCGACGACCTCGCCGCCCGCGGGCCGCAGGCCGAGACGCTCTGCCATCTCTTCACCGAGCGGCCGGTCTACCGGCCGGAGGACGGCGTCCATGTCAAGGGCTACCTGCGCCGGCGCGAGAAGGGCGAGCTGACGCCGGTCCGCCCGGAGGGGCGGGTGATCGTGCAGGGTCCGGGCGACCTCGTCTGGCGCTATCCCGTGGAGGTCACGGCCGCCGGCTCGTTCTACAAATTCTTCAAGGAGGAGAAGCTGCCGACCGGGGTCTACTCGGCCCGCTTCGAGGACAAGGACGGCCATTCGTTCGGCTCGGTCTCCTGGCGCATGGAGGCCTACCGCCTGCCGCGCTTCGAGGTGCGCCTCGACGCGCCCGACCGCGTGCCGCTGGACCGCGAATTCAAGGTCGGCCTGACGGGCATCTACTACGCGGGTGGCCGGGTGGCCGGCCGGCCGGTCGCCTGGCGGGTGACGCAGTTCCCGTACACCTGGACGCCGAAGCATCGCTCCGGCTTCCTCTATTCGTCGGACGGCCGCTTCTCGCGCACCGCCACCTTCGAGTCGACGCCGCGCCTGGAGAAGCGGGACACGACCGACGCCGAGGGCGCGGCGAAGCTGGTCCTCAACCCGGCGGTCGAGCCCACGGCGCAGCCGAGAAGCTATGTGGTCGAGGCGACCGTCACCGGCGCCGACGACCAGACGGTCACCGCGACCCGTCAGATCGTCGCGCTGCCGCCGTTCGTCCTCGGCCTCAAGGTGCCGCGCTTCCTCGAGCGCGCCACCCAGATCCGTCCGGAGGTCCTGGTCGTCGGCCTCGACGACAAGCCGGTCGCCGGCATGGAGGTGAAGGTCCGCCTCTTGCAGCGGCAGTGGCACTCGCATCTGCGGGCGAGCGACTTCTCCGACGGCGTCGCCCGCTACATGACCGACGTCGTGGATGAGAAGGTCCACGAGGTGAAGGTCAAGAGCGGCGCCGAGGCGCTGGCGGTGCCGCTGGCCATCCCGCGCTCCGGCGTCTACATCGTCGAGATCGAGGCGAGCGACCGGCTGGGCCGCACGCAGGTGGTCAAGGTCGACCTCTACGCCGGCGGTGACCAGGCCGTGACCTGGACGAAGCCGCCGGCGGGCGTCTTCACCGTGACCAGCGACAAGGCGTCGTATCAACCGGGCGAGACCGCGGCCCTCGTCCTCCAGAGCCCGTTCCAGAAGGGCGAGGCGCTGGCGGTGATCGAGGCGCCGGAAGGCAACCGCTACGAGTGGGTCGCCGTCGAGGGCGGCGCCGCCACGTTCAACCTCCCGATCCGCGGCAACTGGGCGCCGCGCATCCCGGTCCACTTCGTGCTGATGCGGGGCCGCGTCCCCGGCACCGGGCCGCAGCCGGGCAACAGCACCGACCTCGGCAAGCCGGCGACGGTCGCCGCCACGACGTGGCTCAAGGTCGAGCCGGCGGCCAACCGGGTGGACGTCAAGCTCACGCATCCGGAGAAGGCGCGGCCCGGCCAGAAGGTCGAGATCCGGATCGACCTCCGCGATCCGCAGGGCAATCCGCGGCCGGGCGAGGTGACGCTCTGGCTGGTCGACCAGGCGGTGCTGGCGCTGGGCAAGGAGCAGCGGCTCGATCCGCTGCCGGACTTCATCACTAAGGTCCTCTCGCATCTGACCGTGCGCGACACGCGCAACCTCGTTTTCGGCTTCCTGCCGTTCGCCGAGAACCCGGGCGGCGACCAGGGCGGAACGGGGGAGGGGAGCCTGCTCGACCGCGCCACCGTGCGCCGCAACTTCAAGGCTGTGCCCTATTTCAATCCGAACATTCAGGTCGGTCCCGACGGCACCACCAAGGTGGCGGTCGAGCTGCCGGACGACGTCACGGTGTTCAAGATCCGCGCGAAGGCGGCCTCGGGGCCGGACCGCTTCGGCTTCGGCACCAGCCAGATCGCGGTCCGTCTGCCGATCGTGATCCAGCCGGCGCTGCCGCGCTTCGTGCGGCCGGGCGACCGCTTCCTGGCTTCGGGGATCGGCCGCATCGTCGAAGGCGACGCCGGCCCGGGAAAGGCCGAGATCCGGGTCCAGGGCGTGGAGCTCGGCGGACCGGCGAAGAAGACGTTCACCTGGACCGACCAGCCGGAACGCCTCGAGTTCCCGGTGACCGTGCCGACGCCGCCGTTCAAGGCCGACGGCACCCTGGCCTATGACCGGGTCGCCTTCACCTTCGGCGTCGAGCGCACCGCCGACGGCGCCAGCGACGCCTTCGAGGTGAAGCTGCCGGTGCGCGACGACCGGCGGCCGATCCAGATCCGCCTGATGAAGGAACTGGCCGCCGGCTCCCCCTTGGCCATCCCCGCCCTGCCCGAGCCGGCGCGGCCCGGTTCCGTGCGCCGCTCCGTCCTGGTCTCCGATCAGGCCGCGCTGGTGCGCATGGCGGCGGGCCTCGACTTCTTCAACCAGTATCCTTATGGCTGCACCGAGCAGCGCCTCAGCCAGGCGCGCGCCGAGATGGCCCTGAAGCGCTTCCGGGTCCTGCTCCATCAGGAGGGGGACGACGGGCGGATGAAGCGGGCCGTCGAGGACACGCTGCAATGGCTGCCGCAGGTGGTCGATCCGCACGGCCTGGTGGCCTACTGGCCGGGGTCGAACGGCTACGTGTCGCTGACCGCCTGGGTGGTGCAGTTCCTGGTCGAGGCGAAGGCCGCCGGCTTCCGGGTGGACGACAAGCTGATGGCCACCCTGACGCGCTCGCTGGAGCAGTCGCTGCGCTCCGACTACGGCCGCTTCATCGACGGCGAGGGGTTCGCCGAGCGCTGCTGGGCCCTGGCCGCCCTCGCCGCCGCCGGCAAATTCGACCCCGCCTATGCCGCCGAGCTGGCGCGCAAGGCCCAGCTCCTCGACCTGGAAGGCGTCGCCGAGGTGCTCCAGTCGTTCGCCAAGTCGGGGGACACAACCTCGCCGGCCACCGACGCGCTCGCCGAAAAGATCTGGAGCGGCGTCGTCCTGCGCCTGTACCAAGGCAAGGAGATCTACGGCGGATTGCAGAAGACGGCGACGGCGCGCAACGGCCTCATCCTGCCGACCGAGACCCGCACCGTGGCCGAGGTGGCCCGCGCCCTGGCCAGGAAGGACGGCAAGAACCCGCGGCTCCAGCTCCTGGTCGACGCTCTGGTGACGCTCGGCCGCGACGACGGCTGGGGCACCACCAACGCCAACGCCGCCGCCCTCCTCGCCCTGGGCGAGCTGCTCCAGCCGCCCTACGCCGGCAGCGCACCGCACGCCTTGCAGGTCAAGCTCGGCGGCGGCGCGGCGCAGGCCCTGAGCCTCGGCCCGGACGCCCCGGTCGGCTATCTCGTCTCGACCGACGGCAGCGCCGGCAGCGTGGCAGTCCAGGCAGGATCCACGGGCCGGCCGGTGCTGGCCAGGATCGAGACCCGCTACCTGCCCGCCGGCGACGGCGCGAGGGTGGCGGCGAAGTCCGACGGCTTCGTGGTCAGCCGCGAGATGCTGAAGCAGGTGGCCGGCGGCGCGCCGCCGGAGCGCATCCCGCTCGCCGAGCCGGGGAGGACCGTGCGCTTCGCGATCGGCGACGTGATCGAGGAGCACCTGCGGGTGGTCAACCCGAAGGACCGCAACTTCGTGGCCATCGTGGTGCCCCTCGCCGCCGGCCTCGAGCCGCTCAATCCGGCGCTGGCCACCGCGCCGCCCGAGGCCAGACCGAGCAGCGGCCCGACCCTCAAACCGACCTACGTGGCCTTCCTGGATGACCAGGTCGCCTACTACTACGACACCCTGCCCAAGGGCACGTTCGATTTCTACTTCCGCACCCGTGCGACGATCGAAGGGTCGTACGTCCAGCCGGCCGGCCGGGCCGAGATGATGTACGACGGCGCGGTGACCGGGAATTCGGCGGGGGCGCGGATCGAGGTCGTGCGGCAGGAGAAGTAATTGCGCAGTCGGGCGCTCTTTCGCCTCTGGCGCCGCCGGCTGCGTCGCATCGACCGGCGGCGCGTCGTCCTCCACGCCCTCGCGGCGGCTGCCGCAGCGGCGCAGCTCCTCGGCATCGCCTTGGTCCTCACCGCCCTGTTCCGCGCCCACCTGGAGGCGCCGCCGCCCACCTTCCTCCTGCGCGACCGCCAGGGCGGTTTCCTCGGCGAGGTGGGAGCGCCGGCGGACGGCGAGCTCGGCTACTGGCCCGTCGAGACGCTGCCGCCGCGCGTCGTCGCCGCCACCCTGGCGCTGGAGGACCGGCGCTTCGACTCCCATCCCGGCGTCGATCCGCTGGCGCTGGCGCGCGCGGTGCTCCAGAACTTGCGGCGCCGCCAGCGGGTCTCCGGGGCCTCCACGCTGGCGATGCAGATCGCCCGCATGCAGAGCCCGGGCGACCGTGGCTACCTGCGCAAGGTCACCGAGGCGCTCACCGCCGTCCTCCTGACCCAGCGCTACGGCCGCGAGGAGATCCTTCGCCACTACCTGCGGATCGTGCCCTACGGCAACCGCAACCACGGCATCGCCTACGCCGCCCGGCGCTACTTCGACAAGCCGGTCGAAGACCTGAGCTGGGCCGAGATCGCCTTCCTGGCCGGCATCCCGCAGGCGCCGGGAAAGATGAACGTGTATACGCCCACGGGCCGCGGCCGGGCCGTCGAGCGCGGCCAGCGGGCGTTGCGCTCGCTCGCCGCGAAAGGCGTCCTCTCCGCCGCCGAGCTCGAGCTCAGCCAGCGCCAGCTCGCCGCCTTGCAGATCCCCTGGAAAGGCCGGCGGGCGGAGGAGTCGCTGCACGCGGTCCTCCGTCTCCAGACGCTGCTCACCGAAGAAACGAAGCGAGGGCGGCGCGAGCCCCTGGTGCGGACCACGCTCGACCTCGACCTCCAGCGCCAGGTCTCCTGGCTGACCGACCGGGCGGTGCGCGGCTGGGCGGACCGCGGCGCCGGCAACGCCGCCGTGATCGTGATCGACCTGCCGAGCCGCGAGGTGCGCGCCTGGGTGGGCTCGGCCGCCTACTTCGACCCGGGCACGGCCGGCGCGATCGACTACACCCGCGTCCGCCGCTCCGCCGGCAGCGCCTTGAAACCGTTCCTCTACGCCCTGGCGCTCGACCGCGGCGTCATCCGTCCCTCGACCGTGCTCGACGACCTCCAGCGCGGCCCGGGCGGCATCACCAACGCCGACGACCTGTTCCTCGGTCCGCTGCTGCCGCGCGTCGCTCTCGCCAACTCGCGCAACGTGCCGGCGGTGGACCTGCTGGCGCGGCTCGGCATGGAGCAGGGCTACGGCCTGTTCCGCGACCTCGGCCTCACCGACGGCAGCGTGCCCTCCCAGCACTATGGGCTGGGCTTGGCGATCGGCGGCCTGCCGGTGACGCTGGAGGAGATGATGAACGCCTACCTGGTGCTGGCGACCGATGGCCGGACCTCCGGCTTCCGCTGGCATCCCGGGCAGGAGCTGCCGGCGCCGCGGCGCATCGTCTCCGAGGAGACGGCGCGGCAGATCGCGCTCTTCCTCTCCGATCCGCTGGCGCGCCTGCCCACCTTCCCGCGCATGGGCTCGGAGGAGTACCGCTTTCCGGTGGCGGTGAAGACCGGCACCTCGACCTCCTTCCGCGACGCGTGGGCCGTGGCCTGGTCCAGCCGCTATCTCGTGGGCGCCTGGGTGGGGCATCCCGCCTTCCGGCCGATGAACCGGCTCTCCGGCTACCTCTCGGCCGCGGAGCTGGTGCAGCAGGTGCTGACCGTGCTGCACAAAGATCAGATGGACGGCTTCGACGACCTCGCCTTCCCGCCGCCCCGCGGCTACCGGCCGGTGCGCGTCTGCGCCCTGACCGGAGCCCGTGCCGGCGATGCCTGCGAGCAGGTCTTCCTGGAGTGGTTCCGACCGGGGGAGGAGCCCACGGACGACTGCACTGTGCACCAGCTCCGCGCCGTCGACCGCCGCAACGGCCTGCTCGCCACGGCGGACACCCCGCGCGCCGAGATCGAGGTGCGTACCTTCGTCTCACTGCCACCGCGCTACGCTGCCTGGCAGCTCGCCGCGAGCCTGCCGCACCCGCCGGACGAGGTGAGCTTCCTGCGCCCCGGCCAAGCGTCGCCGATGGGCCTCGCCGCCGGTCCCGGCGGCCCAACACTGGCCGCCAACCGTCCCGTCCGCCTGCACATCACCTCGCCCGAGCACCGGGTCCGCCTGCTGCGCGACCCCGAAACGCCGCCCGAGCTCTCCACCGTGGCCCTCACCGTCGTCGTCGATCCGCCCGTCCGTCAGGTCGTCTGGTACGTGGATGGCCGCCCCTACCAGACTGTCGACTACCCCTACGCCACCCGCTGGCGCCTCCAGCCCGGCGAGCACACCTTCCAAGTGCGGGTGCCGTTCACTCCGGAGGGCTCGCCGGAGGTGCGGGTGATCGTGCAGTAGGGGGCTCTATCCACAGAATCCGGCCGCACGTTATCACCTCGCCCAGGCACCGGGCCTGTCCTTCGTCCAACTAGCCGTACCAATCTGCTACTCTAGCCGTACGGCCGAAGGAGGAGCCATGGAGACCGTCAAGCTGACCGTCCGTTTGCCCAAGAGCGATCTCGAATTCGCCAAACAGTACGCGCAGGCCCATCGCATTACGGTGACCGAGCTGATCGACCGCTATCTGAGGTCGCTCCGGGGTGGGACCGGAGCGATCCATCCGGAGGTCGAGAAGATCTCGGGCCTGATTCCCGCAGAGGTGGACGCCAGGGCCGAATACCGGGAACACGCCTTGGCGAAGCACCGATGAGACCGATGAGGTTCATGCTCGATCTCAACGTCCTTCTCGACGTTGTGCAGCGGCGCGAGCCCTTCTACGCGGCTTCGGCCGCGGTCCTGAGCCAAGCGGTCGAGGGGCCGAGCGTGGCCTGCCTGCCGGGGCACGCGCTGACCACCCTCTACTACGTCGTCGCCAAACACGCGGGCCAGGAGGAGGCGGGTATCCTGGTGGATTGGGTTCTGGCCCATCTGGAGATCGTGCCGCAGGATCGCGCCCAGTTCATCCGGGCGAGGAGCCTCCGGTTCGACGACTTCGAGGATGCGGCGCTGGCCAGCGCCGCCGAGGCGGCGGGCTGCGAGCTCATCGTCACGCGGAACGTGGCGGACTTTGCCCTCTCGCCGGTCGCTGCCATTACCCCGGAGGAGCTCCTCCGGGCGCGCGCTCAGGAATGACGTGGCGTCGATAGGGTTCTCCTGCTATCATCCCCCGGCTTAGCCGGTGGGCAGGGCTGCCCAAGCTGCGCTCCAGCGGGGTGAAACCCACCCGGCGGCATTCGGTCCCAGCCGCCCAGTCCTTCGCTCGGACCTTTTCCCTAGATCGTTTCTTCTGGGAGTTTTGTCGATGAATCAACGTCTGACCCGCAAGGATATGAAGCACGACGACTTCGCTTCGGCCATGGGGCGGGGCGTCGAGTACGCCGAGAGCCACGTCCGGACCATTCTCTACGCGGTGGCCGGCGTGCTGCTACTGGTGGCGCTCGGCGTCGGGATCTACTACTGGCGGTCCCATCAGGCGCAGGCGGCGGGGCAGGCCCTGGCCAAGGCGGTGAAGGTGTATCAGGCCCCCGTCGTGACCACCGGCGCCAAGCCGAACGACCCGACGGCGCCGAGTTTCCCCAGCGCGGAGGCGCACCGGGCCGCGGCCAGGAAGGCGCTGCAGAAGGTCCGCGACGACTACGGCTCCACCGACGCCGCCGACGTCGCCAACCTCTATCTGGCCCAGATCGCCGCCGAGGAGAACAAGCTCGCCGAGGCCCGCAAGATCTGGCAGGACTTCGTCGACGCCCACCCGAAGCACATGCTGGGCGCCGAGACGCGGCTGAACCTCATCCACCTCGACCTCCAGCAGGGCAAGGGCGAGCAGGTGGTCAAGGACCTGCGCGCCATGCTGGAGAAGGGCGACTCGCCGGTGCCGCAGGACGTGCTGCTGCACGAGCTCGGGATGGCCTTGGAGCAGCTCAAGCGTCCGCAGGAGGCGGTGCAGGCCTACCAGCGGATCCTCGACGAGTTCCCGCAATCCCCCTACCGGCCGGAGGCGCAGCAGAAGGTGAGCGCCCTCGATCCGGCTCGCGCCGCCGCGCCGTTCGGCGGGCTCCAGGGTATCCCGGGCTTCCCCGGCTGATCGCAGCCCCCGCCCCGCGCCCCCGGCAGACCCCCATGGCCCTGGCGTACCGCATCCTGGAGCGCAAGCGTGCCGGGATGCGCCTCACGGCCGAGGAGATCCGCGCGGTCGCGCAGGGGGCCGCCGACGGCTCCTGGAGCGAGGGGCAGCTCGGGGCCTTCCTCATGGCCGCCGCCATCCGCGGCCTGGATGCGGACGAGACCCGGGCGCTGACGCTCGCCATGCTGGAGTCGGGCGAGCGCTGGGACCTCGGCCGCGAGGTGCCCGGGCTGTGCGACAAGCACTCGACCGGCGGCGTGGGCGACAAGGTGTCGCTGATCCTCGCGCCGCTGCTGGCAAGCTGCGGGGTGCCCGTGGCGATGCTCACCGGCCGCAGCCTCGGCCACACCGGCGGCACCATGGACAAGCTGGAGAGCATCCCGGGGATGAGCCTCGATCTCGACCGCGCCCGCTGCCTGGACCTCCTGGCCCGCTGCGGCATGGCCATCGGCGGCGCCACGGCGGAGATCGCCCCCGCCGACCGCCGCCTCTACGCCCTGCGGGACACCACCGCCACCGTCGACTCCACTCCCCTGATCACGGCCAGCATCCTGTCGAAGAAGCTCGCCACCGGGGCGGCGGCCGTGGTCTTCGACGTCAAGACGGGCAACGGCGCCTTTCTCCCGGAGCTCGACCGCTCCCTGGAGCTGGCCCGCGGTCTGGTGGAGACGGCCCGATCCCTGGGCACGCCCACCTCGGCGCTGGTGACGGACATGAGCCAGCCCCTGGGGCGCTGGTCCGGGCACACGGCGGAGGTGATGGAAACCTTCGCGTGCCTGGGCGGCGAGGGACCGGAGGACCTGATGGAGGTCACCTTCGCCCTCGGCGAGGAGGTCTCGCGGCTGGCGGGGCAGCCGGTCGGGCGCCGGCAGATGGAGGAAGCCCTGTCCTCGGGGCGGGCGCGCGAGCGCTGCGAGCAGTGGGCGGCCCTCCAGGGGGCGGACCTGGATTGGCTGCGTCAGCCGCGATTTCCCCTGGCGCCGGTGGAGAAACCCCTCCTCGCCCGGCGTCCCGGCCGCCTCGCCGCCGTGGACGTGCGCCAGCTCGGCCTCCTGCTGGTGGAGGCCGGCGGCGGCCGGACGCGGCCGGAGGACGCCATCGACTTCGGGGTCTCCCTGGAGTGTCGGGCCCGCCTGGGCCAGGAGGTGCGGGAGGGGGCCGAGCTGGCCAGGGTCTACCTGCGACGGGAGGACGACCGGCTGGCGGAGCTGTTCGCCGGGTGCTTCACCGTGGCGGACGAGGGGGAGGCGCCGGTGGTGATTGCGGCGCGGGTTTCGTAGTCGGACCCTCACCGCCTCACAGGTCTTTGCCCGTCGAGAGGGTCTGCCCTTCGAAGCCTCACCCCCGGCCCCTCTCCCGTCTCCCTCCCAAGCCCCCGCCGGGAGAGGGGGGACTTGGCTGAGAGGTTGGAGCATGTAGCGCACCGCGACCGGTGGTGGTGCGCACAGCGCACCCTACCGGCAATCCCCCTTCGCATGAGACCCCCCTCTCCCTCCGGGAGAGGGGCCGGGGGTGAGGCTTCGAAGGGCAGACCGCTCCAACCGGCAAGAGACCCCCCTGCGCTATCATCCCGGCATGAAGGCCGCCATCCTCGCCGTGGGGTCGGAGCTGCTCGGCACTGACCGGCTGGACACCAACTCGCTGCGCCTGACGGGGCTCCTCGCCCGCCATGGCGTCGAGCTGCGGCGCAAAGCCGTGATCGGCGACTCGGAGGAGGAGATCGCCGGCGAGCTGCGCGCCCTGCTGCCGCGGGTGGACCTCATCCTCGTCACCGGCGGCCTCGGGCCCACGGCGGACGACGTGACGCGGGAAGCCGTGGCCGCCGCCCTCGGCCGCAGGCTTCATCCTGACGCGGCGGTGCTGGCCGATCTCGAGCGCCGTTTCCAGTCGCTGGGCTGGCGCATGCCGGAGGTCAACCGCCGGCAAGCGCAGGTGGTGGACGGGGCGGAGGTCCTACCCAACGCCCGCGGCACGGCGCCGGGCATGCGGTTGGAGAGGAACGGCTGCACCCTGTTCCTCTTTCCCGGCGTTCCCACCGAGCTCGAGGGACTCATGGAGACCGCCCTGGAGCCGTGGCTCGCGGCCCGCTCCGGCGGCGTGGCCCGCGAGACGGCCGTGCTCAAGATCGCCGGGCTCCCGGAGTCGGTGGTGGAGGAGCGCATCGCGCCGGCGTACGACGAGTTCGGCCGCGAGGCCATCACCATTCTGGCCAACGTCGGAGAGATCCGTCTCCAGGCCACGGCGGAGGGCCCCGAGCCCGAGCGCCGGGCCCGGCTCCAGGCCATGGTTTCCCGCCTCGCCGAGCTGGCGGGCGACGCCGTCTACACCACCCGTGAGGAGGACACCCTGGAGAGCGTGGTGGGCGACCTGCTGCGCGCCGCCGGCACCACTCTCACCGCTGCTGAGTCGTGCACCGGCGGCCTGCTCGCGCAGCGCATCACCGGCGTCGCGGGCAGTAGCGACTACTTCCTGGGCGGCGCCGTCACCTACAGCAATGAGCTGAAGACGAAGCTCGTGGGGGTCCCGGCCGGCTTGATCGCCGAGCATGGCGCCGTCTCCGAGCCGGTGGCCCGCGCCATGGCCGAGGGCGTCCGCCGGGCGCTGAAGAGCGATTGGGGCGTGGGCATCACCGGCATCGCCGGCCCGGGCGGCGGCACGCCGGAGAAGCCGGTGGGCACCGTTCACATCGCCGTCGCCGGGCCGCGGGACGGCGAGGTCGAGCACCGCAAGCTCCGCCTGCCGGGCGACCGCGACCGGGTGCGCCGGTTCTCGGCCCAGATCGCCCTGGAAATGCTGCGCCGCCGGCTGCTGGCCGCAGCGGAGCCGGCATGAGGCTCTTCGTCGCCCTCGAGGTCCCCGAGCCATCCCGGCGCGACGTGCGCCGGCGGGTGGAGGGCCTGCGCGACCGGCTGCCACGGGCCCGCTGGGTGGACCTCGATGTCCTGCACCTGACTCTACTGTTCCTCGGCGAGACGGCTGAGGCTGACGTGCCGGTCCTGGCCGCCAAGCTGCGGGCCGCCTTCTCCCGCTTTTCTCCCCTGCCGCTGCGCCTCGCAGGCGGCGGCACCTTCCCGCCGGGACGTCCGGCGCGGGTCGCGTGGGTGGGCGTCGAGTCCCCTCCCGAGCTGCTGACGCTCCAGGCGGACGTCGCTCAGGCGGCGGTCGAGGCCCTGGGCTTCGAGCCCGAGGAACGGGCCTACCATCCCCACGTCACCCTGGCGCGCTGCGCCGACCCGTGGCGGCGGGAGGCGATCGAGAAATTCACCAACGCCTTCACCGGGCCGGTGGGGCCGCCGTTCGTGGCCCATCACGGCGTGCTCTTCGAGAGCAAGCTGTCGCCCAAGGGGGCGCGCTACCGGCAGGTCGAGGTCTTCCCCCTGGAAGAGGACTATCCGGAGGAGGAGGCGTGAGCGCCGGGCTCTCCGTCTCGCTGGTCGTCGGCGCCTACCTGCTGGGCTCGGTCTCGTTCAGCGTGGTGATCGTCAAGCTGATCCAGGGGCTGGACGTGCGCACGGTGGGCAGCGGCAACGCCGGCGCCACCAACGTCCTGCGCGCCGCCGGCCGCAAGGCGGGCGCCGTCGTGCTGGCTCTGGACGTCACCAAGGGGGTGACGGCCGTGGTCGTCCCCCGGGTCCTCGACGCGCCGCCGGCCGTCGTGGGCAGCGCCGCCGTGGCCGTGGTCCTGGGCCACGTCTATCCGGTATTCTTCGGTTTCCGCGGCGGCAAGGGGGTGGCGACCTCGGCGGGCGCCCTGGGTGCGCTGGCGCCGGTGGCTATGGCGCTGGGGCTGGTGCTCTTCGTCGCCGTGGTGGCCTGGAAGCGCTACGTCTCCGTGGGCTCAATGGTCACGGCGGCGGCCTTCCCGTTTCTGGCCTGGGCCGGCCACCGCCTGGGCTGGTCGGACTACGACGGCCCATGGCTGCTCGGCTCAGCCGCCGTGATCGCCCTCCTCATCATCATTAGACATGCCGGCAATCTCCAGCGGCTGCGGGATGGCACCGAGCCCCGGCTGGGGGAGCCACGGCCCGAGCCGGCCGGAGGGGTGGGACGTTGAACGGCACCGAGAGGCGGATCGGCGTGCTGGGCGCGGGCTCGTTCGGCACGGCGCTCGCCGTGCATCTGGCCGGCCCCGGCGGACACCGGGTGAAGCTCTGGGCGCGGAGCGCGGAGCTGGCGTCCCGCATGGCGGCCGAACGCGCCAACGCCGGCTATCTCCCGGGGGTGGAGCTGCCGGAGCGGCTGGCGCCCACCAGCGAGATGGAGGCGTTGCTCGACAGCGAGTTCCTGCTGGTGGTGGTCCCGTCGCACGGCTTCCGCGAGGTGTTGCGACAGTTCCTGCGCCTCGATCCGGAAGGGAAGCCGCTGCCGCTGATCTCGGCCACCAAGGGGATTGAGACGGAGACCTTGGCGCGCATGAGCCAGGTGGCCCGCGAGGAGGGGACGGCCGCCGGCCGCGAGATTCACTTCGCCGTGCTCTCCGGCCCCACCTTCGCCGCCGAGCTGGCCCGTAACGCGCCGAGCGCCGCCGTCATCGCCTCGGAGGACGCCCGCTTCGCCACCGACGTGCGGGAGTGCCTCGCCACCTCCCGGCTGCGCCTCTACTCGTCGCCCGACGTCGCCGGCGTCGAGCTGGGGGGGACGGCCAAGAACGTCATTGCCATCGCCGCCGGTACCCTCTCCGGTTTGGGGCTCGGGCACAACACCCTGGCGGCACTGATCACTCGCGGCCTGCACGAGATCACCCGTCTGGGGATCGCCTGCGGCGGCCAGCCCCGCACCTTCGCGGGCCTCGCGGGCCTGGGAGACCTGGTCCTGACCTGCACGGGGGGACTGTCCCGCAACCGCCAGACCGGCCTCGAGCTGGCGGCCGGCAAGACTCTCGCCGAGATCACCGGTGCCACCCAAATGGTTGCGGAAGGGATTCGCAACTCCATCGCCGTGGCCCGCCTGGCGGCGCAGAAGGGCGTCGAGATGCCCATCACCCAGCAGATGGTCGCCGTCATGCACGAGGGCAAGAGCGCCCGCCAGGCCGTCGAAGAGCTGATGACGCGCGAGCTGAAATCGGAAACCGAGCTGTGACATGAACCACCAGACCGTCCTCATCCTCGACTTCGGCAGCCAGTTCACCCAGTTGATCGCCCGCCGGGTGCGCGAGAACCAGGTCTACTGCGAGGTCCATCCCTTCGACCTGCCGCTGGAGGAGATCCGCCGGCGGCGGCCCATCGGCGTCATCCTGTCGGGCGGTCCGCAGAGCGTCTACGAGGAGGGAGCGGCGCTGGCCGATCCCAGGCTGTTCGAGCTGAAGCTGCCGGCGCTCGGCATCTGCTACGGCATGCAGATCATGGCCCACCTGCTGGGCGGCAGCGTCGAGGGCTCGCAGCAGCGGGAGTACGGCCGGGCCGAGATCACCATCAGCGAGCCGGGACGCCTGTTCGCGGGGCTCTCCCCTCAACAGACGGTGTGGATGAGCCACGGCGACCGGGTGAACGGCGCCCCCCCGGGCTTCCGCGCCTCGGCCACCACCCGCAACGCGCCCATCGTGGCCTTCGAGAACGAGGAGCGGCGGATCTACGGTATCCAGTTCCATCCCGAGGTGGTCCACACGGTCGCGGGCGGCGAGATCCTGCGCAACTTCCTCTTCGGCGTCTGCGGCGCTCGCGGCGACTGGCGCATGGCCTCCTATCTGGAAGAGGCGGTGGTCACGATCCGCAGCCAGGTGGGGGAGGGGAGGGTGATCTGCGCCCTGTCGGGCGGCGTCGACTCCTCGGTGGTGGCGGCGCTCCTCAAGCGGGCCGTGGGCGAGCGCTCGACCGCGATCTTCGTGGACAACGGGGTGCTGCGCAAGGACGAGGCCGTGCAGGTCGTCCACAGCCTGCGCGACGGCCTGGGGATCCCCATCCGCGCCGTCGACGCCCGCCAGCGTTTCCTCGGTGAGCTCGCAGGTGTCGAGGAGCCCGAGAACAAGCGCAAGGTCATCGGCCGGGTGTTCATCGACGTCTTCAAGGACGAGGCGAAGGCGACCGAGGGCGCGCACTGGCTGGCCCAGGGGACCCTCTATCCGGACGTCATCGAGTCGGTGTCGGTCAAGGGTCCCTCGGCGGTGATCAAAACCCATCACAACGTGGGCGGGTTGCCGGCGGAGCTGGGCTTCGAGCTGATAGAGCCGCTACGCTTCCTGTTCAAGGACGAGGTGCGGCAGCTCGGCCGTGAGCTGGGGCTGCCGGAGCAGATCCTCACCCGCCACCCGTTCCCCGGTCCCGGTCTCGCGGTGCGCATCCTGGGCGAGGTCACGGTCGAACGGGTGGCCCTGCTCCAGGAGGCGGACGCCATCTTCCTCCACGAGCTGCGGGAGAGCGGCTGGTACGAGAAGGTGAGCCAGGCCTTCGCCGTGCTGCTGCCGGTCAAGAGCGTGGGTGTGATGGGCGACTTCCGCACCTACGAGAGCGTCATCGCTCTGCGCGCCGTCGAGACCCAGGACTTCATGACCGCCGACTGGAGCCCGCTGCCCTACGAGCTCCTGGGCCGGGTGGCGAATCGCATCGTCAACGAGGTCAAGGGAGTCAATCGAGTGGTTTATGATGTGACCAGCAAGCCGCCGGCGACGATCGAGTGGGAGTGAGATCAATGATTGCTTCTCCAAGGATTCATATCCCCGAGGCCGAGATCCAGAGCTTCTGCCGGCGCTGGCAGATCGTGGAGCTGTCCCTGTTCGGATCGGTCCTGCGAGAGGATTTCCGACCGGACAGTGACGTCGACGTACTGGTTACGTTCGCTCCCGGGGCGCGGCGGAGTCTCTTCGACATGGTCGGCATGCAGGAGGAGCTCGAGGCGATCCTCGGGCGAGAGGTCGACCTGGTGGAACGGAAGACCGTGGAACAGAGCGAGAATTACATCCGGCGCAAGCACATCTTGAGCGATCTGGTGCCGGTCTATGTGGCGTGACGACGCATACCTTCTCGACATCCTGATCGCCGCGCGCAGGGTGCTGCGCTATGTGGGCGATCTCTCCTGGGAAAGCTTCAAGGAGGACGAGATGGCCCAGGATGCGGTGATCAGGAACCTTCAGATCATTGGTGAAGCGGCCCGGAAGATCTCTGACGAATTTCGGAGCGGCCATCCAGAAGTCCCCTGGGGTGGAATCGTGGGGATGAGAAATCGTCTGGTCCACGAGTACTCCCGGGTCGACATCGCGAAGATCTGGGAAACCGCCGCGGACGACGTCCCGCGGCTTATCCGGTCGATCGAGTCACTGGTTCCCCCTGAAGATCAAGTCTGATCGGGCTTCTGGTTGTCTCCTCCATGTTCTTTCGTGCCAGAATACCCCTCGCCGTCTACGAGTTGGTCACCCGCGACGGCTGCCACCTCTGCGACGAGATGGCGGCCGTCCTCGACGCGGTCCTGCCGGGGTATGGCCTCTCCTGGTCGCCCCGGGACGTGGACGCCGAGCCGGAGCTGCGGGCGCGGTTCACGGACGCGGTCCCCGTCCTGCTGCGGGACGGCCAGCCGGTGGCCAAGGTGCGGCTCGACCGGCGGAGCCTGATCCGGATCGTCGAAGGCCGGCGCTGAGCCGGGTTCTGTTCCTGGACTGGAGGTACACAGATGAGGCCGAGATCCGCAGGTCTGAGGTCCTTCGCCGGGCGCTGGTTCCTTCTCCTCCTCGCGGTCGTCGGTGGAGGCGTCTACACCGCCCGAGCCCAGGCCCCGCGTCCAGGCACCGGGTACGACGCCCGCGGCCGGGGCCTGACCCAGTCCCACTACCTCCTCTACAACGAAGGGGTCCTGCGCAACCTTGCCAACGGCAAGACGGTCGTCTGCCGGCCCTGCGAGCCGTCGTGCTCTTGTCCCGACGACGGAGAGTGCGTCAAGACCTACCGCGAGGGGCCGACGGTGACCCGGCCGATCAACTTCGCCGTGACCGACATCTCCACGACGGATGGCTTCAATGCCCGGTACGGGCTCCCTCAGCCGAACCTGCAACCCTGCCCCGACCCCGGCGCCTCGAAGCGCTGGAAGTGGCAGCCGATCGACAACGAGCAGAAGTTCGTCTACCAGGAGGCGATCGAGGACGCCTGCCGGAACGCTCCGGAGATGATCGGCTCGCAAGGGGCGGCCGGCGGTTGGGACTGCCACATCACCCAGAGAGAGCTCAACGACGCGGCGGCGACGGGGGACGTGGGTATCCTGCGCTGGTGGGCCGCCCGCCAGGTGGGGGGCTCGCCGGAGAACCGGATCTCCATCCCGTCTCCCGGGCGGGCGTGCACCTGGGAGGAGCCGAACCTGCTCATCCCGGGCGCGTTCCTGTTCTACGCCAACGCGGCGCCCTGCGGTGGCGGGGGCCCCGCTTCGCCCCCGACTCCCATCGATTGTCAACCTCCCTTGCCGGCGCCTGCTCTCCCGGCCACGCCGGCGAATCTGCCGGTGTGCGCCGATGGCGGGCCCGATGGCGCCACCCCGGGAACGGTGGTATATCCGGTGCAGGCCAAGGGCTGGCTGCCCGAGTGGTACTACCGGCCCGGCTTACAGAGCACCGGTCAGCTCAACCTCAAGCTGGTGGTGGAAACGCCCTGCAAGGTGCCGGACAGGAGACCGTGAGGGGTTCGCGCCGGAGGTGCTAGCATGATTCGACCTCTTTGAGCCGTTCTTTTCCCGCGGAGTGGCGCCTTGCACTCGATCCTGTCGCTGTTGAGCCTGCGCTTTGGCGGTTTCGGCATCCTCACGATGGTGGCGCTGATCGACGCCGTCCGCGTGGGCGCGGACTGGTACTGGTTCCTGATCATCCTGGCGTTCCCCGGCATCGGGCCGATCGCCTACTTCGTGGTGGTGCGCAGCCCGCTGCTCGGGGCTCGCAACGCCGGCATGATGTCCCCGGTAGCGGCCCGGCGGCTCCAGGCCCTGCGGCGCCTGCGGGAGCTTCAGGTGCAGCTCGCCAACTGGCGGGGGCCCGGCATCCTGGCCGAAGCGGGTGAGGAGACGCTGGCCCTGGGCAAGCCCCAGGAGGCCGAGAAGCTCCTGCGCGAAGCGAAGGCGAACGGCGGCGCCGTGGAGGACGTCAACTTCGGCCTCGCCCAGTCGCTGGAGATGCAGGGGCGCTGGCCGGAGGCGGTGCCGCTGCTTCAGGAGCTGGTGAAGGTGGAGCCGGACTCGCGCCTCGGCGAGGGCCCCCTCCACCTCGCCCGCAGCCTGGACGAGGCCGGCCGCAGCGACGAGGCCGAGCCGGTGCTGCGCAAGCTCCTGGAGCGCCGCACGGTCATCGAGGCCCAGGTACGCCTCGCCCGCACCCTCCTCCGCAAGGGCGAGCGGGAGGAGGCCGGCCGCCTGCTCTCCGAGGTCCGCAACGACGCCACGATCCTGCCCCGCTACCTCAAGCGGCAGCATCGCGCCTGGCTCCGCGCCGCGGCGCGCCTGAAGACCGGTACGGAGCGTCTCCCGCGGCCCCGGTTCGGCTGAGCTTTCGGGGAAGCGATCCCTTGGCACCAGGCGCTCACACAGTTGTCACATCCTTCCGGGTTCAAGACACTCATGGAGAGAAGCTCGAAAGCGTTTTGTTCGGCGCCGGGGACGGCGGCCGAAAGGCGGAGGAGGTGTCGATGTTCTGCCCGGAGTGTGGCCTGGAATATGAGGAGGGTTCTTCGCTGTGTGAGGACTGTGGGGTGGAGTTGGTGGAAGATCCGCTCGGGGAAGAGGCTCCGGAGGAGTTGGAGTTCGTGCCGCTGGGCGAGGTGACCGATGCCACCGTGTTCGCGATCGTGACCTCCCAACTTGAAGAAGCAGGGATTCCCTGGTTCGTGCAGAGCGAGAAGGAATCCATGGCCATGGTATACGTAGCCCGGAACCGCCTCGCAGAGGCGCACCGCGAGCTGGCGGCGGCCGCCAGCCCGGTGGCGGTCTGTGAAGGCAATTGACGGCCAGACTGTGGAGGAGCGAGCCATGAAGCGATCTGCCAGGAAGCTGAGCCTCAACCGCGAGACCCTGCGCCATCTCGATGCGACGCAGCTCCGGACGGCCCGGGGCGCCGCCCGGGTGGCGGGGACCCTGACCTACGAGGGGGGATGCGAGGACAGTTGGAACTGCCCGCCCCCGGACCCGGGGTGCCCAGCCTCCACTGTGTCCTGCACAAAGTAGGGCAGGGAGATCCTGGACCGAGCCGTTGGCCCTCATCACCCCGGCCCTCTTCTCCCAGCCTCCCCCCCGGCCGCCGGGAGAAGAGGGAGTGGTTAGTCAGAAACAAGCAGAAGCAAGCCCCCTGGGACCGCCGGCGTCTCGCCGGCCACTTACTCCGCCTTTTCTTCAAGCCCTCTCTCCCGGCGGCCGGGGGGGGAGGATGGGAGAGAGAGGGTTGGGAGAGTGAGGGTCCGGCCCGAAGGGGGCGCCGGCGGCGGCCTGCCCGGCGCTCATTCCTCCTGCCGCCGCAGCTCCACCCGCGCCAATCTCTCCGGATTCTTCTTCAGCTCCCTCGCCAGTCGCGTCCCCAGCTTCCGTTGCAGCTCGCGCCGCTCGGCGGGCACCGTCATCTTGCTGGCGTCGATCCAGCCGCCAGCGATCATGCCGTGGCCGCCGCCCTTGCCGCGGCGGCCGAGGATGCGGCGCATGAGGCTGCCGGCGTCGGCACGGGTGTTGGTGGTGCGGATCGAGAGGTAGAGGCGGTCGCGGTGGTAGCCGGTGACGAGGGACCAGGTCTTGCCTTCCAGACGCAGCAGCAGGTCGGCGATCTCGGGCACGATGTCCGGCTGCTCGACGGTGCCCAGGTGGCTCAGGATGAGCGAGTCCACCGATTCCAGGTTCTCCAGGGCGTCGTGCAGATTGCCGAAGTAGCTCAAGGGGAGGCGGGGGCTCTGGATGCGGGCCAGGAGCTTGTGGTTGGCCAGAGGGAAGAACAGGTCGTGGATGGCCTTGTCCGGGCCGATGTGCTCGCGGGCGAAGTCCAGGGTTTCGGAGCGGATGGCGTAGATCAGCGCCGTGGCCAGGGCGTGGGTGGGCTGCACGCCGGCGGCCAGCATGTATTCAGCCAGCAGGGTGGCCGTGGCGCCGTACTTCGGCCGGATGTCGTAGAAGGGCCCCCCCTGGGTGGCCGCCTGCAAGGGGTGATGGTCGATGACGACGTCGGCGATGGTGCGGGAGGGGAGCTGGTTGTTGCCGCTCCGGGGCTGCGTGTCCACCAGCGCGAAGTGACGGTAGCGCTTGAGGCTGAGGTTGCGGATATGGCTGAAGGGGAGGCGCAGGCTCTTCACCATCTCCTGGTTCTCGGCCCGGCCGATGATGCCGCCGTAGGCGACGGTGACCTTCTGGCGCAAGGCCTGGCGCAGTACGCGCGCCAGGATCTGGGCCGACGCCACCGCGTCGGGGTCGGGGTTGTCGTGAGTCAGGACGAGCCAGCGGCCGGGCCTCTCCTGACGCTCGACGAGCGCCTTCAAGGCGGCGAAGCGGTCGCGGGTGGCCTCGGTGACCTGATCCATCATTGCGCATTGCGGCCATGCGGCGCCGGCCGTCAGGTCGCTCCGCGCAGGCTCTCCGCGAAGCGCTCCCGGGCCTCGTGCAGCACGGAGGTGTCCTCGCCCGCGGCGGCTTGACGGGCGATGAAGCCGTCCAGACGCGCGAGGTCATCGAAGACCTCGTAGCGGCCGGTCAGCTCCTCGCCGCCCTGGAAGCGGCGCACCCAGATGAAGAGCCGCGCGGGGCCGCCCTCGCCCGCCTCGCTCACCGACGCTTCGAACTGCACTCGGTTCTCGGCCATGCTCGCGTTTGTCGTCTCCGCGCCTAGTCTATCCCGCTCCGCCTCCCGGTGGTGCTACCATTGCGCGCCGGGCCGCGGCCAGCTCACCCGCCCACCCCCTCAATGATCAAAGAAATCTTCCACATCGGCTCGTTTTCGGTCAGCCCCTTCGGGGTGATGCTGGTCTTCGCCTTCCTCGCCGGCTACCTCCAGCTCCGCTGGGGGATGCGGCAGCTCGGCATCGGCGACGAGGAGGACGCGAGCGCTCTCGTCTTCGCCGCCGGCGTCGGAGGGATCCTCGGCGCCAAGGTCTACTACGCCATCCTCAACTGGGACTGGCATCTCCTCTTCGACCGCTCGGGGCTGGTCTGGTACGGCGGCTTCATCGCCGGCTTCCTGGGCGTGGTGTGGATGATACGCCGCCGCCGTCTCCCCGTGTGGCCCCTGGCCGACGTGGTGGCGCCGGCCCTCGCCCTGGGCTATGGCATCGGCCGCATCGGCTGCTTCCTGGTGGGCGACGACTACGGCCGGCCCACGGACCTCCCCTGGGGGATGGCCTTTCCCGTGGGCCTGCCCGAGACCACGGCCGGCAACCTGCGACGGATGTTCGGCGTCGCGGTGCCGGCCTCGATCCCCGACGACACGCTGCTGCGCGTCCACCCCACGCAGCTCTACGAGACGGCCCTGGCGCTCGCCATCTGGGGCTTCGCCCTGTGGCTGTTCAAGCGCCGGCCCGAGCCGCCGGGCACGGTGGCGCTGGCGGTGCTGGCGCTGCTCGCCGTGGAGCGTTTCCTCATCGAGATCCTGCGCGCCAAGGACGACCGCTTCTTCGGCGGCTTCACGCTGGCACAGGTGATCAGCGTCGCGATCCTCCTCCTGGTCGCCGTGGTGGCCTGGGTCCGGCGGCAGCGCCTCCAGACCCGCGCGGCATGAGCCCACGGCCCTCTCGCCTCCTGACCATCGCCGGCTCCGACTCCGGAGGCGGCGCCGGCATCCAGGCCGACCTCAAGACCTTCGCGGCCCACGGCGGCTACGGCATGAGCGTCATCGCGGCGCTGACGGCTCAGAACACCTGCGAAGTGCGGGCCGTCCTCGAGGTTCCGCCGGACATGGTGGCGGCGCAGATCGACGCCGTGCTGGAGGACCTCGGCGTCGACGCCGTGAAGATCGGCATGCTGGCTAGCGCTCTTCTCGTCCGCACCGTGGCCGACCGCCTGCGGTTCCATCTGGCGGGGACGGGCGTGCCCATCGTCCTCGATCCCGTGATGGTGGCCAAGAGCGGCGACCGGCTGTTGCGGGAGGACGCGGTCGAGGCCCTGAAAACCGAGCTCCTGCCGCTCGCGACCGTGGTGACTCCGAACGTCCCCGAGCTCGAGACGTTGACGGGGATGCCCGCGATCAGTGAAGACGAGCGCCTGCGCGCGGCCGAGGCTTTGGCCGCCCGCGGAGCCCCGGGGGAAAACCGGCCCGCCGTGCTGGCCAAGGGCGGGCACGCGGAGGGCGAGGAGGTGGTGGACCTGCTCCTCGCGGCCGGCCGGGTGCACCGCTTCACCCACCCCCGTCTCCACACCCGCGCGACCCATGGCACCGGCTGTACCCTGTCGTCGGCCATCGCCGCCCGGCTCGGAGGGGGAGAGGACCTGCCGCGGGCGGTCGAGGGGGCCATTCGATATCTTCAGGGGGCGATGGCCGCGGCCTATCCCCTGGGCTCCGGGAATGGGCACGGGCCGGTCGACCATTTCTATCTGTGGAAGTAGGGGAGGGAGGACATCATGAACGAACCGCTCGATCTTCTCGTGGTGGGCGCCGGGCCCACCGCCATCGCCATCGGCGCCGAGGCGCGCCGTCAGGGTCTGTCCGTCCTGCTGGTGGACCGCGGACCGCTCACCTCGGCCATCCAGGGCTATCCGACCTTCATGGAATTCTTCACCACGCGGGACCGCCTGGAGATCGCCAACGTCCCGTTCACCATTCCCGACGACAAGCCCACCCGCCGGCAGGCCCTGGTCTACTACCGGATGGTGGTGGACCACTACCAGGTGCCTCTGGCTCTCTACGAGGACGTCGAGGAGGTGCGCAAGGAGGGGGACCTGTTCACGATCTCCTCCCGCCGGCTCCAGGGGCCGCGCACGCACCGGGCGCGGGCCGTGGCGCTCGCCACCGGCTACTTCGTCAACCCGCGGCGGCTGGGGGTGCCCGGCGAGGACCTCCCCTGGGTGTCCGTCCGTTACAAGGAGCCCTATCCTCACTTCGGGCAGGACGTGATCATCGTGGGCGCCGGCAACACGGCCGCCGAGGCCGCGCTCGACCTGTGGCGCAACGGCATCCGGGTCACCCTGGTCCATCGCGGGCCGCACGTCAAGCCGGGGGTCAAGTACTGGCTCAAGCCGGACATCGAGAACCGCATCCAGGAAGGCTCCATCCCCGCCCACTTCAACACCCTGGTCCGCGCCTTCCTCCCCGAGGGAGGAGTGGAGGTCGAGACGCCGTCCGGCCCTGCGGTGCTGCCGGCCCAGGCGGCCTACGTGCTGATCGGCTACCAGCCGGACGCGGACTTCGAGCGCCGCTGCGGCGTCGCCGTCGATCCCGAGACGCTGATCCCCACGTTCGACCCCGAGACCTGCGAGTCGAACGTCCCCGGGCTTTACGTGGCCGGCACCCTGCAGGCCGGCCGCTGGACGGACCGCATCTTCATCGAGAACTCCCGCGACCACGGCCCCAAGATCGTCGCCCACCTGAAAGGCCGCTTGGCGCCGGTGGGCGCGCGGTAGGAGCCTGCGCGGCAGAAAACTGAAGACAGGGACAGCAGGGACAACAGAGACAGCAGGGCCGAAAAATCTCCGGTATCGACTAAGTTTTCATGTCCCTGTTGTCCCTGAAGTCCCTGAAGTCCCTGCTGTCCTGCACCAACGCTGCCTACGAGCTTTTCTGCCGCGCAGGCTCCTAGGGCTGCGCCTGCCGGGTATACAACGCTTCGTGGTGCGGCCGGCTGCCGCGCACGGCGGCGAGCCTGCCGGCGGCGAGCAGCCGGCGCATGTGCACCGAGCCCATCCGCGGGTCGGGCGGTTTGCGCAGCCTGTCCTTGTAGCGGCGGTGGATCTCGGCGGTAATGCCTGAGATCCCGAAGGGCTGGCCGGCCGGCCAACTCTCCACCACCAGCGTCACCATGCGGCTCAGCCGCGGCTTGCGACCGGGGTCGGGGTCCGGAGCCGCCAGGGGTTGGATCGCGATTCCCGGCCGGTCCGCCAGCTCCTGGGCCACGGCCGCGGCGGCCCGGAGCGTCGCGAGACTCTGGGTCAGCGTCTCGAGCTCGGCGGCGTGAAGCTCCTTCTGCTGCCGGTGCACCGCGATCTGGGCCTCCAGGTTCGCCAGGATCGCCGCAACAGAGGTATCGGACGTCATCGCCAGTCTCCTTTCTGCTGCAAGCCTCGCAACGAGAGCCGCAAACGCGGAGTGTGCATCGTTTGCTCTCGGTGGACACGTCTTGCGGCTCACTACGAAGCCGGGCGTGCTTGGGGTTCGTCCTCAGGCAAGGAGCCCAGCGTCCTCTCCGCGGGTCGATCCGTCGTGCCTGCCGCCTGCGGGGGGCCGGCATCTCCTTTGCTTCTTCCACAGCTCACTCGAATTTGGATGGTTTCTTTCAAGGAGGAGGAAGAGGAATGTATCTCTCCATGACCATGGCAACCGCGGCCGCGCTGTCCCTGGGTCTGTCCCTGTCCCTGGGTGCCCAGCAGACACCCCCGTCTCCTCAGCCTGAGGTCTTCAGCGAGTCGATCGACGTGCGGGTGGTCAACGTCGAGGCGGTGGTCACCAGCCGCAACGGAGAGCGGGTCCGAGGGTTGACGGCCGGCGATTTCCGGCTCCTGGTCGACGGCCGGGAGGTGTCCGTCGACTACTTCGCGGAGGTGGCGGAGGGAGCCGCCGTCACCGCCTCGGGCGCCGGAGCACCGGTTGCACAGGGAGAAGAGGTGGGGAGGAACTATCTCATCTTCATCGACGACACCATCGCGCTCAAGTCCCAACGCGACGACCTGCTGAAGAAGGTGAAGCTCGACCTCAACCTCCTCCGGCCCGCCGACCGCATGGCCGTGCTGGCCTTCGACGGCCTCCATATCGCTGTCCTGTCCCCTTGGACCAACGACGTCCCGGCGCTCGCGGCGGCCCTCGACCACGCCCGGCAGCGCCCTACGAGCGGCCTCGTCGCCAAGGTCCATCAGTTGGCCCCCGAGTCGGAGGTGACCCTGATCGAGGACTCCGCGGCGACTCTGGACGACGGGGACGGTGAGGGGCCCGGCATCGTGAGGGCAGCGCTCGAGGCCCTCAACAGCCGTCCCGCCAGCCCGGATGCCTTCTCCGACGCCCACAAGGCGGCGGATGCCGCCGCCTCGGCCTTGCGGGCCTTCGAGGCTCCCCCGGGCCGCAAGGTGATGCTGCTCCTCTCAGGGGCCTGGACGCTCCAGTCCGCCCCCCGATTCTACGGTCCCCTGCTGGGGGCCGCCAACCGGCTCGGCTACTCGGTCTACCCGGTCGACGCCGCGCAGTCGTACATCTATGCGATCAAGTCCGCCGACGTCCTGGCCCGGCTCACCGGCGGGAGGGCGGTAACCGACTTCGGCAACCACGTCTTCCGCGAGGTGGTGCAGGACACAGGCACCTACTACTGGCTCGGCTTCACCCCTTCCTGGAAAGCCAACGACCAGAGCCACCGGGTGACGGTGGAGGTGCGGCGGCCGGGGCTCAGCGTGCGATCGCGCCACGGCTTCTCCGACCTGTCGAAGAAGAGCGAGAGCGCCCTCAAGACCGAGGGCGTGCTGCTCTTCGGCGGCGCGGCACCGGAGCGGCGGCTCTTCGTCAAGCTCGGGGCGCCCCACCGGAAGGGCCGGGAGCTCGACGTGCCGGTCACCCTCGGCGTGCCATTCGAGGTCCTGGCCTTGACGCCGCAGGGGAAGGGCTACCTGGCGGAGGTCCCCCTGGCCCTGGCCGCCATGGACGAGCAGGGAGGACGCTCCGACCTGCGTATCCGTCTCAAGGTCGCCCTCCCCACGCTCCCCCAGGCCGGCAACTACGTCCGCTTTCAGACCGTGGTCCACCTCCGGAACCTCGGCCAGCGGCTGGTCTTCACCGCGCCCGAGCCGGCGAGCGGCGGGACGGTATGGGGCGAGGTGAGCCTGGTGCGGGGAAAGTAGCCGCCTCCTCGAAAGGACGCGTATCATCCATGGGTTCAGATCTTCTGGCCTGAAGGAGGAGGTATGGGGCTCTGCATGCGATGGACGGTTGCGGCGATGACGGCGATGACGGTGCTCTCCCCCCTTGCGGCCCAGGACAAGGACAAGAAGCAGCCCGATCTGGTGCAGATCACCGGCGAGACGATCGACGTGCGAGTGGTCAACGTCGAGGCGGTGGTCACCGGCGGCTCCGGCGAGCGGGTGCGGGGTCTGACGGCGGGAGACTTCCGGCTGCTGGTGGACGGCCGGGAGGTGCCGGTCGAGTACTTCGCGGAGGTGGAGGAGGGGGCTTCGGTGACGGCGGACAAGCCGGCCGGATCGGCTGCGGCTCCTTCAGTTCCGGTGGCGGCGGGCGAGGCTGTGGGGCGCAGCTACCTGGTCTACGTGGACGACTCCTTCTCCCTCTTCAACCGGCGCAACGCGGTGCTGGACAAGCTGGAGCGGGACCTGGCCCTCCTGCGCCCCGCGGACCGGATGGCGATCCTCGCCTTCGACGGCTCCCGCATCGCCGTCCTCAGCCGCTGGACGGGAGAGGTCCAGGCCCTGAAAGCGGCCCTGGAGCAGGCCCGGCAGCGGCCCGCGCACGGCGACCGGGCGCTCGCCCAGCAGCGGGCGCTCCGCTCGGACGTGGACGCGGTGGCGGAATCCGGGCTCGAAGGCGATCGGATCCAGGCGGCGCTCGAGGATCTTTCCCACCGCGTCAGCCCGGAGGCCCGCACCCAGCTCGGCCGGACGGCGGCGGCCGCCGCTGCGGCGCTGCGCGGCTTCGCAGCCCCGCCGGGACGCAAGGTCATGATGCTCCTCTCCGGCGCCTGGTCGCTGTCCGTGGCGCCGCAGCTCTACGGCCCCATGGTGGACGCCGCCAACCGCCTCGGCTACACGGTCTATCCGGTGGACGCCTCGGTGTCGGACGCCCGCGAGGTCACGGCCCTCGACAAGCTGGCGCGGGCCACCGGCGGGCGGGTCATGATCTCGGCCGCCAACGAAGCCTTTCGCGACATGGTGGCGGACTCGGGCTCCTACTACTGGCTCGGCTTCACTCCCACCTGGAAGGCCGACGACCAGGGGCACAAGGTGTTGGTGGAGGTGCGGCGGCCCGAGCTCAAGGTGCGATCGCGCAGCGGCTTCAGCGATCTGTCGAAACGGACGGAGACGGCCATGAAGGCCGAGAGCGTGCTGCTCTTCGGCGGCACGGCGGACGAGCGTCGCCTCATCGTCCAACTCGGCGAGCCCCGGCGCCGGGGGCGCGACTTCGAAGTGCCGGTGACCCTCGGCGTGCCGGTGGAGGCCCTGGCGCTGACGCCCCAGGGGAAGGGATATCTGGCGGAGGTCCCCCTCGCCGTCGCCGCCATGGACGAGAACGGGGGCCGGGCCGACCTGCCGGCGTCGCGTCTCAAGGTCGTGGTCACGACGCTGCCGAAGACCGGCACCTACGCCCGCTTCCAGACCGTGGTCCGCCTGCGCGACGCCGGTCAGCGGCTGGTCTTCACCGTGCCGGACCCGGTGAGCGGCCAGGCGCTCTGGGGCGAGGCGGCGGTGGGGGGACGGAAGGACAAGAAAGCGACCAGGTAAAGATCGACACCTGCAATGCCTATCCGGCAGAGTCTCCTTTCATCCCACACAGCGTCCTCTTTCCCGGACGTTTTCTCCGTCCTCTCCCCGCCTTTCCCCTGGCATCTCTATTGCTGAGACCGGAAAACAGCGTGCAGGAGCTCAACAAACCTGAGGAGGAGGTCGCCATGCAGTATCTCCGTCTCGCTGGTCTCGCCTTGCTGATCGCGGCTCCCGCTTTCGCCGCCGCCGTGTCTCCGCCGCCTCCCCAGTCCTTCGGCGAGTCGATCGATGTCCGCGTGGTCAACGTCGAGGCGGTGGTCACCGGCCGCAAGGGGGAGCGGGTGCGGGGGCTCAAAGCCGCGGACTTCCGGCTGCTGGTGGACGGCCGCGAGGTGCCCGTCGACTATTTCACCGAGGTCGAGGGCGGCGAGGCCGTGGCGCCCGCGGCCGTTGCCGGCGGGGAAGCGCCGGCTGCCGCGGCGCCGGTGGGGCCCGGCGAGAAGGTGGGCACCAACTACCTCGTCTTCGTCGACGATCAGTTCTCGATCCGCGCACCGCGCGACCTGGTGCTCCGCCGGCTGGCCGCCGACCTGGGCCGGCTGGGTCCCCAGGACCGCATGGCCGTCGTGGCCTTCGACGGCCGGCAGCTCGCGCGCCTGAGCGACTGGACGGCCGACCGCAAGGCCCTGGCGCGAGCCTTCGCGGTGGAGGAGGAGCGCCCGTCCTCCGGCATCGCGAGGCTCGCCGAGCGGCGCGCGGAAGGGGGGGACTCCCTGACCGGCGAGAGCGGCGGGGCCGCGCTCGTCGATCAGATCTTGCAGACGGAGATCGGGGTGAGGGCCGTGGTGGCGGCGATGCGCGGCACTCCCGCGCCGGCGGGGCGCAAGGTCATGATCCTGCTCAACGGCGGCTGGGGCCTGCCCGACGTGCCGCAGAGGCTCAGGGGCGCGCCCAGCGCCACGGGCCTCCCCCAGGACGAGACGATGTTCGCCCCCATCTTCGACACCGCGAACCTCCTCGGCTATACCCTCTACGCGGTCGACGTCCAGGGGCTGGACCCGGAGTCGCTGGCGGCCGACGCCCGGGCCGCGGGTCCCGTGGAGCAAGGCTTCATCACCTCCAGCTACGAGCGGGGGGTGCACGCTGCGCTGGGTGTCATTGCTCGGGAGACGGGGGGCAAGGCGGTGCTCAACTCGGCGCGGCTGGACGCCTTCGCGCGGGTGGCGGCCGACACCAGCTCCTACTACTGGCTCGGCTTCACCCCGCAGTGGAAGGCGGACGGCCGTCGCCACCAGATCCGGCTGGAGGTGCGGCGAGCCGGGCTCGCGGTGCGGTCGCGCACCGGCTTCTCCGATCTGTCGCGAGAGGAGGAGGCGCAGACTCAGGCCGCGAGCCAACTGCTGTACGGCGGCGCGACGGCCCTGCCGCTGGCGGTGACCGCCGGCGTCGCGCGCCGCAGCAGCCTGCTGACGATCGAGATGCCGCTCACGGTGGAGATCCCGGTCTCGGCCCTGACGCCGCTGCCCGCCGAAGGCGGCTGGAACCTGGCCGCCAACGTGTCCATCGCCGTCCTGGAGGGGGGAGCGGAGAGCGCCAGGTGGCGGACTCTGCCGGTGCGGATTCACGTCGCCGCGCTGCCGGAGACGGGCGGCAGCGTGCATTGGGAGACGCTGGTCAAGCTGCAGCGGTCCACCCGTCGGCTCCTCGTCGTCCTCGGCGGCGACCACGGCGAGGTCCTCCGCCAGTCCGAGATCGCCGTCCAGCGCCCGATGTGAGAACGGAGAGAGAGAATGAAGAGGCGGCCGGGTTTGTTGTCGTCTTGAAGAGAGAACCAGGGGCGTCCTTGCCGGCCGCCCCCACGTGAGTGGAGACAAACCCATGAGAAAATTCCGTTCGGGCGGTCTCGCCGCCGCGATCCTGCTGGCCGCCCTCGCTCCCGCCATCGCGGTCGCCCAGCAGCCGCCGGCCAATCAGCCGCCGCAGAGCGTTTTCGGCGAGCAGATCGACGTCCGGGTGGTCAATGTCGAGGTGGTGGTGACGGACAAGCAGGGCAACCGCGTGGCCGGCTTCACACCGGCCGACTTCCGCCTCAAGGTGGACGGCAAGGTCGTCCCCATCGAATACTTCAACGAGGTGCGGGGCGGCTCGGCCATCGCCCTCGCCGAGTCCCCGGCGTCCACCATCAAGGGTCTGCCGAGCCTGGCGCCGGGCAGCCCGGTGGGCACCAGCTACCTGGTGTTCATCGACGACTTCTTCTCGCTGGCACCGCGCCGCGACGAGGTGCTGCGGTCGCTCAAGGACCAGCTCTCCCGGCTGGGGCCGGACGACCGCATGGCGATCGTGGCCTTCAACGGCGGCAGCATCGAGATGCTGTCGAGCTGGTCGAATTCGGTGCGGCAGCTCGGGATGGCCATCGAGAAGGCCATCGGCGAGCCGGCCCAGGGGCTCACCCGGTTCGCCGAGCTGCGCAGCTTCGAGTCGTCGCGGCGCCTGATCAGCGGCGGCCCGGCCTTCGACACCCGCCAGGCTTTCTCGCAGCGGCTCGACATCGAAGAGGTGGAGTATGCCGAGCGCCTGGGAGCCCAGACCGAGCGCGTGGTGAGCGCGGCGACCAGCACCCTGCGCGGCTTCGCCTCGCCGCCGGGGCGCAAGGTCATGCTGCTCCTCGCCGGCGGCTGGCCGTTCTCGCCCGCCGATTACGTGGTGAACAACCCCAACCGGCCGATCCTCGACCGTGACCTCCCGCGCGGCGACGACATCTTCCGGCCCTTGGCGGACACCGCCAACCGCCTCGGCTACACCATCTATCCGCTGGACGTGCCGGGGGTGGAGAGCGGTGCGTCCGCCGATGCCTCCCAGGCCGTGCCGTCGGTCACGGGGCTCAACATCCGCGAGCAGGAGCACGAGGCCTCCCTGCAGTGGGTGGCCCAGCAGACGGGCGGCCGGGCGCTGCTCAACGCGCTCTCCCGCGACGCCCTGAACACCGTGGAGTCCGATACCCGCTCCTACTACTGGCTGGGCTTCACCCCCTCCTGGCAGGGGAACGACAAACGCCACAAGGTGGAGGTCGACGTCACCCATCCCGGGTTCAAGGTGCGGGCGCGGGAGGATTTCCTCGACCTGTCGCGCAAGGGCGAGGTGTCCATGCAGGTGGAGAGCGCCATGCTCTTCGGCAACGCTCCGGACTCGGTCCCGCTGCCGATGAAGCTGGGAACGGCGGCGATCACCGGCCGGCGGGAGATGGAGGTCCCGCTCGCCCTCGCGATCCCGACCGACGCCATCACCTTCGTGCCGGTGAATAACAAGTACACCGCCGAGCTGGAGCTGCGGATCTCGGCCGTGGACGCCACCGGCGCCCGGGCGCCGGTGCCGGTGATCCCGTTCACGGTGACGACGGCGACCCAGCCCAAGGCGGGCACGGCCATCAAGTACGAAACGAGGGTCAAGCTGCGGCGCATGGTCCACCATCTGACCGTGGCGGTGTTCGACCCGCTGAGCGGCAAGATCCTCACCGCTCAGACGGACGTCGCGCCGCCGCCGAAGTGAGGCCGTTCTTCAGGCCGGGGTGGTGAGGGCCCTGCCATCCCGTATAATCCCTGGCGGACGGTGTCCAGGAAGAAGAGGTCTATGAAGTCAACACAGAGTCGTTTCGTGACATATGGGTTGCTCCTGCTCCTGGGGAGCCTCGCCTCCGGGCGGGGAGCGGCGGCGGCGCAGAAGGCGGACAAACCGGCCGCCCTGCCCGCGAAGTCCGCGGCGGACAAACCGGCGGTGCCCGCGAAGCCCGCGACGGCCAAGCCGGCGCAGGACCAGAGCTTTATCGAGATCGTCAACGTCAGCGTCGTCAACGTCGACGTCTACGTGACCGACAAGAAGGGCAACCCGGTGAGCGGGCTCACCAAGGACGATTTCGAGCTGTTCGAGAACGGCCGCCCCGTCCAGGTCACCAACTTCTACTCGGTCGACAACGGCAAGGCCACGGCCCCGGGAGTCGCGGTGCCGGGAGCGACGGCTCCGCCGGCGCCGGCGGGTTCGGTCGCGCCGCCGCCCCCCCGGCCGTCGCCCCAGGAGCTCGACTTGGCGCGGCTGCCCTCGGACCAGCGGCTGCGCCTGGTGATCTACATCGACAATTACAACCTGCGGCCGTTCAACCGCAACCGCGTGATGCGCGAGCTGCGGGCCTTCATCGGGCAGAAGCTGGCCAAGGATGACCAGATCATGCTGGTCACCTACGACCGCGAGCTTCACATCCGGCAAACCTTCACCGCCGATCCGAGCCGCATCGCCTCGACGATGCTCGACCTGGAGAAGATCTCGGCCCAGGGGGTCCACGCCGACTCCGAGCGCCGCGACGCGCTGCAGCGGATCAACGACTCGCAGAGCGCGGCCGAGGCCGAGAGCTACGCCCACACGTACGCCGAGTCCACCTACAACGACCTGTCGTTCTCGATCGACGCGCTGAAGAAGATCGTCGACTCGCTCGCCGGCATGCCGGGGCGCAAGGCCGTGGTCTACGTCAGCGACGGCCTGCAGATGATCGCCGGCCAGGACGTCTTCTACGCCGTGCAGAACAAGTACGGCGAGCAGAGCTCGAGCATGGTGTCGACGCTCGAGTACGACACCTCCAAGCGCTTCACCGAGCTGGCGGCGCAGGCCAACGCCAACCGCATCACCTTCTACACCATCGACGCCGCCGGCCTGCGTCCCTACGACTCGGTCTCGGCCGAGAACCAGGGTCCGGGCCCCTCGGCCCCGGGCTCCGCCCAGTTGATCGACTCGATCCGCTTCGCCAATCTCCAGGGCCCGCTCCAGTTCATGGCGGAGAAGACGGGTGGCGTGGCGGTCCTCAACGCCAACGTGATCGCGCCCTACCTCGACAAGATCGCCCGCGACTTCAACAGCTACTACTCCCTCGGCTACGCGCCCACCCACTACGGCGACGGGCGCTATTACAAGATCGACGTCAAGGTGAAGCGCAAGGACCTCAAGCTGCGCCACCGCGAGGGCTACCGCGACAAGAGCACCGATTCGCGGATGAGCGACGGCACCATCGCCGCCCTCAACTTCCCGTTCGAGGACAACCCGCTCGGCGTCAGCCTCGAGTTCGGACAGGGCCGGCCGCGGGACGACGGCTTTTTCCTGGTTCCCGTCATGGTGCGCATCCCGCTCGGCAAGCTGGTGCTGGTGCCCCGCGGCGAGCTGACGGAGGACGCAAGGGTGCGGCTGTTCATCGCCGCCATCGACTCCGCCGGCTCCACCTCGGAGGTGCAGCAGACGCCGGTGCCGATCAGCATCCCCAAGGCCGACGTGGCCAAGGCCCAACAGAAGACCTATGTCTACTCCGTGACCCTGCTGATGCGGCCGGGAGACCAGCGGGTGTCGGTGGGTGTGCGCGACGACGTCGCCGCCCAGGCCTCGTTCGTCAGCCGCGGCGTGAGCGTCGGCCATTGAGGCCTCAAGACCGCTGAAGGGGAGGTGGGATGTCCGGATGGATCGACCTGTTCCGCTCGCTCGGTGAGTCGCTCCTGGAGGTGGTGCGGGCCGAGCTCGCGGCCCTCCAGGAGGACTTCCAGCGCTCGGGCCGCCATTTCGGGGTGGCGCTGGGGCTCTTCGGCGCCGCCGCCGTCCTGCTGTTCTGGATGGTCGGCCTGCTGCTCTTCGCCGTCGTCGCCATCCTGCACATCTGGCTGCCATTGTGGGGCGCGGCGCTCATCGTGCTGGCCCTCTTCGTGCTCGCCACCGCCATCCTCGGCGTCCTTGGGGCTCGCCAGATACGCCAGGTGGAGAACCCGCTGGAGACCGTGCGCCGGCGGGTGGACAATCATCTCGACTGGTGGCAGCACTCATTCCTCAGCCAGCCGCGGACGCTGGACGTGGAGCCGGCTGCCGCCGCCGATCCGGAGTCCCTGGGGAGGGACCTGCCATGAGCAGCCGACTGGAAGAGGCGCGCCGCGAAGCCGAGCGCCGCATCGAAGAGAGCCGCCGCCAAGCCGAGCTGCGCCTGGCCGAGGTCCGCTCCGCCCTGGAGACGGAAGTGGGCTTCGCGCCCAGGCGGAAGTACCTGCTGATGGCGCTCGCGGCCAGCGCCATGGGTTTCGCCGTAGCCGTGCGGCGGGGCCGGCGGCGGAAGAAGCTCAAGCGCTGACGCCGCGGTGCAGGCGTGCAAGCTCTTCTGCGCCACACGGGCGAGATGTGACCTCGAAGAGCCCGATCCGCGGGTGTTGTCCCCTTCGACGACCTGCCGAATCCCAAAGTTCGCCCCGCGGATGAACATTCTCGTCGTCGCCACCAAGGCCCCCTGGCCCCCCGTCGACGGCGGCCGTTTCCTGCTCCTCAACACCCTCGAAGCGCTCGCCGCCACCGGCTGCCGGCTGACGCTGGTGGCGCCAGTCGATCCTGCGGGGTTCGATCTCGGCCGGGTGGCCCGCGAGCTGTCTCCCTGGTGCACACCCGTGCTGGTGCCGGCGAGTCCGCTCCCGGCGGCCGTGGCGCTGCTGCGGTCCGGGGCGGCGCCGATGTCGATCGCCCGTCATTCCCTTCTGGCGGTCAGGAAAGAGGTGGAGGAGCGGCTCGGGGAGGAGCGTTTCGACGTCGTCCATGCCGAGCAGCTTCAGGCGTTGCCGCAGGCGGAGCCGGCGTTCTCGCGGAGGGTTCCCGTCGTGCTGCGGGCGCAGAACGTGGAGAGCGATCTGTGGCGGGCGGCGGCGGAGCGGGGGAGGGGAGTGCGGGGGTTGCTGCTACGGCGGGAGGCGCGGCGGCTGGCGGCGTGGGAGGGTCAGGCGGTCCGGCGCGTGGCCGCGACGCTGGCGCTGACGGGAGAGGACGCGGCGCGTCTCGGCGAGCTGGCGGGCGGCGGTGGACGGGTGCGGGTGGTGCGGGCGCCGTTTCCCGAGCTGCCTCCCGGCTCGGGGCGGCTCGACGGCGATCCGCCGGTGGTCGTCTTCGGCAGCCGCGGCTGGCTGCCCAACGCGGATTCCGTGGCCTGGTATCTGGAAGACGTCTGGCCCGCCGTTCGCGCCGAGCTGCCGGGAGCGGTCCTGCATCTCTATGGGGGAGACCATGGGGAAGACCCGGCTTCACCGCCGCCCGGTGTCGTGGCCCACCCGCCGCCAGGGGACAGCGCCGAGGCGTTCCCTCCCGGATCGATCCTGGCCGTCCCCCTGCGCATCGCGTCCGGGGTGCGGATCAAGATCCTCGAAGCCTGGGCCCGGGGCGTTCCCGTCGTGGCGACTCGCGCGGCGCTGGCGGGGCTGGAGGTGGAGGATGAACGGGAGGCGCTCGTCGCCGAGACGCCGCGAGATTTCGCCGCGGCGATCCGCCGGCTCCAGGAAGAGCCCGGGCTCCTTGCGTCGCTCATAGCAGAAGGACGCCGGGCCTGCCGGGATCGGCACGATCCGCAGGAGATCGCGCGCCGGCTGATGGCCGAGTACGAAGACGTGGTCGAGCGACGCCGGAGCAATACGCGTTGAAGCCCCGTTTTGGGCTCGCACCTGCAAAAAATTCATCTTGTATCTCCCTGTTGACATTCCGGAAGCTCGGTCATATCCTTCCTGACCATCCGAGTAACCGGACCCGTTTCCGGAGCAGGCAAAAACCTCCGGGCTCTTCCGGGAGAGAGCGCGGAACGCACCGGAACCGGAAGGTTCCATGAAAGGAGAAGGACCATGTCCTCAGACAGCAAGGCAGCAACGGCAGTGATTGGGCGGTGGAAGGTGATGGCCACCAACCTCCAGTCGCAGGTCGACAAGATGCCCCAACTCGCCGGGCGGTACACGGAGATGGTGAGGATGACCTCGGACGCTGATGCTATGGAGACCCGGCAGGCGCAGCTCACCGCCGACCTCCAGGAGCTCAATCACCAGCGCCGGGACCTGCTCAAGGCCGGCGAGGACCTGCGCAGCCGCATCGGCGCCATCCTCAAAGCCGAGCACGGCTTCACCAGCGAACGGCTCCTGGAGTTCGGGCTGAAGCCGCGGCGCGGGCGGGGCCGCGGCAAGAAGACGCAAGAGCAGCCCGCCCCCGCAACCGCCCCGTAAGCTCTGCAAACCACCGGGGGCCGCAAGGTCCCCGGTTTCTCTCGTCCCGCCGCCTGCGCAGTCCAGCGCATCCAAGTTTTGAGCAAATTTCCCCTGAAAAAGTCAGATCCGCGTAGATCTGAGCAAACCCCGGCTGAAATAGTCAGATCGCCGGTTGCGCTGAGCAAATTTCGGTCGGGCCGAGCAAATCTCCGCTGAAATAGTCAAATCGGCGGAGATCTGAGCAAATTTCCGCTGAAATAGTCAGATCACCGGTTGCGCTGAGCAAATTTCGGTTGCGCCGGGCAAATCTCTGGCCCGCCCGGCAAATTTTGCCTCGGCGATTCAAATCGCCGGATTTCCAGCGTTAGAACTCGCCCACGAACGAGATCTCCGGCTCCAGCCGATAACCCGTCCGCCTCTCGACGACCTCCTGGACGTGGGCGATGAGCGCCCGCACGTCCGCCGCCGTGGCGCCGCCGGCGTTGACGAAGATGTTGGCGTGGCGGCGGGTGACCCTGGCGCCGCCGATCCGCGTCCCCTTGAGGCCGCACTCGTCGATCAGCCGGCCGGCGCCGATCCCCTCGATCTTCTTGAAGATAGAGCCCGCGCTCGGCTCCGTGTCGAGCGGCGGGTGCCGCTCGCGCCGCCATTCGAGGTTCTCTTCGGCGATCCGCCGCAGCCGCTCGGGATCGTCCGGCGCGAGTTGGAAGGTCGCCGCGAGGACCACGTCCGGCCGGTGGTGGAGGACCGACGTGTCATAGCCGAACTCGAACCAGCCGGCGTCCACGGTCCGGCGCTCCCCCTCGGCGGTGAGAATCTCCGCCTCCCGGGTCACCTCGGCAATGAACATCGTCCGCTCCCGCGCCGGGGCCGGCGAGAGGAAGTGGAGGTTCTGCCAGAGGGCGCCGCCGACGGTCGAGGGGATGCCCACGTAGTGCTCCAGCCCGGAGAGCCCGCGGTCGATCGTGGCATCGATCAGGTCGGGGTGGACCACGGCGCCGCTCTCGGCGCGGACCTGGCTGTTCTCTGGGAAGATCTCGATGCCGCGCGCCTGGTTGCGGATCACCAGCCCGCGAAACCCCTGGTCACCAATGAGGATGTTGGCCCCCAGACCGAGCAGGAAGAAGGGGACCCCGAGCCGCCGGGCGGCGAGGATGGCGTCCGCCAGCTCGTCCGCCGTCCGCGGCTCATAAAAGAGGTCGGCCGGGCCGCCGATGCGGAAGGTGGTGTAGGGGGCCAGGACCTCGCCGGTCCGGGCCCGGTCTCCCAGGGCGTGGCGCAGGGCCTCCAGGCTCACGGGGTGCCGGCGGGAGAGGGCTCGTCGATCATCTGGATGCGGCGGACGTGGCGTCCGCCCTCGAAGGGGGTGTCGAGCCAGATCTGCACCAGGGTCAGGGCGATCTCCAGGGAGATCATGCGCTGTCCCAGGGAGATCACGTTGGCGTCGTTGTGCTGGCGGCCGAAGCGCGCCGACTCGTCGTTCCAGCACAGGGCGCAGCGGACGCCGCGCACGCGGTTGGCGACCATGGCCTCGCCGTTGCCCGAGCCGCCGAGCACCACGCCGCGCTCCACCTCGCCGCGGGCCACGGCTTCGGCGACCGGGCGGATGAAGGCGGGGTAGTCGACCGTCATCTCGGAGTTGGTGCCGAAGTCCTTCACCTCGTGGCCGAGCTTCGTCAGGTACTTCCTGATCTCCTCCTTGTAGCGATACCCGGCGTGGTCGGAGCCGATGCCGATCTTCATCCTCTTCCTCCTGGGACGGGGCTGCCTGGGCGGGGGATTCTATCCCGGCTTGGAGAAAAAACGGAGTGAGTGGCCGTCGAGACGCCGGCGGTCCCAGGGGGGCTTCAGCCCTTGGCGGTGCGATCCAACTCGGCACGCAGGCGGGCGATCTCGGCTTCGGCGGCCTTCCGGGCCTCGGCCTCGCGATCGGCCCGCTCGGTCTCGTGGGCCGCCCGCTCCTCGGCGGCTTCCCGGGCAGCCGAGAGCTGGCTTGGATTCAACAGCCGCTCGCCGGTCCGGGCGTTGATCACCAGGAACGAGCGGTCCTCGTCGATACCGAAGAGGAGGTCGGTGGTTTCCGAGAGCAGGCGACCCTCGCCGTCCGGCTCGATCTCCCGGTAGCGCCCGTCGAAGCCCAAGCGGTAGCCCGTCCATTGGCGGATCGGAGATCCCTGGATTTGATACGGCTCGACGATCAGGTACTCCGGGATACCGGCGCGCTCATAGATCTCCTTCTTCTTCACGTAGTCGTTGCGCCGGACCTCCTCGTACTTCGGCGAGACGACCTCGACGATGAGACACGGGCGCACTCCCTCCTGCACCACCTCGAAGGTCTCGCGGGGCTCTTGCTTGTCCCGGATGCCGCGGATCACCGCCACGTCCGGCGCCGGCTCCTGGAGGCCCGGGATGCCCCAGAGCATCTTCAAGTCGTGAGTGACCAGCACGCCAGCGTCCTTCTCGAAGCGCACGACGAGAAGGGCGTAAAGGAAAGACGAGATTTTCGCGTGCGGGTCGCTCTCCAAGACCACGTCCTCAGGCTGGGGATCGAGAAGATCCTCCGCCGTCAACGGAATGTCCTGCTCTTCGACCTCGCCGCCGGGCAGGTGGACATACCTCGGCCGCCATCCATAGCGGAAGGGATCGGCATCCTCGGGAGCGGGCCTCAGCTCAGTCAGCTCCCATTCGGCCGGCATCTTGGGGACGGGCTCGGCCATGAAGGAAGTCTAGCGGAATCTCCGGTGGGTGTCAAAAGTGTCGTGGGAGCGCGACGCGGAGTCAACGCCGCTCCAACTCCTCCCGCAGACGGGCGATCTCGGCTTCGGCCGCCTTCCGGGCCTCGGCCTCGCGGTCGGCGCGCTCAGCTTCCCGGGCGGCACGCCTGGCTTCGCGGATGGCGCGTTTTTGGGCGGCTTCTTCGTCTTCCTCGATCTGGGTGGGTTTTCTCAGCCGCGCGCCGGTCCGGGCGTCGATCACCAGCACGGAGCCATCCTCGTCCTCGCCGAACAGCAGCCCGGTGGTCTCCGACAGGAGGCACCCTTCGGCATTGGGCTCGATCCTTTGAAAACGCCCCGCGGGGTCCAGCCGATAACCCGTCAGCAGGACGTGGTCTTCCCAGCTCAAGGCCGGCTCCAGGATCACGTACTCCGGAATCCCGGCGCGCTCGTAAATCTCTGTCTTGGCCACGTAGTCGTTGTTGCGGGTCTCCTCGTATTGAGGCGAGACCACCTCGACGACCAGACAGGGACGCACGCCTTCCTTCAGGACGTCAAAAGACAAGCTCTTGGCGGCCCGGTTCTTGTTCCGGACTCCCCGGATCACCGCCACGTCCGGAGAAGGCTCCGGAAGCCCTGGAATGCCCCAGAGCATCTTCCTGTCGAAGGTCACCAGCACGCTGACATCCCTCCGGAAATACCGCTTGAGGAGGTCATGGAGGTCGGTGGCGACTGTCGCGTGCGGACCGCCCTGGGTCAAGTCCACATCTCCAAGCTGCGGATCGAGAAGATCCTCCGCCGTCAACGGAATGTGCTGCTCTTCGACCTCGCCGCTGGGCAGATGGACATACCTCGGCCGCCATCCATAGCGGAAGGAATCGGCATCCTCGGGAGCAGGCCTCAGCTCAGTCAGCTCCCATTCGGCCGGCATCTTGGGGGCGGGCTCGGCCATGAAGAAAGTGTAGCGGAATCTCCGGTGGGTGTCAAAAGTGTCGTGGGAGCGCGACGGGTCGGGCCAGTCGCCTCCTCAAATGGAAGAGCCTTCAGGCCTGTCGGTTAGTCCCTCAAGCCAAGCTCGCGCATTTCGAGTTCTGGGGTGGTCTGGCCCAAAGGAGTCCTCAGAAATTTTCAAGGCCCGCCGAAACAACAGCTCCGCCTCGGCCTCTCGGTTCGTTGCCTGAAACAGCGAACCAAGATTAATGAGGTCCGT
>Ga0136846_1242519_pt1 | contig 59820 bp, 52 predicted proteins | sample HopSoiMetagenom2_FD_96841 | JGI IMG/M metagenome (GOLD analysis project Ga0136846, IMG submission 96841) | Grasslands soil microbial communities from Hopland, California, USA - 2 Assembly 2016 (version 4) | ecosystem: Environmental > Terrestrial > Soil > Grasslands | place: USA: Hopland... | reverse complement strand
CTTACGGCATCCGCACACCTCTGATCGGCTCGCGCGTCCGCCTCAAAGGCACTACCAAGCTCAGTGGGCGCGGCTGGGATCGAACCAGCGACCCCTCGCGTGTGAAGCGCGTGATCGCCCGGACTCACGGCTGAACGAAGATCCGAGTCGGCGAAACTGACAGATACCCGCGGGCGAGCGCGAGTGGGCGACCTCAGAACAAATCATGTTGAGTCCGTCTTCAATAGAAGTATGCGTCCACATTTTGGTCACATGGCCGCCGTTCGAGCCGAGCCTGTTAAAGAAGAAAACGCCCTAAGCAGGGCGTTTGTGGAAGCCCTCTGACGGACTCGAACCGTCGACCCCCTCCTTACCATCTCGGGTCGTCGGCAAGCGGTGGCAGCGCCCCGCGGCGCGCCGCAAGGACTTATGCGGTTTCTGGCGGGTCGCGCCTTGCCCGTGGTTGCGACTGTTTGCGTCCGCTCTGCTCCATAAATGCTCCACACAAGCCGCTGGCGTTGGTGCCGCCTTGGGTTGCGAAGCGGTTTAGGTCGTGCGGCGTGGTTCGATGACACGGGCGTGGGCGTCCTCGTCAACGCCCTGATCGTGCTTTGTCTGCGCCAGCTAGGCGGGCGGGACGCTGCGTGGACGTCGAACTGACGATCCGGTATCACACCGACAACAGAAGTAGCGCCCTCGCAGGCTAAACAGCGAAGCCCTCGGACGGACTCGAACCGTCGACCCCTCGACCCTCTCTCTTACCACCGGGTCTTGTGTACTTTCGTCGTGCTCGTGGCAGTGTGGTGAAGACTCTTGACAGCGTGGTGATTGGTGTTTTAGCGTGGCCGTGCCGTCAGTCTTCCGGGGAGAGGGAGTGGGGTCTTTGAGAGCTGTTTTGACTTGCCGCGAGGCGTGTTTTCTTGTGTCGTTGTTCGTGGCGATGTTTGTGGTTGGTTCGTCTGCGCCGGTGGCGCTTGCGGCGCCGATAACGGTTTCGACCGAGCCGGCGATGGATTCTGGGTATGACGCTGCGCCGACTCCGTCCGGTGGTTCGACGATTGCCCAGGAGTTCACCACCTGGAGTGGTGTGAGTGGGGGTGTTGATTCTTCTGGGCGGACGATGGTTCCGGCGGGGATGCGCCCGGATTGGCTGCGTTCTGGTATCGGGGCTGGGTTGATTCCGCCGCTTACGGGAGCGTTCTCGGTGATCAATACGTCGACGTCGACTGCGGCTTACACGGCCGGCTGGCAATGGGGGCCGTCGGGCGGACCGTACAAGTGGTTGCATATCGACGGTTCGGCGCTCGGTACGTCGAAGATCGTTTCTGCAGGGGCGTGTTCGGGCGCGCAGTTCGGCGGGATGCTCGGCGGGCGTTGGGAGTACTACGCAACCGGTCTGGCCGGGGCGGGATATCCGGGCACGAGCGCGGGCACGACGCCGGGCTGGATCTTCCGCGCGACCGACAACGCATGCGATTCCGGGAATCGGACTGAGTGGAAGAATGGCCTCAATACTGATCAGACGGTGTCGTATGCGTGGGTGGACACGCTCGGCGGGAGCTGGGTTGCCGACCCCTCATTGACGGGCTTCTTCTTCCGCTTCATCACGCTGGCCACGATGCCGGAGTATTTGGTCCCGGACTCGGCCATCCAGCCGTACTCGAGCCAGATCAATCGTGTCAGTTCGCTCCCGTTCATCGCGTCCTACTCGGGATCGGGCTTCCGCGTAGCAACAGGCGGGATGAGCCCCTCGACTCGCCGCTACTGGGACAACGCGCTCTTTCCGGGCGCATACCCGATGCCTGGCGTCGGCCAGACGAAGGCACCGTGTGCGGAGGGGGCGAGCCATGCCACCGATCCGAGCGCGTGCCTGGATGACGTCGATACCGCGACGGGCGCTTTTACGTCTGCGGCGACCGACTTCAGCCTCCCGGGAATTGGGCTGCCGCTTGTTCTTACGCGCAGCTACTCATCGAACAACACGAGCTCGGGACGCTTCGGTCTTGGCTGGACGGATTCACTCGCGGCACATCTGACTGTCCTTGGAAGTGGAGATGTGCTCCTCTCCGCTGAGGACGGTCAGGAGATCACGTTCCTCCTCCAACCAGGTGGCGGCTTCAAGGCGGCGGGTGCGACCTCAACGCTAACCAGCGGTGGCGGCGGCTACACCCTCGTCACGAGTGACCAGATCCACTACGTCTTCAACAGCTCCGGCGCCTTGCAATCGATCAAGGATCGAAACAGCCAGGGCCTGACCTTGACCTACGACGGTTCTGGCTGTCTTGCGACCGTTACCGACAGCGCTGCCCGCGTCATCACCGCGACCTGTAGCGGCGGCCACGTCACGAGGCTGACGCTGCCGGACGGACGGCACGTCGACTACGCCTACACAGGCAGCCTGCTCACCTCGGTCACCGATATGCGCGGCGGCGGGTGGTCATACAACTATGACGTCAACAACCGGCTGACCAAGATCACCGATCCAAACAGCCACGCGCCCGTCCAGGACATCCAGTACGACAGCAACGGCCGCGTCAAGCAGAAAAAGGACGCGCTCAGCAACACAACCACCTTCACGTGGGACCCGCTCTCCCAGACCTCGAAAATGACCGACCCCCGCGGGAAAGTCTGGACCGACGTCTACGCAAACAACATCCTCGTCAGCCGCACCGACCCCCTCGGCAACACGACAACCTATTCGCAGGACTCGGAGCTCAACGACTGGAAGGTCACCGACCCGCGCGGCAAGACAACAACGTCGACCTATGACGACCACGGCAACATCCTCACCAGGATCGGGCCAGCGCCTTCAAGTGTCAGCGAGAGCTGGACATACGACTCGCTAAACGACGCAACGAGCTACACGAACGGCCGCGGGAACCAAACGACGTACGGCTATGACAGCGCCGGCAACCTCACCAGCAAAACACAACCTGGCTCACTCACAACCATCTATACCCGCGACCCGGCCGGTACCGGACTCCTTACGGCACTGACTGATCCGCGCGGCAAGACGACCCACTACGGCTACGACAGCGCGGGAAACCAGACCTCGATCACCTCCCCGCTCGGCGAGGAAGCGACGATGAGCTACGACAGCTCCGGCCGTCTCACCTCACGCGTAGACCCTCGTGGCAACGCCACCGGCGCGACACCCAGCGACTACGAAACGCAGTACACCTACGACAACCTCGACCGAAAACTCACCGAAACCGACCCCCTCGGCCATCAGACACAGTGGGCCTACGACCCGGCTGGAAACCTGACAAGCACCACCGACGCCGACAGCAACACCACGGTCTACACCTACGACGCCCGCAACGCACTCAAGACCGTCACCGCGCCCGGCGGCACCGACACAACAACCTACAACTACGACGCGAACGGCAACCGCACAAGCCGCGTCGACGCCAACAATCACACCACAAGCTACACCTACGACGACGCCAACCAACTGGCGTCCACCACCAATCCACTAAGCAAAACCTGGCAATACAGCTACGACGCCAACGGCAACCGAACGCAAACGGTGGCGCCCAACGGCACGACAACCAAAACCTACGACGAGCTGAACCGTCTCAAGACGATCGCCTACAGCGACTCGACCCCAGGCGTCACCTACAGCTACGACGCCAACAGCAACCGCACCCAGATGATCGACGGCGCCGGCACGCAAACCTCTACCTACGACGCGCTCGACCGGCTCACCGCGGCAACCAGAGGCACCAACTCGTTCGGCTACAGCTACGACGACGCCGGCAACATCACCCAGCGTGTTTACCCGGACAGCACCACCACCGACTACACCTACGACGACGACAGTCGTCTAACGACCGCGACGAGCGCCGGCGCGACCACCAGCTACAGCTACGACGCTGCAAGCAACCAAACCGGGATGACCCGGCCGACCGGAAACGGCTGGAACGAGGCCCGGATATACGACCGTGCCGGTCGGCTGACCCAACTGAAAGACGCGAACGCGACCTCGACGCTACAGCAGCTCGACTACGCATACAACAACGTCAACAAGGCCACCTCGCTCACACGGCTCAGCGGGAGCGAGAACTACCAATACGACAACCACGGCCGACTCACGAAAGTCTGTTACAACGCCGGCTGCAGCACAGCCACCGACACAATCGCTTGGACGTACGACAGCGTCGGAAACCGTCTCACCGAAACCAGACCCGCCGGCACGACCACCTACACCTACAACGCCGGCGACCAACTGACCCAGACCAGCGGCCCTTCAGGAACCACCAGCTTCGGCTACGACAACAACGGCAACGAAACGAGTGCGGGCAGCGCCACCTACACATACGACCTTGCCAACCGAGAAACCGGCGCGACGTCCGGCGCGACAACCACCAGCTACAGCGTCGACGGTGACGGCGATCGCGTAACCCAGACCACCGGCAGTAGCACGCTCAACTACCTCTGGGACAACAATAATCCCCTCCCAGAGCTTGCCCTCGAAACCGACGCAAGCGGCACAACCATCAGGGCCTACATCAGGGGAACCGACACGATCGCAATGCTCGAGTCAAGCAGCACCTGGTACTTCCACCACGACCGACTCGGCTCAGTCACCGCCCTCACATCGAGTAGCGGCGCCACCGAATGGACATACCAGTACGAGCCCTACGGCGCCTTCCGATCACAGAATAAAGTCGACCCCTCCGCGCCAGTCAACCCGCTCGACTACGTCGGACAGTACGACGACAGCACAACCGGCCTGCTCAACCTACGCGCACGCCAGTACGACCCTGCACTAGGCCGATTCCTTTCCGTCGACCCGGTCACGGAAGGGTCGTTAAACAACTACGACTACGCCGGCCAAGATCCGATCAATAGCTATGACCTGGACGGAAGGTTCCCGTCGCTCGGAGGTATCTCGAAATGGGCTGGCACTGTTAGCGCCGTCGCAGGCGGCATCACAGTCTTGTGTGCGGTGTGCGCGCCTGTCACAGGCCCTATTGCGCTCGTAAGCGGTGGCGTAGCCATCGTCGCTGACGTCGGAAAGTATGCAAAGAATCCGACGGGTCAGAATGCCGCCGGCGCCTTGATTGACGTTGCGTCGTTCGGTGGTGGTGCCGCCACCGAGAAGCTGCTCGCCGGAAAGGTTTCTAAGCAGGTCGCGGGCGCGACGGGCATAGCTAGCGGAACAGCCATAGCAATCATCGGAGGAACAGCGGCGAATGTTAAGCCGGCGCCGAAGGCCCCTGCGAAAAAGAAAAAGCAACCACAGGCGCGGCCCAGTGGTAAGTGACGGCGCGAGACGCGCAGGAACCTGGGCGGCCGGTGTTACCGCTGTGGTCTTTGTCGGCGGTCTCCTCGCGATTCCGAACGTCGGAGCGCCATGGGGTGGTGTCCTCACAGCGGCGGCTGGTGCCTTCCTGAGTCTGGAAGGCGTGGCGCTCGGTGCGAACTGGAGGAACAGCAGGGTAGTCACGGTGGCCATGATCCGCGGTAAGGCGGGTCAGGGCTACGTCGCCGAACATGCAGGGCGTACGTGGTTCGTAGCAGCGGCTGTTGCACCTGGTCTAGTCATCATGGGCTTGCTATTCATAGTCGCGGCCGCCACGTCGCTGACTTAAGAGTGGGTGCCGTTCTCTTGAGCCGGACCGATTTGGTTGCTTCAGACGCTCGGTCGGGCGAGCGTAAATGAGTTTTGCTCGATCGTGCAGCTCCTCTATTCGCCGGCGGTAGGGCTCCAAGTGACCAGCGCAACGCGCTGCGCCGCACCACGATGTCCTCGACGATTGCGTGCGCGAGGTGCGGGCGTGACCGCCAGGTGCGGAAATCATTGGTCGCGTGCTCATCGAGTCTCCCCGATGGATGATGATTCATGAGCGCGAACAACTGAGCCACGCGTTCAGGCGGGTTTGAAAGCTGCCCAGCTAGGCCCGCAACTTACGGGTTGCTTAGGGCTGGGATGGATGATCGGATTAGAGGCGCTGCCGCGCACGCGGCGTGTCGGCAGCGCCTTGATCTCTCGGCGCTCGGCGGCGGGGCAGTGTTGACAGTCTAAGCCGATCTTCCGTTGGCTCTTGACAAAAAACCACGGAGGCGGCATAAAACCCCGTCAGAGGGGTCCGACCGCGGCGCGGGCTAGTCGTTCGACCGGGGAGTGTGCGCCGTGTTGCGTCGCCGTTCTGTTGTGCTGCTCGTCTTTGCGATGGCTGGTCTGTTGACGGCGCCGAATGCGTTGGCGACTACGCATATCTCGGGCGCGACCTACGCGACGAACACGACGTGGACAACGTCGGGTAGCCCGTATGTGCTGGATGGCAATGTGACGGTTTCTTCCGGTGCGACGCTGACGATCGATCCGGGCGTGGTGGTGAAGTTGAACGGCACGCTCCGCGGGGTCACGGTGAACGGGACGCTCAGCGCAGCCGGCACGTCGACGAATCACATCGTTTTCACGTCGTTGCAGGACGACACGATCGGTGGCGATACCGGTGGCGATGGTCCAACTGCTGGGGCGGCTGGCCAGTGGTTCTCGATCGCGATCAACGCTGGCAGTGCCTCGTCGTTTTCGTATGTCGATGTGCGGTATGGCGGAAACGGCTCGACGAATTGGGGTTATGGGGAAGTCTCGGTTTCGGGCTCTGGGACGGTGTTCGCAGCGAGCCATTCGACTTTTCGCTATAGCGGTAGCTCGGGTGTGCTGGTTGGCTCTGCGTCTTCGGCGAGTCTGAGCGCGTCGACGCTCTCCAACAACGGCAATGGCGTTTCCGTAAACAACGGGACGGTTTCTGTTTCGTCGCACAGCAGCGTTGTAAACAACAGCCAGTACGGCTTCTGGTTCAACCTGCCGACGGGTTACACGGTTGCTGCTTCGTCGGTCGTGGATAGCGATGTGACGGGGAATGCGTCGAACGGCGTCTATATCGGTGCGAATGGTGATTATCCGTTGTCGCAGATGCCGTGGGGTACTGGGAACAATATTTATGGGAATGCGAGTGGCGGCGTGCAGTTGACGACCAGTGGTTACCCGGGGTTCAGCAATGCGGCCGTGAACTGGAAGGGCAACTACTGGGGTTCGGATGTCTACTACTGGTACAACCCGGCTGTCTGCCGGGGCGCGAGCCCGAACACGGATGGCCATCTCGCGTATCGGTCAAGCAGCGCGAGCCCGCCTGATGGTCCGATCTCCTCGAGTGTCTATCTTGATCCGGGCTTCACGACACTGTGTGCCCGTGACGCGATCGGGGTCGGCGCCAACGACTTCTATCCGGGCCTTCTTGACGGCTCCCCGGTTGAGCCGCTCTACCAGACGTTCGGTGTCAACGACAGCTCGATTCATGCGCGTAACGCGAGCGTGACGCTCGCTGATCCGGTCAACTCGGCGACCGGGTCGTTCACGCACGCCGAGACCGACCTCTCGCTCCCTGGTACCGGGGTTGGCTTCTCGTTCGAGCGCGCCTACAACTCGCTCGACCTGACAAGCGGCCAGCTTGGCCAGGGCTGGACCGATAGCTACTCGACCTCTCTTACGGTGGCCGCGAACGGCGACGTGACGGTCCGGGGCGAGGATGGACAGCAGATTCTCTACACCCATCAGAGCGGTGGCTCGTTTGTCGGAGCGCCGGGCGCGCTCTCGACGCTCGCCGCGGTGACCGGCGGCTACGAGCTGACGCGTCCCGACCAGGTCACCTACAGCTTTACGAGCGGCGGCCGGCTGACCGGGATTGTCGACCGCAACGACAAGGGTCTCGCGATCAGCTACGACAGCAACGGCCGCATTGCGACGATCACCGATGCGGCTGGCCGCGCGGTCACCTTCACCCACAATACGGCGACCGGGCTACTGACCCAGATCGCCGCCGATGATGGGCGATCGGTTTCCTACGCGTATACGAGCGGCCGCCTGACTTCGGTCACCGACGTGCGAGGCCACAGCTGGACGTTCGCCTACAACAACCGCGGCTTCCTGACCTCGGAGACCGACCCGCTCTCACACACGATCTTCCAGAACACCTACGGCAACGACGGCCGCGTCACCGACCAGTACGACGCTCTCAACAACCACACGACCTTCTCCTGGAACCAGACAACCCAGACGCTGACCGCAACCGACCCACGTAGCCACACCTGGCAAGACGTCTACTCCAACAACGTCCTCGACAAACGGATCGCGCCCTCGGGCGAGACGACCGACTTCGGTCACGACTCGAGCCTCGACGCCACCTCCGTCCTTGCCCCGGACGGGACGAACACGACGAGCATGAGCTACGACAGTCGCGGCAACCTGCTGACCGCGACCGCGCCGAGCTCGCTCGGCAGCGCCACGAAGACGTTCACCTATAACAGCCGCAACGACGTCACCTCGGTCACCGACGCGCGCGGCAAGGTCACGAGCTACGGCTACGACAGCGCCGGCAACAACACCAGCATCACCCTCGACGGCGACCAGATCGCTGCCTCGACCTACGACAGTGCCGGCCGGTTGCTCACCTCAACCGACGGCAACGGCAAGACCACGACCTACACCTACGACGCTGACGGCAATGTCGCCTCGGTCACCGACCCGCTCGGGCACGATACGACCTACACCTACGACGACGCCGGCCGCGTCCTCACCAAAGTCGATCCGCTCGGCAACGTCACTGGCGGCACGCCGGCCAACTACACCACGAGCTACACCTACAACGACGCCGGCCAGATCCTCACCGAGACCGACCAGCTCGGCCACACCACCACCCACACCTACGACAACGCCGGCAACCAAACGAGCGTGACCGACGCCAACGGAAACACCACCAGCTACAGCTACGACAACGCCAACCACCTCACACAAGTCACCGCGCCGGATCCCGACGGGACAGGGCCCCTCGCGGCCCCGATCACCAAGTACACCTACGACGCCGCCGGCAACCGCGCCAGCATGATCGACCCACGCGGCAACTGCAGCGGCTGCACCGCCAGCAGCTACACCACCACCTACACCTACGACGACAACAACCGCCTCGCCAGCAGCACCACACCGAAGGGCGAGAAGACCACGTATGGCTATGACAGCAACGGCAACCTCGCCTGGACGGTCGACCCGCGCGGCAACGTTAGCGGCGCGACGCCAGCTGACTACAAGACGACGTACACCTACGACGCCGCCGGTCGCCTTCTCACCACCACCGACGCCCTCAACCACGTCACGACCAACCACTACGACGCCGTCGGCAACCGCAACTGGGTCGAAGACGCCAACAGCCATCAGACCGACTACACCTTCGACGCAGCCGGCCGCATCCTCACCGTCACCGCCCCGGACGGCGGTGTTACCACTTACACCTACGACGGCAATGGCAACCTCGAGACCCGCACCGACGACAACAGCCACACCACCAGCTACGCCTACAACGACGCCAGCCAGCTCACAACCATCACGCAGCCAGACCCCGACGGCGCCGGATCACTAACTGCTCCGGTCACGTCCTACACCTACGACGCCAACGGCAACCGGCACACCAAGGTCGATCCGAACGGCAACGCGACAACGACCTCTGGCGATGGCACCACGACCTACAGCTACGACCGTGCGAATCGACTAACGGGCATCGACTACAGCGACGCAACGCCGGATGTCACCTTCGCCTACGACAACGTCGGCAACCGCACCTCGATGACCGACAGTGCTGGAACGATCAGCTCGAGCTACGACAACCTCAACCGACTCACCGGCACAACCCGGAGCAGCGACACCTTCAGCTACGTCTACGACCCGTCAGGCAACATCACCCGCCGCACCTACCCCGACAGCACCCAAATCGACTACACCTACGACGAAGACAACCGGCTCGCCTCAGTCGCAACCGGCAGCACAACAACCAGCTACACCTACGACCCCGCAAGCCACCTCACCCAGACGACGCTCCCAAGCAGCAACGGATACACCGAAACGCGCAGCTACGACCACGCAGGCCGCCTCACCGAAGTCAAAAACGCCGCCGGCAGCAGCGTCCTCTCCGACTTCGCCTCCACCCTCGACCCCGTCGGCAACCCCACCCAGATCACGCAGACGGGCGCCGTCAGCGCAACCGAGACCTACACCTACGACGCCAACGACCGCCTGACCGGCGTCTGCTTCCAAAGCGGCAGCTGCCCGAACTCGAGCGACCCGTTCATCCGCTGGACATACGACAAGCTTGGGAACCGGCTCACCGAAGCACGACCGTCCGGCACCACCAACTACACATACAACGCCCTCGACCAGATGACCGCAGCAGGCGCCACGAGCTACGGCTACGACAACAACGGCAACCAGACAAGCTCTGGAAGCGCCACCCTCACGTATGACCTTGCTAACCGCCTGAAAACGTACGCCGCCGGCAGCACGACCACAACCTACAGCTACGACGGCGACGGCAACCGCGTACAAGCATCAACCGGAAGCCTCGCATCACAGAAGACGAACTACCTCTCGGATACCAACTACGATCTCGCGCAACTCGCGCTGGAGCGCGACGGAAGCTCCGCGCTGCTTCGCCGATACGTCTATGGGTCCAGCCGCATCTCAATGGCGACCGGCGTGGGTACGTACTACTTCCACTACGACGGCTTGGGCTCGGTACGCAACGTCACCGACTCAGCGGGCGTCACGCAGTGGACCGACAGCTACGAGCCATTCGGGACGCTGCACACGCAGACACAGGACGCAACCACTGCGCCGGCGAATGTGTTCAAGTTCGCTGGCGAGTACGCTGATCCGACGGGGCTCTATCACCTGCGGGCTCGGCAGTATCAGCCCGCAGTCGCGACATTCACGTCCTCCGATCCGCTTTCACCTGCAATCGGCGTGACCCCGTCTGCGTACGCATACGTTTCGAACAGACCGCTTGTTCTCGTAGACCCCAGCGGAATGACCTACCGACCGATCAAGGACGGCACCGCCGCCTCTTGGGACGCATCGTCGACCTCTGATGCTCTTGAGGACAGCCGCTTTCTCATGACGGTGGGTCTCGGAAAGGCTGCCGATTCGAATGTGCCTGTGCCGTGCCTCTCGCCGTCTCCGGGAGTCGGCGGTATTGGCGTGCGGCCCCGGACATGTTCTGTAATTCGTGCGCTTCATCCCGCCGAGAGGGAATCTCCGCCCTATTGCCAGGTATTTCCCGGGCCTATCACGATCAGCGTGTGGGGTAACGGCTCTACCCGTATGTACTACCGAACTGAGGTCGATGTACGCTGCGACGACCAGACCTATCAGATCCGGCTGACGCTTGCGCTAGGGGACCGCGTTCAAACGAACGTATTCGAATCGAACCGCGCTCATGCCGTCATCCGCAAGCGCTTCAGGGACATTGAGCCAGTCAGAGCCTGGGCGCGGGCACGTGCGACTGGGCCGGGTGGTACGGCCAGTTTCGAAGCTGTCTGGGGTGCCTTCGCTACCGAGAGTCCCGTCGACCCGTCAAAGGCCTAACGAGGCCATGGTTGTGCCGAATCAACCGTAGACTTACGCCTCGTGCCCCGGCCAGCAAACGAGACAGGCGCTGTGATTGCGGTCGATCAGGAGATCTTCGTTTCCGAAGACGTCGCCGTCCTCTTACGCTACGCGATCGCGTATTCGGTTGGCCTGGAAATACGCATTGACGCTATCCGCGGGCCAGTCACCGACAAGGAGACGTGGCTGTCTTCACCGAAGGACCCCGACCTGGAAGCCGAAGCCGGACTGCATGACGACGGCCACTTCGTTCGCGTAGATGTTCGCGATGAACGAGGCGTGCTTTCGGTCGAGCCAGATTCATCACGATCCGATGAGAACATCTTCGTAACGGAATTATGGTGCGACCGCGCCCCGGTCGGTGAGGTTACGGTCTCGTGTGAGTGGCGACCATTCGATGTCCACTCGGACGTGAAGCTCGACCGAGAGTACGTGGAGGCCGCCCGCCTGAGGACACATTCGCTCTGGTAATGCGTTTGGTCGAGGCCGGCGCGATTTGAAGCGACGAGCCTCAGGCGAAGCCCACTCAGGGTCGGTCTTCGGTCGCGCGAGGCGACTCCTGCGGATCTCGCCGCAAGGCTGGATCTTTTGCGGATCCCGCTCCTGATCTGCACGGTCGCCTGAGTAGCAGCACGCATCGCCTGAGTAGCAAGAGACCGTGCATCGGCGCCGCCCGGCCTCCAGCCGTTGACTTTCCCGCGTTAGCTACATCAAGCGAGTTCGAAGCTGGAAAGGCCTTGCGTTCTGAGGCGGCAGAGCTGAACAGTTGTATCTAGGGCCGACGTCGTTCGCCAGGGTGACGACGAGCGCTCGGTCGTCCGCGTCCTGCAACCGAGTGAGGAGGTCTTCGGGAATCTGCTCCATCTGCCGAGTGTAGGTGGGGAGTACATGCTGATCCGAACGGCGACCGGGGAGGGGAACCGATGCAGCAGGGCCAGGTGTTCCGCGTGAAGTACGGGTCGTAGTCGATCGGCTTGACCGAGAAGAGCTCACGCCCTTCCTCGACGCCCTGCGGAGTGATGCGGACGTCGTCGTCCTCGTAGGCCATCGCCTCCGCGAACATCCCGCGGTCGAGCTCGAGCTTCGTCGACGTATCGGTGTCGCGCACCGTCATGCGCGAGCTGCCGTAGCAGCGCATCGCCATCCCGCCGCAGAGGACCGTGTCGTCGTTCAGCTGCTTGGTCTCGACGAGGTGGAAGATGAGCTTGATCCGGACGATGTCGCGCACGACGAGGTTGATCGTCAGGCGCGGGTTCGCCTCGACGAGGGCGCGGATGTCTTGGTCGATGTCCGGTGGTAGGTCGAAGAGCGCCACCAGGGCATCTTGGCCTGCCGGCCCTGCGCCGGGAGCGGTCTTCGCTAGCCGGGCCGGCCTACGTTCTTCCAGCCGAGCATCCAGCCCTCGAGCACCTCGCGGGGAATCGTCATGACGACTCGCCACGTGGGGTCGCGGTCGGTGCCCTTGAACGTCGTTCGGCTGTCGAAGTCCGGATAGCTCTTGCGGCCGAGAACGGCAGCGAGATGCTCGCGCGCCTCGTCTTCTCGCCCCGCCAAGCTCAACAGCAGACCGGCGCGCTGGGCGACGCTTGCGCTCAGATCGAGGGCGTAGCGGCAGAGCTTGGCGATGTCGACGCGGCCCTCGCTGAGCCCGCGCGACCATGCTGTGACGTAGACCTCGGGCGAGCCGCACAGCTGCGGTCGGTCGAGGCAGTCGACCATCGTTCGCTCGAGGTCGGACCGGTAGTAGCGCTCGGTGCGGGACAAGCGAACGGGTTCGACGCCGAACCACTTGCTCTCGACGAGCGACGTGACGACCAGCGGTCGCTGAATGACCTGCAGCTGGCCGTCCGGGGCGTCTCCCTGCAGCGCCGCGTAGATCGTCGGGCTTTCGAGGTCGGTCAGGCTGTGCTCGACGATGGCCGTCAGGTAGCCGAGGTAATAGCTCCCGTAGGGCGACAACAGCCCGTCGGCGAGGACCTGCCAGGGGGCGGCTTCCTCGGCGCTCGCGGCGCCGACGCGCTCGACGATCGCGTAGCGTCCGCGGTCGATCGACTGCAGCGCCCCTCGGCGCGACATGCGCTTCAGGAGGCCCTTCGGGTCTGTGCTGAACGTCTGGAGCCACTCGCGGTCCTCCCGGAGCACGAGCACGCTGCGCCGGCGCCGGCGGGCCTCCCGGATTACGGCGGTGTCGAGCGGGGTGTAGCTTGGCGCGATAGCCATGTCGCAATAATACCCGAAAAGGAGTCCGATATGAACCCTTTTTAGGGATTATTTGCGATTCAGGCCTTCCGAGCCGCGGAATTGGGCGGATTGGCGGCCCAACCGGGAGTTCGGGCGAGCATGTCCCTATAGACGCTCGAGGCACCAACAACGGAGGAGGTATCCGTGCCGAATCAAGAGAACATCGACGTGACCGTCGTCGTCTCCGGCCAGCCGGAGCGGCTCAAGGTCAACGTTCATCAGACGCTCGATCACCTCGTCCACGAGGCGCTCCAACGGAGCGGCAACCAGGGGCAGGCGTCATCCGACTGGGAGCTCCGGACCGAGGACGGCCGCCTGCTCGTGCAGAGCCTGACCGTCGCGGCCGCGGCGATCCACGACGGGATGACGCTCTTCTTGAGCCCCAAGGCCGGCGCCGGCGGCTAGGAGCGGGACGTTGATCGTCGTCGACCCCGACGTCACCCGCCTGAAGTTCGAGCACGAGCTCGAGCTCTGGCGCGAGCAGTCCGCCGTCTACCGCCGGCGCGGCTGGCTGCTGCTCGCCGAGGGAGAGCTGGCGGTCGACATCGGCTTCATCGGCCGACTACCGATCGGGCCGCAGACGATGCCGGCGCTGAGCGCGGCGGTGCGCATCGACTTCACCAACTACGACCTCTGGCCGCCGTCGGTCGAGTTCATCGACCCGCTGACCGGGCAGTACGCGCCGCCCCAGGTGCAGGCGCTCGTCGGGACGGCCCAAGACCCGCGCGACCTCGTCGTCCATTCCCATCCTGAGACGAGCCGCCCGTTCTTCTGCGTGCCCGGTATCCGCCAATACCACGACCACCCGCAGCACTCGGGCGACTCCTGGCTCCTTCACCGCCAGACCGGCGAAGGCCGGCTGGCGACGATCTGCGAGCGGATCTGGCAGTCGATGGCCCGCAACCTGCTCGGGGTTCAGCTCAACCTCCAGACGCTCCCCGGCCAGCAGCTTCAGATTCAGCTCCGCGTCGCGAACGCGCCGGGCGAGGTCGCCGAGGCGATGTGGGAGCAGGCACGTCAGGCCGAGCAGGCCGCCCGCGCCCAAGAGGCCGGGCTCGTTCTGCCGCAGGGCCAGGCCCTCCCGCCCGAGGTAGCTGCAGCACTCGGCCTCGCCCAGTCGGCGCCGCCGACGGAGGAGGCGTGATGACCTTGGCAGGCGTCGAGGAGTTCGTCGTCCCGCTCGAGCTCGTCGACAAGACCCTCGAGCCGCTCCAGCGTGCGGGCGAGGAGGGCTACGAGGCGTTCGTCCTCTGGGGCGGCCGCCTCGATGAGGGCGGCCGGCGTCTCGTGTACGAGTCGATCTACTTCCCCGAGCAGACGACGAGCCGGAGCGAGGAGGGGCTGCTTGTCGTCGTCGAGGGCGACGCCCTCTTCAGGGTCAATCGCGCCTTCTATGAGCACGGGTTGACACTCGCGGCGCAAGTGCACAGCCACCCGACCGACGCCTATCACTCCGACACCGACGACGCTTACCCGTTGATGACGCTCGTCGGCGGTCTCTCCGGCGTCGTCCCCGATTTCGGACAAGGCGGCCGAGACCGGCTCGGCGACTGGGCGTGGTATCGCCTGACCGGGCCGGGAGAGTGGGGCGCGGTCGGCGCCGAGACGAGGATCACGTTCCGGTGAGCCTGCCGCGCTTCTTGTCGCGCGTCGTCGACGCGACCGCCCCGGCGCTCGGAGGTCTCGACCGCGACGCGGTCGAGCGCAAGCTCGAGTCCACCGCCGTCGCGCTCGTCGGGGGCGACGGCGTCGCCGCCGGAGCAAGCCGCGACGGTTTTCTCCTCGCGGCGAACGTGCTTGCGCGCCTCTACTCGCGCATCATCATCATCGCCCCGTCGCAGGCGGCGGTAGAGGCCTCGGGCGAGATCACGTTGATCAACCCGCTCGCCGACGTCGCGACGACGTCGACTGTGCCGGCGGCGACGCCGACCCTCTACTACGAAACGGCCGGCGCCGACGGCGTCGCCGTCTTCGCGCGTGGCTGGAACGTCTACGTCGACGAGGCGCCGACCGCCGCCGCCGCCGCCGCGGCCCCGGCGGCGCTGCTCGCCGCCGTCGTTGGGGTCGGCGAGCTCTTTCGCATCGTTTTCGCCGACGATCTCGGCGACCGCGGTCGCGACGGCCCGCAGCCCGGCTCGTTCAACCTGATCACCCTCGGTGAGGCAGCCGACGTGCCGCACCCCGGCCGCGTCGACGTCGGCGAGGTCAGGCTCGTCGGCGCAGGGGCGATCGGACAGGCCGTTGCCCGCACCCTCGCGGCGGCCGACGTCGACGGGACGCTGCTCGTCGTCGACGACGAGACGGTCACGCTATCGAACCTGCAGCGCTACGTCCTGACGCGCGAGTCCGACGTCGGGGCGGTCAAGGTCGACCTTCTGTGCGGGCGTCTCGACGGCGCGTCCCTCGACGTCGTCCCGTTGAAGACGAAGTGGTACGCCGGTCTCGTCGAGAGCCAGGTCCCGACGCTGGTCGCCCTCGACTCACCCGAGGATCGCATCGCCGTTCAGGCCAGCCTGCCGGGCCCGCTCTACAACGCCTGGACGCAGCCCGCCGACGTCGGCTGGTCGCGCCACGAGCACTTCGGCGAGGAGGCGTGCCTGGCCTGTTTGTACTGGCCCGACGAGCCGCGCCCGAGCCAGCACGAGCAGATCGCCACTGCGTTCCGCCAGCATCCGCTGCGCGCGCTCGCCTACCTCGTCCACCGTCTCCCGATCGGGCTGCCGCTGCCTCCCGGCGCCGTGCCCGTTCTCCCGGATCTACTGGCGCCGCCCGAGGCCGACCAGTGGTACGCGCGCCCTCTCGTCGACGACATCGCGCTCGCCGCCGGTATCGACGTCAGCGAGCTCGCGAGCTGGCGCGATCGGCCGCTCGCCGACGTCTACCAGGACGGCATCTGCGGCGGGGCACTCCTCCACCTGAACGTCGGCGAGGCGCCTCGCGAGGTGCTGGTGCCGCTCGCCCACCAGTCGGCGTTCGCCGGGGTGATGCTCGCGACCGAGCTGATCGCCGCCTCGGTGCCCGAGCTCGCGGATCTGCGGCCGACGGCGGTCGAGGGGCGCTTCGACGTCCTCGCCGGCCTGCCGCAGGTGCTGGCGCGGCCGCGGGCGCGCACCGACGGCTGTCTTTGTGGAGATGTCATCTGGCGCGATGTCTATCGTGGCAAGTTCGGTGTCGAGGCGGATGAGGTGAGGTAGTGGAAGGAACAGAAGATCTCGACCGGCGCGGCGCGCAGCTGCTGGCCCGGCTCGCCATCGACCCCAACGGGGACTGCAAGCGGCAGTTCGACGCCCTCTACTACGAGCTCGTCTGGCGCTACCTGAGGGCCAACCACGCGAAGCTCGCCGCCCGCGTCGCCCGCTACCTCAAGGCCGACGGCGTCGTCGGCCCTGGGGTGCTCGACGAGGAGGTCGCCGAGGTCGCGCACGACGCGACGCTGATCGCGCTCCGGCGGGTCCGCCAAGGCGCCGCCCGCTTCGACCCGGCCAAGGGGACGGCGACCGGCTGGGTCATCGGCGCCGCGGAGTTCGCCTGGGTCGAGGTCGCGAAGACGGTCGTGTCGGCGCGTCGGTCCGGGCAGCACATGTTCGTCGCGCCGGAGGACCTGCTCGCGGTCGCCGACCCGAACCCGACCACCGAGGAGCACGTCCTCCGCCACCTCGAGAACGCCGAGGCCCTGGCCGATGCGGCGCGTCACCTCAACGAAAATGAGTGGGCCGCGGTTCGCCTGGTGGTAACTGCTGGGTATAGCTATGCGGAGGCGGCCAGGGTGATCTTCGGCGACGAGACTAAGACGAAGCAGGTTGGCGGGCTCCTCGAGCGGGGCAAGGCGAAGCTCGCCGAGGCCTGGAACGACCGCCGCCCTTCCCCGAGTGGGGCTGGAGGCGCTAATCTCGCTGACCGCACTGACGATAAGGAGGGAACCGATGGCTGAAGACGCTTACGCCGACGTCACTCGCGGCTTGCCGGCTGATCTCGCCTCGGTGCTGCGCGACCAGAGCATCGTCGTGCCCCAAGATGCGGCCGTGTTCGACATGGTTGCTGCCTGGGCGAAGGCGCCGAGCGCGACCGCGAGCGCGGAGATCACGGTCGGGCCGGACATGAGCCTGGTCAACGCGCTCTTCCAGCAGATGGACGCCGCGCGGTCGACGACCGGCGTCGGCTGCTGACGTAGCGCAGGTCAGTCGGCAGGCGGGAATCGGTGCCTTCGCGTCCCTATAGATAGGGACAGCGAACGGGCGGCGTGACCGCCCCAAGGAGGCAACATGGCGAAGAAGCCGGCGGTCGTCACCGGGCCGCACCCGGGTGGCGGCTGGCAGAACAAGGTCGAGGGCAACCAGCGTGCCTCGAACGTCGCCCCGACCAAGGCCGAGGCGCAGGCGAAAGGCCGCGAGATGGCCCGGGAGCGCAAGACCGAGCACAAGATCCAGAACAAGGACGGCCGTATCGCGGAGCGCAACAGCTACGGCCATGACCCTTTCCCGCCGAAGGGGTAACCGTGTCCGGCGGCGGCGCAGGGACGAAGCCGAGGCGGCACCACTACGTGCCCCAGTGGCACCTGCGCCGCTTCGCTGCCGATGAGCGCAAGCCGCGCGTCTGGCGCTATTCGAAGAGCACGGACAGCTACCAGTACATGGCGGTCAAGAACGCCGCCGTCATCGCGCACTACTACTCGGGGCCCGGCGACGAGCACGGGCCGGACACGTCGGTCGAGGAGGCGCTCGCCGGGCTCGACGGCGTCGGCGCCGCCGTCGTCGCCGACATCGAGGCGAGCGTCGCACTCGACGACGAGCAGGCACTGGTGCTCGCCGCCTACACGACGATGCTCCGCGGCCGCGTGCCGCCCGCGCGTGACGGGCAACAGAAGGTGCTGGAGACGATGCGCGCGCTCCAGGTTGAGATGGCGCTGGCGAACGCGTCGCCGGACGAGCGCGCGCAGATCCTCGCCGAGGCGAAGCGGGACGGCGACGCGTTCGCCGACGAGGACTTCGACGCGTTCGCCGCGCGGATGATCGCCGACCTCCGGAGCGGCGCGACGAAGATTGTCGACCACCCGCTGGCAACGATGCAGGCCGCCGGCATCGGCGTCGATCACGCTGCTCCGGTCGTGGCGCGGATGCCGCGGATGGTGATCGACGCGCCGCCGACGGTCGAGTTCGTCATCTCCGACAACCCGGTCTCGCTCCACAGCCCTGGGACGCCGCCGTTCATGGGCGCCGGCTATCTGACCGCCGATGTCGAGGTGACGATGCCGCTCAGCAGGCGGCGGCTCCTGCTCTTCTCCCACTTCGACTGGTTCCAGGGCCGCTGCTGCGTGACAGAGGCCGCTGTCGATCACTTCAACAGCCGCACCTGGCTCGCCGCCGGCGACTACGTCTTCGCGAGTTCGAAGGAGACGCTCGAGCGTGTGGCCGGGCTTTTCGACCCGGAGACGCGGCGGCGGGCCGGGGGCGGCATCGAGATCAGCCGCTACCCGTAGCCCGGTCTCCAGCGACCGGCCGGCTGACGACATCGGGCCACTGCCGCAAGAGGCCGCCGCCGGGGCAGTCGATGCAGCGCACCGTGTCGCCGAGGTGGTTGAAGCCGTACTGGTCAGGCATCGCTCGCTCCCGGCGGCAGCGCCAGCCGGGTCACGGTTGGCCGTTGCAGGTCGCGGTTGCGGTGGAAAAGTCGGCCGAGTTGTTCGCCGATTTGGCTGCGGCGGGCGTCGCGTTCCTTCCACTGGTGCGCGTAGACGCGCAGGGTGGTGTCGGGTTTGCGGTGGCCGAGCCGCCGTTGCACGTCGACGACGGGAACGTCGAGGGCGATCAGCATGCTGGCGTGGCTGTGGCGCAGGTCATGCAGCGTCGGCTCGGGTGGCGCGAGCCGGGCGGCCTTGACGGCGCGCTTGAGCGCCTCGCGTGCGACCTTGCGCATGAGGCCGCTGCCGTTTCGGCTCGCGAGCACGAGTGCGCCCGGATCGGCGAGCGCGCCGCGCGCGGCGACGAGACCGACGAGCTGTTGCATGAGCTCGGGTGGGATGTCGATCGTCCGCCGCGACTCGGGCGTCTTCAGTTGGCTGCGGTTGCCGTCGCGGTCGAGCTGGTACTCGATCCGGATCAGCGAGTGTGCTTGGTCGAGGTCGCAGACGGCAAGTCCGAGCGCCTCGCCGATGCGCAGGCCGGTGGTGACGAGTAGCTCGAGCAGGCAGCGGTACTGCTCGGTGTCGGCGTGGGCGATCAGCGCTTCCATTTCGTCGAGGCTGAGGATGCGCTTCGGCCGCTGGTCGTCGAGCTTGGGCCGTTCGCCGCGTTCGAGCTGGCTGCACGGGTTGACCGCGATCGCACCGCGGCGGGCGGCGTGGCCGAGGATCAGCGACAGCGGCTGCAACGCGCTCGCGGTGCTTGAGCCGCGCAGTCCCTTGCGCTGCATCGCGGCGATGAAGGCGGCGACATCGTCGACGCTGATCTGGTCGAGCCGCCTACGTCCGAATTGCGGAATCAGGTGCTGGCGCAGCGCCCAGCTGTACTTCTCCCGCGTCCGCTCCCGGCAGCTCTGCCGCTCCAGCCAGGCGGTGGCGTACTCGGCGAAGGTCTGCCGGGTCGGCTGGATGCGCTCGCCGCGGCGGCGGCGCAGTCTGAGTTCGGAGCGTTTCGCTTCGGCCTCGTCAAGGGTGCCGTGGACGACCGCCCAGCGGCGGTGGCCGCTCGAGTCGAGGTAGGGGATCTCGTAGGGCGGGCCGACGCGGCCGCCGCCGCGGGGCCGGTAATAGATGCCGGGGTGGCGCGCGACCGGCCGCCGCCGCGGCCTCGGGTTAGCCTTCGCTTGCATCGGAGCTACTACCTCCGTTGCCGGCCCCGGGGCGTTCCAGCGCCGCCGGGGCACTTACAGGTCACTGGCTGGTGGACGACCATAGCTCCACTTCCCGGGAACAGCCAGTCGGCTCATACGCGGCGTGAACCCAGCGGTCGAGCTCGCCCCGGTGGAAGAGCAGTCCCTGGCCGCCGCGCTTCTTGCGGAAGGGGATCGCCTTGGCGGCGGTCAGCTTGTACAGCTGATCGCGCGAGAAGCGCAGGTACTCGCGCGCCCCCTCGAAGTCGAGCCAGGGCGAGACCGGCCGCCGCGCCGACATGGTCGGTGCGACACGTGCGGCAACCTCCTCGGCGAGCGCCTGCATGAGTTCGTCGGGGACATGGAGCGTGCACGCGATCGTCAGCGGCCCCCGCACGCGTTCCTCTGCCGCCGCGCGGGCTGCTGTGTGCGGCGGAAGACGAGCACGTCTTCGTGGCCGATCAGCAGCATCCGCTCGATCGTTCCGGCGCGTTGGTGGTAGAGCTGGAAGAAGCTCGCACGCAAGGCGAGTTCGCCGTCGCGCAGCCCGCACAGCAGCGCGACCTCGCGCGAGCAAAACGCGAGGCCGTGCTGTTCGGCGAGCCGGATCAGCCGGCCGGGCAGATCGACAAGCGCTCCGCGTTCGCGGTAGGGGCGCACGGTGAGCACGAGCCGGCCGTGCTCCGCGTCGAGCATGCGTGCGCAGCCTGTGAGGATCTCGCCGAGCACGTTCTCGAACGCTGGCCGCTTGGTGCGCGGGCCGGCGCGTGTGGGCAGGTGGGCGAGGTTGTCCGGGTTGTGCGAGTAGCGGTCGTTCAGCTTCTCGACCCGGTCTGGGTGCTTGCGCACGTGCCCGTGGGTTGAGGGGCCATACGGTGGTGAGGTGAGGATTAGGCTGCAGCGGTCGCGGTACTGGTTGAGGAGGCCGCGGCCGAGTCGGCGCGCGTCCCCTTGCAGCGCGATCGCGCTCCCGGATGCGCCTTGCGCTTCGGCGTGATGGATGTTGGCGGCGGCAAGGGCGGCCCAGCGCGCCTCGAGTTCGACACCGATTGCTTGCCGGTCGAGGTGGGCGGCTTCGACGAGGGTGGTGCCGATGCCGCACATCGGGTCGAGCACGAGCTCACCGGGATGCGTGTAGCGGCGGATTGCCTCGCGGGCGAGCGCGGGCAGCATCTTGCCCGGGTGTGCATTCGATTCGGGCAGGTAGCGGTTGCGGCGCTGCTCGCGGGCGAGCTGTTGTGCGACCGGCCAGACAGAGAGCGCCTCTACGACGTCCACCTGAGCACCCCCTTTTGCGCGCTCTGCTGGGCGCGCTGCTCATTGCGGCGCTGGTCTGCCGCGCGGCGGCGAGCAGTTGCGTACGGGTCGCCGAGCGCCGCGAACGTCTCGATCACGTCGAGGTTGCGACCTGCTTGGCACGCAGGCTCGTCAGCTCGAATGGCGAGGTGTTCGGTCATGCCGCCCTCCTGCTGTCGACCACCTGGTCGATCGCCTGCGACTCGGCGGGCTCGGGCTTGCGGAAGACGTGCGCGTTCTGGTGCACAACCCGCGGCGCTCTCGACTCGACGTCGCGTCCCCGCCGACTTCGGTGCGGCGGCTTCAGCCGGTCGCCGTCGATCGTGGCGAGCAGGCAGACGATGTGCTGCCAGTAGCGAAGGCCGCGTCCCCCGCAGAGCGACATGGTCTCGCTACCGAGGTCGCGGCCGCTGCCGTGACACTCTTCGCTGTTGGTGACGGCGACGAGGTAGCCGCCCGGTCGAAGCACGACCGCTGCCGCGGTGAGCAGGTCGACGGCCCCGACGCGCGGCTGCGCCCCGCTGGGCTCCTGCCGAGGCCCGAGCAGCAAAGCGGAGGGAAGGAAGACGACAATCAGGTCGATACTGCCGCCGGGATGAACGCCAGCGCTTGCATTGACTTGGCGGTGGCGGCGCAGGAAGGGGCCGGCCTGCTCGGCGAGCAGCCGTGGCAGCTGCGACGGGTCGCCGCGCAGCAGCAGCGCCTCACCTGCCGCACCTTCTGCGCGTGCGTCAGCGAGACGCTTGTCGAGCTCGACCTGGTCGGCGTCGCAGCCGATGACGGCGGCGGCGTGTCGCTGCTGCCGAATCGCCGTCAGCACGACCGGCAGGCTGGAGTCGGTGCACAGCGGGTCGAGGACGAGGTCGCCGGGCTGGCTGTAGGTCTCGATTGCGCGCCGGGCGATCTCGAACGGCGCGGACCGCTCGCCACTGGCGGTGGCGTGCTGGGCGCAGGGCCAGACCGCGAGCGGTCTGGCTGCGGCGGTAGTGGTGGTGGTGTTGGTCAGTCATCTGGGGCCGGCAGAGGAGCCAGATCGAGCGAGCGATCAGTCATGGTTTGGGTGGGGAGGTCGTCGAAGGTGTCGCGCAGCAGTTCGAGCGGCGAATGCTGGGGCGTCCAGACGGCGACGCGGATCGGAACGTTGCTGCCGGCGAGGGCGGCGGCGGCGTTGTCGCGCCGCCGCTGCGAGGGGACGGTGACGAGGAGTAGTGGCTCCTCGTCAGCGAGCGGGCTGCGCGGCAGGGCCTTGTCGTAGCGGCGCGCCTTCTGGCGCAGCCGGTAGTGGTCCTCGCTTGCGCGGTCGAGCTCGAGCAGGAAGCTGGCTGGCCGTCGGCCTGGCAGCAGCAGTTTTCCGTAGCCGTCGGGGGCGGCCTGGCCGTCGAGGGCGGCCAGGCAGCGCCGCTCACCCCACCACTCGAGCAGCCGGCCGCCCGCCTGGCGGGCTTCTTCTTCGAGGCGGGTGAGGAACTCGTTTACCTCGAGCTGGTGGGTGAGCGTTTGCGAGCGGCTGATCGCGACGGCTCGCTGGCGCCGCCAGCGGAGCTCGGCGCGGTCGAGGTCGAGGCAGGCGGCGACGACGTGTGCCCCGGCCTCGTCCAGGATCCAGTGGTAGGGGGCGGAGCCTTCCCCTGGTTGCCGGTTGGGCCGGAAGTGGTCGAGCACGCGCAGCTCGTAGAGCTGCGCGAGCCGGAGCTCGGCGCTCCGTCGGGAGCGGAAGTAGAGCCGGCGTAGCTGCTCGGTGGTGAGGACGCGGTGCTCGTAGCAGGCGAGCGCGACCAGCCGGTCGCGCTCGGTCAGGCGCGAGGCGAGCGCGGCGATAGCCGCCGCGCCCACGCGTCCCGCCCGCCTTTCCAGCGAGGTCACGAGCTCCCACCACCTTGTCGCGGACACACCGCGCCCGCGAGGGTCGCGCGCGTGCAGCCACTTTGCCGTAGGTGGGGGGATCGCGTCCTAAGGCGATCCCAGACGCGATCGCAGATGCGATGACAGAAGCGATCGCAGAGGGCACGCGAGCTCATGCGCGCCTGCGGCGGCGCTGCCGGGCGACGAGTTCGGCCTCGACCGCGGCCCGGCTGGTGCCGTTTCGCTGCCGCGAGGAGATACGCACCTCGTCCGCTCGTTCCGGGCTGCCGGGCTGGAGGCGGTTGGTGGTGAGGGTGAAGGCGGGGCCGGTCTCGCCTTGGTGGCAGAGGCGGACGGCGGCGGTGTGGCGGGGGAGGTGGGCGAGGTCGTGCGCGGCGAGCTCGGGCTCGACTTCCTTGCCGAGTGCGTGGGCGTCTTGTTGGGAGAGCTGGAAGTAGAGCTTGGTGCGCGCGTTGGCGGCGAGTGCGTCGCGCATCTCTTTGGGCAGCTGGCCGAGGTGCTGGTGGGCGAGACAGAGCGAGAGCCGGTAGCCGCGCGCCTCGGCGAGCATCTCCTCGAGCGGCGTCGGCAGGTTGAGGTAGTTGTGCACCTCGTCCACGTAGAGCGCGGCGTCCGCGCGTTGCTGTTCGGGTTGGGCGGCGCGCGCGAGCGCTGCCTGCCAGACGCGGGCGACGACGAACGAACCGAGCAGCCGCGAGGTATCGACCCCCAAGGTCCCCTTCGGCACGCGTACGAGCAGCAGTCGGCCCGTGTCGAGGATGCGTGCCATGTCGATCGTCGAGCGTTGCTGGCCGACGATCGCGCGCACCGGGCGGCGGAGCAGGAAGGCGCGCAGCTTGTTCAGCACCGGTCCGGTCATCTGCGCGCGCATCGCCTCGCCCAGCTGGTTGTACGACTCCCAGAACGGGTCGAGCCCGACCGGCTCGTTCAGGTCGTCGAGCAGCTGCGCCCGCCAGTGCGCATCCGTGAGCAGGCGGGGGACGTCGGCGAGGGTGCCGCCGCCGGTCTCGAGCAACGTCAAGAGAGCGACGCGGAGAATGTCGTCGGTTCTGGGTCCCCAGAAGCGCTCGTAGACGCGGTGGAAGATCCCGACCAGCTGATCGACAACCAGGTCGGGGTCGTCGCCCTCGAGCACGTTTAGCCCGGGTGGGGAGGGGTCGAGCGGATCGAGGAGGTCGATACGGTTCTCGGCGCGGTCGGGGATGCGGGCGAGGATCTCCTCGACCAGGTCGCCTTTCGGGTCGATCACGACTGCGCCGCGGCCGGCGGCGAGGTCGTCGAGCACCATGCGCGCGATCAGCGTCGACTTGCCGACCCCTGTCGGTCCGAGGAGATGGAGGTGATAGCGCGCATCGGCGACCGCGAGCACGACCGGTGCAGCGTTGGCCGTGATGCCGAGCGGCTTGCCGTTCATGGGCAGACCGGGTGGTGGCGCGATCGTGCGCGCGCCGGCGCGCAGTAGCCCAGGAAGCGCCGCCTCGGCTGGCAGATGTGCGAGCGCCGCCAGTTCGGGGACGGAGAGCAGGTAGCCGCGCCGGCCGAGCGTCCGCAGTTGCAGTTTGCGCTCGGCGCCACGCACGCGCCGGCGGCGCAGCCCGACCCGGCCCTCGTAGGCGGCGAAGGCGCCGGTGAGTGCGTGCATCCGTCCCCGCGCGACTCGTTTGTCGGGTCCGCTGACGCTGAGCCGGATGAGGCTGCGGAAGAGCGGGTGTGATGCCTTTTCGAGCACGGCTCGCACGTCCGGGCTCACCGTCGGATCGAGCTGGGTGCGTCGCTGCTGTCGCGGACCAGGAAGTAGGAACTCGAGCACGCGCAAAAGACGCGACGTCGGTTGGCCGGTGCGTATCCGCTTGCCGGCGGCGAGCAGCCGTCGTTGCTCGCGTGCGGTCGCCGGCCGGGCCACCACCTGCACGAGCGCCTGTTCGTCGTCGGCGAGGTCGGCGAGCTGGCCGAGCACCAGCCGGAGCGGGTCGGGAGCGTCTTGGCCGCCGAGCGGGAACCAGTCGGGCCCGGAGAGGACGAGTTCGGTCGCGAGCTTCTCCTTCTTATTAGTGTCGGCGTTCGCCATTCAGTCCGCCTCCGTGTTCGGTGCGCGGGCTGCGGTTGTGTCGCTTGTTGTGGATTGCTCGAGCCGGCTGGTGGTGATGCCGGGCCAGGCGGAGGCGAGCGCGCGTTCGACGAGGCCGGGTGGGACGGCGGCGGGGATCCAGAGTCGGAAGCGGCTGCCGGCCTTGTCGGCGGCGATCTCCCAGGCCAGCTGTGGCTGGCCTCCGACGAGGCGCGCAAGTCGTGGGCGGAGCAGGTCGTGCAGCGCCGACCAGAGCAGCAGCGCTCCTTCTAGGTCAAGCTCGGGTGGTACGGCGAGCTGAAGCAGCCGCGCACCATCGGCGAGACGGCGTTCCCGATTCCGCTGGAGCAGGAGCCGCGTGAGGAGGAACGCGGCTGCGCACGCGCAGAGCGCGATCGCGACCGGCAGGAAATGAGGCGCGTGGTGCCTGACGAGGCTGAGCGCGCGCTCGAGCTCGCGCGAGGGGTCACGCAGGAACCGCACGAGTGGCGCGGCGTGCTTGCCGGTCACGGTTGTGTTCCGGCCGGCCGGGTGGCGCCGAGGTAGTCGGCCCAGCTGTACGGCTCGATGCGCACGACGGCACCGCTGTGCGGGGCGTCGACCATCTCCCCGGGGCTGACGACGATCCCGACATGCGTCACAGCGGCCGAGTCGGCGCCGAAGAAGACAAGGTCGCCGGGCTGGAGCGGCTGACCGGAAGCGACGGGCGGCCCGGCGTCGTACTGGGCCTGCGCGACGCGCGGCAGCCCGACACCGGCAGCCGCATAGGCGGCTTGCACGAGACCCGAACAGTCGAAGCCGCCAGCGCCTTCTCCGCCCCAGAGATACGGGGTACCAAGTTGGGCGAGCGCGTAGGCGACCGCGGCTTGCGCAGCCGAAGTCGGCGCCTGCACGTCGCCCGCGACCTGCGTCGCTGCGTACTCGCTCGCATAGAGGCCGGCCCAGGCGAGCACCTGCTGCACGTAGGCGTCCGAGTGGTTGTAGGCGAAGACCGCAGCCTCGATCTTCTCGGGGGCGCCGTTTGCTTTCAGGTAGTTGGCGGCGGAGAGGATCGCGTCCGCCGCGTTCCAGCGGTCCGGGGTGCCGCTCCCGTTCGCAGCGATCCCATAGGTTCGCCAGGTAGAGGCGAGGAACTGCATCGGTCCGCCCGCCCCGGTCGCGTTCGTTATCCCTTCTTGCCAGCAGGCGGGGTCGGGGTTGCGGCCGTGGTCACACTCGACCTTGCCGATCCCGGCGATCACCTCCCAGGGGACGTCGAAGGCAAGCCCCGCCTCCTGATAGAGCATCAGCTCGTCGGGCGGGATGTCGGCGACCGCCGCTTGCGAGGGGGTTGAGAGGTTGATGCCGCCGGTCGCGGCGGCGATCGCGAGCGCCGGCACGAGCAGCAGCAGACTGGCGGCGATCAGCGCGGCCCGGGTCAGTCCTGCGTCTCCAGCTCGAGGTCGGCGAGCTCGGCCGGATCGCTCGTGACCAGTTGGTGCTCTGGAGCGCTCGCGACGACCTTGAGCGGCACGCGTTCCTCGCCGCGTTCGTTCGCGAGCACGAGCAGGCCGCTGCCGGTCGGGCAGGAGAGCAGATAGCGGCGCTCGCCGGCGGACAGGTTGAAGGCCTCGCCGATCCTTTCGATCGCCTGCGGCGCCTGTCGCAGGAGCACCTGCGTCGCCGCGTTCGCGATCACTGACTGGCCGAGTTCCGTGGAGAGCAGATCGCCCGCGTCCTGGGTGACGGTAGTCAGTCCGCACCAGCGCTTGCGCGCGCTCTTCGCGAGCCGGTAGAGGAACCTCGCCCCCGCCGGCTCGCGCATCAACAGCCAGGCTTCGTCGACAAGGACACAGCGCTTGCGCAGTGGCCCTTCGAGTGAGCGCCAGATCGCGTCCAAGCACAGCAGCAGCGCCGGTGCTTTCAGCCTGTCGGGGAGGCCGCGCAGCGAGAAGCAGACGAGCTGCCCGTCCGGCTGCGCCGAACTCGGCCGTGCGAAGAGCGAGGAGTGCGAGCCGGTCGCGTACGGCTCGAGGCGTGCGGCGAGGCTCGCACCGACCGGTCCTCCGGCGGCGAGCTGGCGGGCGAGGTCGCTAAGAAGTGGCGCCGGCCGGGCGTGCGTTGCGGGGTCGTCGCTGACGCCGGCGCCGGCGTAGCTGGCGCGTACGGCCCACTCGAGTACCGGGAGTTCCTCGCTCGCGAGGCCGCCGAGCAGAACCTCAATCAGCTCGGCGAGGAAGAGCGTCCGCTCGCCGAGAGCGTGCGGGCCAGCTCCGACGGGCAGGTTGAGCGGATTCAGGGTGACGGCCTGCTCGCCCGCGAGCGGCAGGCAGACGCCGCCGACGGCATTGCAAAGGCGCCGGTATTCGTCCTCGGGGTCGATCACGAACACCTGCACGCCGCCGAAGAGCAGCCGCAGCGCCTCCAGTTTTGCGAGGTAGCTCTTGCCGGCGCCTGAGCGTGCAAGCAGGACGCTGTTGTAGTTCTCGCGCGCGAAGCGATCAAGCAGTAGCGGGGCGCCGCTTCCCGCGAGCCCGTAGAGGATCCCGTCGGCGTCCGCGGGCGGGTCGGCGGCCGCAAACGGAAACGAGGCTGCGAGTGCCTCGGTATCGAATGCGCGCCGCAGCCGCAGCTGGTCGAGTCCGAGCGGGAGTGTCGAGAGCCAGCCCTCGACAGGGCGGAAACTCGCCGGGACGATATGAAGGAGCAGGGAGGAACAGATGGAGCGCAGCCGCTCGGTGCGTTCCTCGAGTTCGTCGCGGCTGCCTGCGCTGACCGAGAGGTAGAGGCCGCTTCGGAAGAGCTTGCTCTCGCCGCGGGCGAGTCGTGCCGCGAGGTCTTCGGCGTCGTCGGCGGCTGCGGCCACGGTCGGGTCGGAAAGACGGCCGCGCTCTGCCTCGAGCCGCCGCGTCGACTCGAGCCGCGCCCGCTGCCGGCGCAGCCGCTCGGCCGCGAGTGGCGGCGGCACCGCTTCGATGTGCAGGGCGACGTCGGTGTCGCGGGCGGCGTGCAGAAGTGGCGCGAGCCAGCCGCGGCTCACTTCGCGCGGGTAGCCGGTGACGGCGAAGCTCGCCCGCCAGCGCGCGCCGATCCGGACGCGGTCGTGTTCGAGCGCGAGCGCTGGCGGCCCCAGCAACGATCCGCCCGCCTCGCCTGCACGGGCGTGTCGACGTGAGCGGGTCAGCATGCGCTGATCACTCCGTCCAGCGCGCAACCAGCGGGTGGCCCAGACGGATCGAGCACGCGTGCGAGCAGCGCCGCCGTCTGCTCGCCGTCGAGCGCGTACAGCTCGACCCCCGCCGCCCCGAGGAGCTCGGCAGTCTCGCTTGTACGCCGCTCAAGGGTGGTACGCGCGCTTGCGACCTCGCGCGCGCGAGTACAGAGAAGAAGGAGAATCTCGCGCCGGCGGAGCCGATCACCGGCGGGAAGCTCACGCAGGAACCGGGCATGGGCACGCGCGGCTTCGGCGAGCGCAGGCTGTGCAAACCGTGTCGCCCGCTGATCGAGTGCGAGCGCGCGTTCATCGAGGTCGACCGGTTCGCTGCGGACGTAGATCGCGATCGGATCAGTGACGCCGTTGAGGAAGCGGCCGAACGCTTCCACGAGCGCCGCCTGCTCCTCCTCGCTTTTCAAGCCGAAGCTGCCGGCGGCCGCGCGCAGCAGCACGCAGAAGCTGCCATCCGCGAGTTCGACTAGGCCGGAGCGACGCACCATCCGGATCGGCAGATCGATCGCCGCAGCCGAGGCGCGCCGCGGCCAGCCGGGGAGCGGTGCGGGGATTCCTTCGGGCGCGAGCAGCCGCCGTCGCGGCGCGACGAGGTAACGGACGGCCAGACGCGCAAGCCGGTCGGCCGGGAGCGCGTCGCGGCGGCCGAGCGCGAGCGCGGTCCCGGTGATCGCGAGCGGGGCACAGAGCGCAGCGGCGACCGGCAGCGGCAGCGCCGCCGACACTGCCGTATAGAGGCCGTAGGTGAGCAGCCCGGCTCCGCCGAGCAGGAGCAGCTGGCGGGCCGTCAATCCGAACGCGACCTTGTCCTCAAGCTCGACGTCTGCCGGCAGCCGCACCCGCGATCGGATCATCGGCTCGCTCATGAGAGGAGCGCCTTGCTGCCGACGCGTGCGAGCACGTAGGTGCGTGCGGCCTGGCCAACCATGCTGCGCCGGCCGGAGAAGGCGAGGTCTTTCGCCCAGAGCGGGATCCGGATCAGGATCCAGAACAGGCACAGGCAGACGAGCAGATCGATCAGGTTGCCGGTGACCGAGAGTCCAAGCGCTTGCCGGCCGCCGGAGTTGAAGAAGACGCGCACAGCAGTCGCGAGGACAAGCGCCTGCGCGACCTGCACACCCAAGGCTGCGGTCATGCCGCGCCACCACAAACGCGCGAGCCCGTCGGTCTGCGGCAGCGCATGTGTAATCAGCAGCAACGGCGCGCCGGCGATCAGGATCAGCACAATCGCTGCCCGGACGATGTAGAGGATCAGCAACACCACCGCGAGAGCAGCGGCCGCCAGTCCGAGCAGGGTCACGAAGATCCCCGAGCCCGCGACGGCGCCGACGATGAAGTCCTTGAGCTGAACGCTCGCGTGCGCGGGATCGACGCCGCCCGCGAGAAAGCCGGCCGAGAGCGCGTTGGCGAACGAGACCATCTGGCCGGAGAGCGACAGCGACGCGTTGGCAGCGACTGCGCCAACGACGATCCGCGGCAGCGCATCCTTGAGCGCGTAGCGGCTGTGCAGCGTCTCGTTTGTCATCAATAGCGCGCCCGCCGCGAGCAGGAAGAGCACGAGCAGGCCGTCGGCGATCCCGAGCGAGATCAGCCAGATCTGTCCCACCTCGCCTTGCCCCGCGACTTGCGGTGTCGCGAGCACCGTCTTGCCGATCAGGTCGAGCATCGGATTCAAGGCGTCCGTGACGAGCCCGCGGAACCAGGCGTCGATCCCGTAGCGCACCCGGCCAGGGATGTCCCACCAGGACGGCTTGCTCTCCTTGCCGACATCCACCTGACCACCCGGCGCGCTGCCGCTCCGGCCCTGGTCCGCGGGTAGCGGAGGCCCGACCCGGATCCCGGGACCGGGTGTGCTCGGCGTCAGGTTGTGTGCTCCTGGCTGGGTATCGGCCGGAACAGTCGGCGTCGTCGACGGCGGTGAGGGCGGGTCAGCAAACGCAGCCGTCGCAAGCGACAGCAACGCGGCCGCGGCGAGCGCAACGACGACCAGCGCGCGGCGAGTCATCCGCCGACGATCCGCTGCACGATCGAGACGAGCACCGGCGCCAAGAGCGCGAGCGCATAGCCAGTCAGCGCGGCGCGAATCGACCCCTTCGCCCGCTCGTGCGAACCTGGATCGCCGGCGGCGAGCAGGTAGCGGACGCCGCCGATCATCAAGAGCAGCGTCGCCAGCGCCGCCAGCAGCCCCGTGACCCAAACACGCAGGTTGTCGATCACCTGGTTCAGGTCATTGGCCGCTGCGAACGCCGCCGGTGCACTGACAAGCGCGACCGTCGCGGCCAGTCCGAGCGTCGTGATCAGTCGTTTGTGCATCTCCTCCTTCCCCTTCGCGGTCATGGGTGCTCGGGTGTCGGCGTCGGATCTGAACGGGCCCGTTCACCTCCTTCGGTTCAGGTCGGTGACGGCTCCTCTGCCGGCGCTGCCCGTGAGTCCGTCGCCGACTGCCCAAGCACCACAGACAGGCGCATTCGACCCCCGAGAAGTGACAGCCGGTTCGCCGAGGAAGAGCAGGAGCCGCCGCTCCGCCCGCAAGCGGCGAACGACGAGCGTGTTGTACGGCACGCCGAGCTGCTCGGCGAGCGCGCGCAGGTCGGTGTGATCGATGCGCGTACACAGGACTAGCTCCGCCTCCTCGTTACTCACCACTCCGGCAGCAACAGCACGCCGAAGCAACCGCTCGACATCGCGGTCGTCAGGCGAAAACGTCACGCCGTCGGCTTGGAACTCGCTGCCGAACCGGTCGCGGTAGCGTCGCTGCCGCTTCAGCTCACGGCTCGTCTTCTGCAGCGTGTCAAGCAACGTGTTCGCGGCGATCCGCGACGGCCGCCGCTCGAGCGGGTAGCAGCGGATCCGCTCCCAGCAGTGCGCAAGCAGCGACGACCAAACCTCTTCGCGCTCGCTGGCTTCGAGCAGCAGCCGGCCGGCGAGCTTCTTCAACCCAGGCAGCAGCGTCTGCAGCACTACCCGCGCGGCGAGCGGATCGGTGTTCGCCTGGCGGACGAGCGCCGTCAGGATCTCGTCGCGGGCCTGATGGCGGCCGCGGAGGCTGTCCAGTTGCCGCAGCAGCTGTTGCGGCGTCTCGAAGCCCGCGAGCACCGGCTCCTGCGCGGCCCAGACACGCAAGCGTGCACGCACAGGCCCGGCCGCAAGCGCCGGCCACTCGCCTTCCAGCCGCTCGATCAGATCCCGCCCTTCCGCGGGCCCGCTTTCGTGTTGCGAGCCTGGCTGTAACTTTTCGCGCGCCGAAAACGCCTGTCTACGGTGTTCGCCCTCGCCGCGTGGCCCGGGCTTCGCGGTCCACTGCCCGCCGCTACCCGCGCACGGCGCCTCGTTCCCGGGCTCCGGCCGCCGGCCGTAGGTGTCCTGCTCAAGTTCGAAGGTCAACTCTGGCTCCTCGGTTGCTGTTAGAGGAGCCGAGGGTTGCGGCGACCGCTTACCCGTTACTTGCGTGTCGGCCGACTTGCGGACCGAGGCGTGAGGCGAGCTGGCGGAGCCTTCGGCGAAGTCAGCGCACCGCTACGCGAGCGTGGATTCTCGCGGCTGACAGCGCACCGACACGGGCTGTCCTTTTGATGCTCTGTCGCTACCTCGGCCTGTCGAGACATGTCTCTTTTGGACGTCTTGACCGCCTCGTTTGGCGAGTGGTAAAAACGTTGCACCGGCGAGTGCGGTGATCAAGCCCGCGACTGCGGCCTCGTCCTTCCCAGAGAGGAGGGTGAGGTGGAGGGGCAGAGCGCTAGCGGCAACGAACCCGGGCGGCCTGCAGCCACGCACTTGGGTGTGAGTCGCACACGAGACGTCACCGGGTCAACGCGGGGATGCACGGCGAAGAACAGCGCATTGGTAGCTGCCGGTCGGCGTCCGGTCGGTGCCGTGTCAGCTCTGTGTCAGCGGCACGGCGTAGAAGGTCTGCGATGAGCAACCCGCTCGCGTCCCGCAGATCGAAGAATCGGGACAACCCGTCCGGAATCGCGCTCGCGGCCATCGAGCTTGACCGGCCGCTACTCCGCGCCCGCTCCGACCAGAGCAATAGCTCTCCCCGGCCCAGCAAGCGATGGCGGCTAACGCAACCTCTGCCGCTTGCCGCGCTCCTTCTGATCCTGCTCGCGCTGATCGGCTACTGGTCGGTCTACAACCAGACGACACGACGAACACAGGTGCTGATCGCGGCGCACACCTTGCCCGCCGGCCGAGTACTTCGCGCGGCCGATCTACGCCCGAGCGGCCTCGCCGCGAGCAGGCAGGTGCTAGCCACATTCGTCCAGGCGAGCGAGCGCAACATGGTCGTCGGGCGGGCGCTGAAGGCGCCTGTTTCGACGGGCGCACCGATCCCGGCCGCTGCACTCGCCGGTGGAGGTGGCGGCGGTGATTCGCTGACGCTTGCGGTGCCGGCGATGCACGCGCTCGCGGGCCAGCTCGCACCGGGCGACCGCGTGACCGTGCTCGCCACCTACACCAGCGGTAACGGACAGGCGCAGACACGCGCCGTCGCGCGAAACCTCGAGGTCATCGCCGTCGGAAACGCCTCCGGCTTCGCGGCGAGTAGCCAGACGATCCCGGTTACGGTCGCCCTTCGGGATCCGTCGCTGGCGAGCGCGCTCGCGCTCGCCAACGAGGCCGGCAAGCTCGACCTGTTGCGCGAAAGCGGCGCCGGTGCAAACGCGCCAATTCCGGCTGCGAGCGCGCCCGGAGCGGCGCCGTGATTGATGACGATCACCCGAGGCTGCTGCTGGGTCTGACGCCACTCGCCGAGCGTCAGGTCGAGGACGAGTTGTTCGGCTCCGAACACTCGGTCGCGATTGTCGGCAGCGCACCCGACGCGGGCGAGCTGCTCGTTCTCGCCGAGCGCCGCCATGCCGACGCCGTGCTTGTCTCACCCGAGCTTCCCGGACTCGACGCCGGCGGGTGCGCGCGGCTGCGCTCGCACGGGCTGCGGCTGATCGGCCTCGCCCTCGACGACCGCAACTCAACTGTCCTCGACACACTCGGCGTCGAGACGATCCTGAAGCCGCCGCTCGTCGGCAGCGATCTCTCTGGTGCGTGCAGGGACGCGCCGACTGCGGACCCACCGACCGAGCGAGCACCAACGCGGGCACACGCCGAGCCGGGAGAACGCTCAGAGCGGTCGGGAAGCGTGCTCGCGGTCGTACCTGCGAGCGGATCCCCGGGCGCGAGTGAATGCGCTGCCTCGCTCGCCGCGCTCGCAGAACTGCGCTGGCCCACACTCCTGCTTGAACTCGACCTGCTTGACGGCGCGCTCGCGCTTCGCCTCGGCGCAGACCCGCAGCGCGGTTCGCTGCTCGGACTCGTCCGCGGCCATGCAGCTAACGGCGCACTGGCCGACCTGTTGCCGCGCTGGACCGCTGCCGCTGACCATGGTTGGCCGCCGGTCCTCGTTGCACCACACGATCCGCATCTGTACATCGACGAGATTGCGCGGCCGGGCGCGATCCGCGCCGCCCTGGCGGGCGCTGCCTCGGTCTACCCGCTCGTCGTCGTCGACGTCGGTGCCCTGCTTGCCGTTCCTGCAGAGCTTCCGAAAGCAGTGCGCGCCCACCGCGAGGCGCTGCTCACTGCAGACGCTGTGCTGCTTGTGATTGGTGCCCGCGAGCAGCAACTGCACGCCGGGCGCGCCCAGCTCACTCTTCTTCTCGACGAGCTCGGGATCAAGCGCGAGCAGCTCCGGATCGCCGTCAGCGGCCTCGGCGGACCCGGTACCGGCAGCAAGCATGAACTCGAACAGGCAATCGGCGACGAGCTTGCGGAACTACGGCTCGCAGTCGACGCTTGGCTGCCCCACGACGCCCGTGCAGCCACACGGTCACGCCGCACAGGCGCACCGCTGGCGCTCGCGCGTCCGCGCGGACGATATGCGCGCGCACTGCGCGGCCTCATCGACGAGGTGCTGCTACCGAGCCAGCCGGTGCCGCGCGAGCGCAAGAAACGACTTCCCGTCCCGACCCCGTTTGCCAACGCAGTTACCAACGCACGGGACGAAGAGGTGGCGCTCCCATGGCGCAGCTAGTGGCAGCCGAACGCGTCCGCGCCCAAGTCGAAGGCGCACTCACCGCCAACCAGGTGAACCTCGCCTCGCCAACAGGCCGAGAACAGGCAGAGGCACTGATCGAAGAAGCACTCACCACCTACCAGGCAGACGCCCTCACCACTAATGGCGACGGCTCACCCGAACAACTCGAGCAGATCCGGCGCGAACTGCGCGACGACCTACTCGGACTGGGCCGCATCGCCGAGCGGATGCTCGCCGACCCCGACGCACAAGAGTGGATGGTCAACGGGCCGCGCCGAATCTTCAAAGACACCGGCGACCGGATCGAGCGCGTCACCGACATCGCACTCCCCGACGACCGCGCCGCCTTGCGCATCCTCGAACGACTGCTCGAGCACGTCGAAGGCAAACGCCTCGACCGGATCACACCGCTGATCGAAGCGCGCCTTCCCGACGGATCCCGACTCACCGCGGCCATCCCACCGATCAGCTCCAACGGCCACGTCATCTTCACCATCCGCCGCTTCCGCCTGCGCGCAAACACCCTCGCCGAGCTCGTGCCGCTCGGAATGCTCAGCCAGCAAGCGGCCGACTTCCTCGCCGCCTGCGTGCGCGCCCGCAAGAACATCGTCGTCGCCGGCCCCGTCTCCTCCGGCAAGACCACACTGCTGAATGCCCTAGGCGGCGCCATCCCCGGGGCCGAGCGCGTCGTTGTCTGCGAGACCGGCGCCGAACTCCGCCTACCCGACATGCTGCACAACTCCGTCGCCTACGAATCACGACCGGACAGCCTCGACGGCCTCCCCGGCGTCGCCCTCGAACAACTCGTCTCAAGCGCGCTACGGCTCAATCCCAGCCGGATCATCGTCGGCGAATGCCGCGGCCCGGAAACGATGGCCATGCTCTGGGCGTTCGCCACCGGCCACGCCGGCATGACCAGCGTCCACGGCGAAACAGCCGACCACGCGCTGCGCAACCTCGCTCGCTTCGCCCTCACCGCTGGCCCTCACATCAGCACCGAGCAAGCGCTCGATTGGCTGCGCGAGATCGACATCGTCGTTCACTGCGCACGTCCCTCGACCTACGAGAACGGCGAACAGCGCTTCCTCCCCCGCCAAGTCGACGAGATCGTTGAAGTCCAAGGCGTCGAAGGAAACCGCCTCACCACCAACCCACTCTTCGAAGGCAGCGGCAGCGACATGCAATGGCTCAGCGCCGGCCCACGCTTCCTCAACCAACTCGAAGCCTCGGGGTTCGCAACGTGAGAACGACCGCGGCGCTCGCTTTCCTAGCGGTCGCGTTCGTCGCGGCCGGCTGCGGCGGGGGGCATAAGGCTGCGGGTACGACCGCTGCGACCACATCTACCGTGCGTGCGGATCCACAGAAACGCCTTACAGCGGCCGTGCAGGACACGCTGCGTGCGAATCATCGGCTTGCGAAGCTAGTGCTTTGGCGCAACGTAGTCCCGGTCTCTGCCACTAGTTCGACACGCGGTCCCGCTCTAGCTGCGCTGCGCGTGGCAGCGGCGGGCCGGCGTCGCCGTGGTATTCACGTCAAGGTCGTCTCTGACGGCTTCAGAGTCCACTCGGTCGCACTCGATCCATCCTTCACAAGGGCGACCGCGATTGTCGTTGATCCGCAGCGTGTTCGAGCCTACGGAAGCAACGGTATGCCCCTCGGGAAACCAGTGGCGCTTTCGGAGAAATCTCGCTTCGAGTTGCGTCGCCTTGGCAACTCTGAGCGGTTCGTCGTGTGGAGCGTCGCGCCGATCCAATGAAGACAACAGCGCTAACCCTGTGGAGTGCCACGCTCTTGCTCTGGGCGATGTCGAGCGCCACTGCGTTGGCAGACGGCCCAGAGCCGATAAGAATCGGAATCAACTCGCAGCAGTACGGGCCGAGCCGCGCCCGCGTTGCTGTACACATTCACGAGGCATCTGTTCGGGCAGGTGAGGCGAGCGACCGAGGCCACTCGCCCGGAAGTACGCAGGCGGTCGTGGTCACGGTAAGGACGCGCGGCGCTGTATCGAATCTGCCACCGCGGTTCCCTCCGCTCTCGGCAAGCTCGCCGATCCTGCGTGACCAGCAGCCCGGCGGCCCGGGGAGCTTCTGGTACAGGGACGCGGCGGGTCATGTTTGCCCGTACGTCCCGAATAGCGTCGCGCCGTGCTTCACCCTTGTGGGCCCCGGCGCGACCCCAGGCGCGGGCCGAGTGTCGCCGTCTGTGGTGGCACAGTCGCTTGCGCGTCGGGTCGAACTTACTCCTGGCGAGATCAAGATGAGTCCGACGACTGTGGGTCTGGCGGGGGCCCGGTCTTGGTTCTGGCTCGATCCGGCGCCTCGGCGGCAGTCGTTGTCGATCTCGCTTGCAGGTGAGACAGTGAACGTGGTCGCCGAGCCGACGGTTGAGTGGCGGTTCGGTGATGGTGCGGTGCTGGATGGCGGCCCTGGCGTTGCGTACGGCGCGGACGCCGGGTCGAGCGACGGGATCACGCACGTGTATGACACGCGCTGTCTTCCTGGCGACCAGGGCCGTAACCCGTACGTGCTCGCCAGTTGCAGCCAGAACGGTTACGCGGTGTTGGCGCTCGTCGTCTGGCGGATCACCTACAGCGCTGCAGGTCCGGTAGCCGGGAGTGGGGCGCTGCCTGGGCGAACGACGGAGACGTCGGCGTCGTATCCGGTGAGCGAGTCGCGGGCCTTCCTGGTCAGTGGAGGCGGGCGGTGATCGGTGTGCTGCTTGCGCTCTGTTTTGCTGCCGGTGTCGGCTTGCTCGTTGTCGGCTTGGCATGCGAATCGCAGGAGGTTGACTTCGCTCGCTGGCGCAAGCGGCTGTTCGGTCGCCGTCCGAGTTTGCCGCTGGCGATGGCGCCGCTCGGTGGACTCTCGGTTGTGCTCGCATTGATCGCTTCGTTGGTGGTCTGGTCGCTCGTTGGAGTGCCCGCGCTTGCTTTGGTCGCGGCCGTCGCGGGCGCGTACGCGCCGGTCGCCTGGGCGCGGCAGGTGGGTGAGCGTGCGCGTCGTGAGCGCGAGCGCGCGTGGCCGGCGGCGCTCGCGCAGCTTGCGGATGCGCTCGAGGCCGGGATCGCGTTCTCGGCAGCGGTCGCGCTGCTTGGCGAGGCGGGGCCTCCGTCGTTGCGGCTGGAGTTCACTGGTTTTCAAGCGCGTCTTCGCGCGGCTGGGCTGGAGGCCGCGCTTGATGGACTTGCGCGCGCGGGGGAGAGGACTTCGGACACGGTGGCGCTGCTGTTGCGTGCGGGGCTGCTGGAGTTACCGGCGGGGCGGCTGGCACCGCTTCTGCGTGAGCTGTCGGAGATGTTGGCTGAGCGGTTCGAGGCGCGCGAGAAGGCGCGCACCCGTGCTTCCTCGTTGCAGGTTGAGGCTGCGGTGCTGGCGCTGAGCCCGATCGTGCTCTTGCTGCTGCTCGGAGCCGCGTCGCCCGGCTACCTGAATGCGTACCGCACAGCGGCGGGGACGATCGTGGCGACGGTCGGTGGCGCGCTGATCTTCGGCTGCTACCTGCTGATGCGCCGGCTTGGCCGCGTCCCCGAGCCGGCGCGCACGAGGCCGCAGCGTTGAACACGACGCTCTTTTTGTCGAGCGTCTCGTTCGTGATCGGGGGGCTGCTGCTTGTGGCGCATATGCTCACGGGTCGGCGGGAGCCGCTTGTGGTCAGACTGGCCCGGGTTGAGGGACGGATCAGCGGGTTTGGCGCGGGCGGGTCGACGCTGCAACTTCCTGGCTGGCTGGTCGGCCTGCACGCGCGCTATGAACGAGACCTCCGCCGCGCGGGCGGAGAGAAGACGCTGCGACGATTCCTCGCCGAGAAGGCACTGCTCACGTTCGCGGCCCTGTTTGTGGTGCTGGCGCCGTACGCGGCCGCGACCGGACGGCTGCCGAGCCTCGCGCTTGTGCTGCTGCTCGCGATCGGCGGCTCGTTCGTGCCGGATCTGCTTTTGCGCCAGCAGGTCACGCAGCGGCGGGAGGCGATCTTCCTCGACCTGCCAGAGGCAATCGCGGTGTTCTCGCTCTCACTTGGCGCCGGCCAATCGCTGCGGCAGGCGCTCGAACTCGCCGGACGAGACTGCGCCGGCCCGCTCGGCGCCGAACTCGAACGCGCGCTCACGCTCGCTCGCAAGGAGCGCGGTCTCTCCGAGCGCGAGGCGCTGGTGCGAGTGGCGCGCGAGGCGGGTGAGCCAACCTTCACCCGCTTCTGCGAGTTGCTCGCGGTCAAGGAGAGTCCCTACCTCGACTTCCTGCGCCAGCAGGCACGCGAAGCGCGTGCCGAGCAGGCGCGCTTCCTCGAGCGCGCGGCCGATCGCGCTTATCTGGCGATGCACGCACCGCTCGCCCCGCTGCTGGCGGTGCTGGTGCTGGTGCTCGCTTACGGCTTTCTCAGGTTCCTGTCCCACACCGTCTGAAAGGAGGACGGATCGATGATCGACGCAGTCTGGTTCCGGCTTCTGGGTTGGGCCGAGCGCATCCGCCGCGAGGAACGCGGCGACAGCCTCGTCAACTGGGTCGTGCTTGCCGTCGGCCTCGCCGCCGCCGCCGCAGCTGTGGTCGCGCTGCTTCGGCCCGCACTCGAGAAGGCCGCTCAGAGCATCGCCAACTTCATCAGCGGCGGATAGCCCCGGTGCGGAGGCTTGCGCGCCGACTCGGAGAAGAGCGGGGGCAGGCCCTGATCGAGGGTCTGCTCGCGCTCGGCCTCGTCCTGCTCGCGGTCGCCTTCGCCGCCGAGGCGATCACCTACGCGCACGCACGCAACGTCGCACAAGCAGCCGCACAAGACGGAGCGCGCGCAGCAGCCGCGGCTGGGACACAAGCAGGCATCGCCCGCGCCAATGCCATCCTTACCGCCGCAGGTGGCGCCGGCGCGGCGATGCACGCGAACGCCAGCGTCAACGGCAACGAAGTCACGATCATCGTCAGCGGCCAAGCGCCTCATGTCTTCAACGTGCCAATGGTTCTGCCGGCAGTCGCGGCGAGCGCAAGCCTGCCGCTCGAGCAGTACCCAGCCGACGAACAGGCAGCGGCACCATGACCCTGCTGCAAAAGCTGCAACGAGAGGAAGGAGAACTCGGGCTTGTCTCGGCGCTACTGCTGCTTGCCGGGGTGCTGCTTCCGATCATGTTCATTGTCGTCGCGTTCGCCCGCATTGAGAACGGTCGGCTTGCCGCGGCGCAGGCCGCGCGTGATGCCGTCCGCGCGGCTGTTGAAGCGCCAACCGCGACCGGTGCACAGCAGGCAGCCGAAGACGCCATGGCGCGCGCCCAGATGCAAAGCGGCGTCCCGCTTCAGTTGCGGCTGGAAGGAACCTTCGCCCGGGGCGGGGCCCTGCGCGCGGGGACGAGTGCTCAGATCCACCTCGCTTCACTTCCCTTCCTCGGTCAGCTCGGCACGATCACGGTTCACGGTAGCGCGGCCGCTCCCGTCGACGCCTACCGCAGCCTCGTCGGGGACAGCTCGCCGTGAACCGCGGCCTGTCGATTCGTCTTGGCGTTGAACGCGGCTCGGTGCTGATCACGGGACTGTTGCTGACGCTCGCGCTGCTGATGGTGCTCGGCGCAGCAATTGACATCGGCCACGCGTTCATCGTCCGCCGCGACCTCAGCTCACTCGCCGACGCCGCCGCGCTCGCCGGCGCCCAACAACTCGACCAACAAGCAATCCACCGGGGCCAGTTGGCGCTCGACCCCCAACACGCACAAGCGGCTGCTCTTTCGACAATGAGCGGCGAACCTGGCATTCAGGTCCAGGCCGACGCCACTCCGAGGGATGTTCACGTGCTAGTAACGCGACGTTTCCCGACGATCCTCCTGCGTCTGGTCGGGCTCGCCGACCTGACTGTCTCGGCGCAAGCTGACGCGGCTTCGCGCGCCCCATGACGACACGCGCCCTCATCGTCGCAACGGTCGGCGGCGCGACCTTGGCGAGCGCCGGGCTGCTGGTGAGTACGAGCGCACTCACGCTGGCGCGCCTCGCTGTGCTCGGCGCTGCGCTCGCCGTAGCCTCGTTCTACGACCTCACGCAGCGGCGGATCCCGAACCGGTTCGTGGTTCCCGGAGCGGCCGCATGCGCGGCGCTGACTCTCGCCGCCGGCGCGCCGACGTCACTGCTCGCTGGACTCGCGACCGTCCTGCTTCTCCTTGTTGTCAGTCTGCGCTGGCCGGCGGCGCTCGGCATGGGGGACGTCAAGCTCGCCCTTCTCCTCGTCCTCGGACTCGATGGAAGCGCCTTGCGCGCGCTCGCGTTGGGGCTCGCGCTCGCTGCGCTTGCCGGCTGCACACTTGTAGCTCGGCAGGGCAGGACGGCTTTGAGAGCTTCGCTGCCTCTCGCGCCGTTTATCGCCGCCGGCGCACTCGTGGCGGTGGTCGTGTGATAGGCCGGACCCGGATCACACGCCGACTCGAAGGAACACTCGCGGTGACTGCGTTGCTGCTCGTGCTCGCACTGAGCTGGGAGTTGCGCCCGGCGCTGCCAGAGGTCGCGGAGTCGTTCTCCGCGCCATTGCCGTCCGGCGCGATCGACGCCGCGCTCGAGCCCGGCGCCTGGATCGTATTTGTGCTGCTCGATCTCGTGCTCATCCGAAAAGTGCTCCAGTTCGCAACCCGGCGAGAGCCGACCCACACCGAGTTACGACTGCGTCATGCGTTCGCACAGCGCGAGCTTCCATCACTCAACGGAACACGCGACTGGAGAACCCACGCGGCGCCGCTCACACCACCTGTGCTCCGGCTACCCGCACGTAGCGAAGCGGCTGAACGCGAGTCGACAGCACCACGTCTTCAGCGGCACGACCCGCGCGAGCTCTCTCCACCGGTCGAAGCCGCACCGACGGACACGAGCGATGAGCGCGTCGGTGTTCTGCTCCTTGGGCAGCTTGAGCTAGCAGGCTGCAAGAGGAAGCAGCCGCGCCGACGGGCGACGGCGGAACTGATCGCGTACCTCGCCGTCCAGCGACGCCCGGCAAGCCGCGACGAGCTTCTGGAAGCGCTCTGGCCAGGCGAAGACCCACGACGCGCCGCTGCCCGCTTCTACCAAGCAGCGAGCGAAACGCGGAAGCTCCTCGGTCAGAGCTTCGTGCGCGACCGCGACACCTACAAGCTTGACCGTGAGCAGTTGGGAATCGATCTCGATGAATTCGACTTGTTACGAGAGCAAGCGCGCGGGGCCCATACGGAACAAGAGCCTGTGCTACTCGAACGAGCGCTCGCGCTTTTCCGTGGTGAGCCGCTCGCGGGCATCGATGCGCTCTGGGCAGACGGTGAGCAACGCCGACTAAGTTCGCTCCGCTTGAATCTCCTCGATCGTCTTGGCCGGATCTGTCTCGAGGCGGGTGATTCGCCCGGTGCCCTAGAAGCCGCAAACGAGGCAGAGACCCTCGACGCATCGAACGAACATCTCGTCCAACTTGCGATGGAAGCCGAGGCGGCACTCGGTCGTCGGGAAGCCGTGGTCGAGCGATACGACAGGCTTCGCCGAGATCTAGACGAACGGTTCGGTCTCGAACCGAATCGCGAGACGAAGTCGCTCTACAGGCGCCTGATGAGCCAGGATCCAGATCCGTCGTTGACGGCCTCGTCGCGTTAGTCTGGATCTTTCATCGAGGCCGCTGGCCCATTTGAATGCAGAACTCCTGTTGCTTGAGGGACGACGCTGCCTACGGCCGGCGAACGATCACAATCAGAGACAACTTAGCCTTGCCGGCCACGCCGTCGATGCGCCAGCATCCCGTGGTCGGAAATGTGAGGGACGTCGACCAGAACCGGGTTCCGGGCGGCGCTCCTGTAACGCCGCCCGGATCGATCTTGGCGCGGATCCCTCGCGTAATCCGCTTGTCGAGCCGTTTGCCCGCGATCTTCAAGCTGCCGCTGACCCTCGGATCGCCCCACCACGGGAACTTCTCGGAGATCGAGCCGTCGGGGTTCAACGTGCGTTCGTCGGCCAGGATGACTCCGTAGGCCTCGGTTGCAAGCAGGCCATTGCCGTGGAAGCTAGCCGGCGCGCCCGGTGGCACATTGCCGTTTGCGACTGTGGCGGGGCAAGCACGTCCGAGTGCATTGTTCGACGCAAATGTCGGGACAGCCAGAGTTCCAGAGACGGCGAGAAGAACGGCCGAACTCTGAAAACCCCGGAAGATCGAGCATAAGGGCGACGACATACTGGCTCACTCTGGTCGGTGCACGCAGTTCGGGCCAAGGTCTTGCACGTACGAACAGACTAGCCACTGGTTGCACGATCCGGTGCAACTCGTGCCTCCGGCGGAGTAGCCCTCGCAACAATTGTACTTCCGGTTGTTCTGAGCCCAACAACACCACCAACACCACGAGCATGTTGGCGTGCATGTGTCGCTCGGCGACTGACATAGGTTGCAGCAGAGGTAAGGAACGGTTGCTCCGGCATCGCTGACACGAACGCCAAGGAAGACGGCGGCGGCACCTAGGGTCGCCGTTCCAGCACGCCTAAGGAAGCCGGAGCGGCTCGAAGTCTCACCGACCTTCTCTGCGAGATGTTCCAGGGACATATCTCCTCCTCCTCCGATGTTGTCATGCTGGTCAAATCAGCATTAACGCTGCCGAGTACCCAATCGCGAGGCCGATCCCGATCCGATGCATTCTTTCCAACACAGGTCGTTGAAAGTTGAGCGCCCGAAGTAGTGCGATTTGGTCACGTGGGTCTCGCACCAGGAGCGGAACTGTCCACACGGACGCTGCCCTGCCGATCCAGAAGGCAAGGAACAAGGAGCATCCGATTAGCAAGCTCGACGATCCGAAAGCGAGAGCAGCAACTAGCCAAACGCCAGGGAACGTCAACCACGTGCTGAACGCCAATCCGATGTCCAGCCCCCAAAACAAAGCTGCGACCTGCGGCCTAGCACGCTTTGCGAGGGTACCGTCGGTTTGTCGCCTGAACTGCGGAAGGTACCCTCGACCACGTGCGCTTCCCCACCAAAGACAGACAACGCCGACGCCAACCCCAGCCCGTGCGACCGCCATGTCACCGCGCATCGGGACGAACCCTCCAATGGAGGCAAGAGCCCCACCGACGAGCAAGCTCGTGAACGCGCCGCCGAGCGTGTATGCACTCACTGCATGTAGCCACGTCGACTTCTTGGTAGCCCCTTGCACGAGGGGCGTGAGCGCTCCAATGAGCGACGCCCCTCAGAGGCCGGTGAGTTGCGTCCATCCGAGAATCATCGAAGCCATCACGTAACCGCCCCACCAGACTTTTGTAATGAGCGGCGCCATGGCCAGTCCCATAACGACTGGGATGACGATTGCAAATCGTTTCGTTCGCTCATAGGTGCGTACGTCCCTCGGCGTGGTGCGCATCTCATGGTCTATGACTATGCGATCGCCTCCTCTCTGATGACGGTGCCGCGGAAAAGCCGTTCAAGCTCCTCGCCTCGTTTTGGTGCCCCGTAAGAATCCACGGTTCCATCGGCGTCGATCAAAACCGCCGTGGGCACGGCAGAGATTTTCAGTAACTGGCTGAGGTGATACGCGTCATCGCCAGCAATCATAGGAACCGCGAGGTTGTAGTGATCGATCAGCTGCTTGCAGTCATCGGCCGCCGCACGGCACACGACCACAACGTTGTTATCAGTCTTTGATTGCAACGCACCCAGCTCCTCAAGCGTGACGCTGCAAGTGGGGCAGGATGAAGAAACAAACAGAAGCGCGGCCGTTTTGCCGCCAAAGTCGCGGTTGGTTATCGCAGCTCCGTCGATGTCGTGGGCCGTGAAAGCCGGGAGCGGTGTGCCACGAGAGAGACCTTCGACTTCACCTTCGTCGGACGAGAGTTCTGCTCCGGCACGCTTAAGGAAGACCGAGCGCGTAAGGCCGAGAAGGAGCAGCGCTTGGAACAGGACGATTACCCAGAGCACCGCGTATGACAAGTAGAAGGTTGAGTCTCTCATCTATGACTCTCCCTGTGTCTGCGCCCGATCATGATTGCGAAAGATGTCCTTCAGCTCGTCAAATTCGCTTATCCATAGGCCGACCAAAGTCCAACCCACGGCGAGCGCCGCGATCGAAACGGCGTTGCCGATGGTTGAGATATGAAGGAGAGTCCGACCGCTATCGGGTACAATCCCCATGGCTGGCGTTAGTAGGATCGCGGTGAACGCTGCGCCCAAGAGCGACAAACGCGCGAGTGTCGTCCCCGTAACCTTGCGGGCGTCTCCGAAACACCCGCACTCTATGATGCGACCGCGCCGTAAATTCACCGTCGCCGCCGCGGCAAACAAAAAGACGAGGCAAAGACCGACGGCTGCGCCGCGTACCGGCATCTGGGACGCCACGAGAGACGTCCCAACCGCAAGCTCGATGGGTATCAGTGCGGCAGCCCAGATCCGAGCGACACGCGGAGGAAGGATTTCGTATTGAACGACGGTTTCTGCGAATTGCCGCGGCCGCAGGAGCTTTGACGTACCGGACACAAGAAAGAGACCGCCCACACTCAGCATGAGGGAATAGACCAGGTCTACGCTGGCCGCGCTGTTTCTCATTCGCCCCTCCTCGAAATCTTCGAAAACTCGCTGGACAGGTCGAAGGTGTCCCAGTTGAGGTTGTTACTGACTGATTCGAGACGCCACTTCGTCGACCACATCTCCGGTCCTCGACCGGCCTTGTATTTGACGCGACTAAAGACGCGCCTCGCCGCTTCGACGTGCTCAGGAATCTCAGTCCCAAACCATGGGATCGCATCACGGCTTCGCCAGATCGAGAGGCTGAAGACGCTTTGCGCGTTTTCGAAGAGCAAGGCGCTCCTAAGAAGGCCGAGGCCTCCGGCGCCTTCGATTGCTGCGAGCACAGAGCGGTAATCACGGCGAATCGCAACCATGTCCCGCCTGCGCCGAAGACCGAAGCGAGTCAGTACACACACGACGTCTGACTCGACGAGAGCATCGCCAGCGTCGCGAAGATTTAGCATCTCGCGATGAGGGCCGCTTCTGCTCTGGGCCGCCATCACTCGGTTACCGGACGGAAAGTCGCGTGAAGGGCCGGACTGTCGGGGCGCGCGCTGTATCGGGTCAAACACATCCCGACCGGCGCATGGGAGGACAAGCGCGTACGCGTTTGGGCTGTACCGCTCATCGCCCTCCAGAAATCCTGGAGCGCTTGCGGCGTGCCGCAGGAGCCAATGCGCGACTCCATCACAACAACCCCTAACTCTGGCTTGGAACCAGCGACAGTGAACCACCTCGTCTGTCGGATGTCAACTTCGTGACACACCTGCACGATCCACCCGGGACTAATGAATATGCTCTTGGTGGCGTTGCGGTCGGCTCCTCAACCCCTGGCTTGGAACCCTTGGGATTGCTTGCGTCGGCCGCCGCGCCGCTATCGATCAGGGCCGGGGTTTAGGTTGCAGATTCCGAGCGGCCAATCAGCCGTTCGCGAAGAAGGCCGCATACACCGACGTCCGCCGCAACTCCAACACAAGGCTGCCGGCGCGGCGTCGCGGATCGCGCAGCGGCGGCGCGGCGCTCGCCTTGAGGAGTTCTGCGTTGTCGATCACGCCGTTCTCTCTAACTGTTTTGGTTAGGTGATCCTCGGTCCAGTCACGTTCGCGTGGTCGCCAATCGTCACGTCGGTAGGCGTCTGAATTGCGTCGACCGGCGTCGACGCACTGAGATGCGGCTGCTCTCCCAGCCGCGCTCGGCTCTGTCTGTACTCGAGCGCCTCCGGGATATCCTCGTAGTTCAAGAGTTCGCCCGTGAGTTCGAGAAGCGCGGTCTTGACCTCGGCCGGGGTTGCGTAGAAGAACTCGCGCCGGGTGTTGACGAGGTTAACTCTGCGGTCCGCGAATAGGGCATGTAGCTTCGATTCGATTCCGACTGCGTCGTCGGAGAAGAAGAGCGCATGTGTGTCGTAGCGGAACGGCACCGATGCGTCTCCGAGTTCGTGGACACGCTCAGCGGGCTCGAGCCGCCGCGTCATGCCGATCTTGACGATGCGTTCGCCGAATGAGCCGAGGTTTGAGATCACGTAGACGTAGCCGGCGCGAATGTTTGCGGCGCGGTAATCGACGTCGGTGATAGCGCGTTCGATTTCTGCGAGCTCTGCTCGCAGTCGATCAGCAGCCTCGGTGTCGCCTTTGACCTCGACCGCTTGGAGTGCATTCAGGTAGTGCTGGCGCTCCTTTTCGAGCCGGGCACGTTCGCGTTCCATTTCCTGTTGCGCTTTCCGCTCTTCGCGAAGACGTTCGCGTTTCTCGCGCTCACGCTCTTTCTCCTCGGCTTGCTTGGCTAGATAGTCAGCCGTGAGTTCGAGCTCCCGTACGCGAAGCGATTGGTAGGTGTCCGAGACGCTGATGTCCATAGTGGCTCCGAGCCGGACGATTGTTGTTGCGACCTTCGAGAGGCGTTCGATAGCTGCCTCGAGCCGGTACGGCTTCAGTCCGCGGACGAGGTTGTCGGCTTCCGCGTTGTACGCGCGAAGCATGAGTTTCGAGAAGTCCTTGACCATCTTCCTGCCTTGAGCGGCCGAGCCGTTGACAGTCCAGGTGGTCGATCCTCGGACGGCGCCTCCGTCCGGACGCGCCATCGCCTTGATGCGTGCGCGCAGAGTCCCGAGCTCGTACTGGTATGAAACGGCAGCAGTGAGGGGATGCCGGTACTCGTAGATGCCGGCTTCCTGCAGGAGTTGAACGTCACGGGTCTCGACAACCTCGCGCTTCAGCCCCTCGATCTCCTCCGTCAACGCGTCCCTGTCGGCTCGGAGCGTCGCGAGTTCCGCCCGATGCGTTGCTTCGGCATCGAGTCGCTCTTTTTCGCGGGCCGCAGCAGCGTCCGCTTCTTCGCGCGCGATCCGAGTGCTCAAGGCATCGGCCTCCGCCACAAGCTCGTCGCGGCGCCGAGATACCTCATCAAGTGTCAGGCCACCGACCTCATCGAGGACTCGCCGCAAACGCGTCACTTCGTCTGCCAGCTCCCGCGCTCGCCTTCGTGCCCCAAAGAGAGGAACGTTGAGATCGGTTTGAGTGCCAGCCGTTGAAGCAGGCTGTCCGCGCGGCTCCAGACTACCCTCCGTAGAGACCTCCATCGGGAACGCAGCATGTCGCACATGGCCGGGGATCGCAACAGCAGTCAACACTCCCGAGAGGCCGGACGATGTGATTGCGACGCAGCTGACGGCCCGACATGAGCACCCGTAGTCCCGGAGCGGCCAGCGATCGCGCGGACGTTCGAACGCGATACGGAGCTGCGGGCCCGGCTCCCTGATAGAGCTGTACTTCTTTGGCCCTGCGGCCGACCGCTTTGGCGACGCACTTGACCATGCAGCGAGCTTCGGCTTCCCGCGTAGCCGGAGAGGCTCCACGACTCCTAGATGATCAGCGGAAGCGTTGCGTCGATCCGGTGATTTGAGGGTAGGGACAGCGCCGCGTAATGGAGTTAGGCAACGTGCACTCGACTCTTGACATCGCCTTGGCGATGTTTTAGTTATTCGCGCTGAGAGGGGTCTGTGCGGCCAGTCCGGAGGTTGAGACCGGGGAGGGGTTTGATGGGCTGGCTGCCGGCTGCATGTCTGTCGAGGTGGACGCGTCGGAGTATGTTCGCGGCCGGTTTAGCGGTCGGTGGTGCGCTGTTGTTACTCGCGGGCGCTGGTGTTCAGCGCGCGGCTGCGGCGGATTACAACGGCTCGATTACGCCGGGTGGTTCGTCGGTTGCGGTGACGCTTTCGAGTGCCGGTGACAATGGTTATCTGACTTTCTCGGGCTCGTCTGGTGACCGTGTGTTTGTCAAAGCGGTTACGGGCAGTCTGAGCAATCCGGGCAACGTTGGCGCGTACACCGTTTCGCTTTTAAGTCCGAGCTCGGTCGAGCTCGGCTCGACGGGGCTGATCACTTCGAGCCAGACGAAGTTCGTCGACACGGTGACTTTGTCTGCGAGCGGGACGTACACGGTGCGAGTCGCGCCGTACTTGAACACGACCGGGACGACGACGGTGACGGTGTATGCGGTGCCGGCCGATGACACGGGTTCGATCACGGCCGGCGGATCGTCGGTAGCTGCGTCTATCTCTTCGGTTGGCCAGGACGGCCGTTACACGTTCTCCGGTACCGCTGGGCAGAAGGTGTTCTTGAAAGCGTTAACCGGGACGATGTCGTCGACGAGTTTTCCGATGACGTTTGTGTCGATTTTGAAGCCCGATGGTTCGACGCTTGCTTCGAGCGGGCAGATCAGCTTCTCGAACGCGTATGGCTTTATCGACCGGACGTCACTGCCGTCGACGGGGACGTACACGGTGCTCGTCGATCCCAAGGAGGATGCGACGGGGACGGTGACGCTGACGCTCTATGACGTGCCTGCCGATTCGTCAGGAACGATCACGGTCGGCGGTTCGTCGGTTGGGTCGACGAACTCGACTCCTGGCCAGAACGGCGCTCTCACATTCAGCGCGACGGCTGGCGACAGGGTGTTTTTGAAGGCGACCAACGGAACAATGGCGGCGAGCGTCGGCGCGGCTGTCTTTGTCTCGATCCTGCGGCCGAACGGAAGCCAGATTGCCTCGCCCGTGCAAGTCAGCCTCTCGAATGGAAGCGGCTACATCGACACGCTCAGCCTCGACACGACCGGCACCTACACCGTCCTGGTCGATCCCTACCAAGACACGACCGGCACGACCACGATCCGGCTCTGGAACGTCCCCGCTGATCAAGCCGACCCGATTTACATCGACGGTCCGGCAGTTGACGTCTCTCTCGATGTTGGTCAGAACGCGCGGCTGCCCTTCCACGGTGCATCGGGCCAGACTGTCCGTTTCGGCCGCAGCGGCAACACGATTCCGGTCGCCACCTTCAGCTTGCTCAAGCCCGACGGCAACTCGCTTGTCGGCGGGTTTGTGGCCGGAAGTGACGGTACGTATTCGGCGACGCTGCCGTCGACCGGCGTCTACACGCTGCTTGTCGACCCGACGCAGGACCAGACGGGCGCGGCCACCGTCTCGCTGGTGATCGAGGGTGACGCGCCAGTGGACGCTGCCGAGGTGACGACCTGCGGCACGACGCCCGTGCTTCGGGCGGAGCCAGTCAGTGGTTCGAGTGCGAGCTACCAGTTCCAGGTCGCAAGCGACTCCGGCTTCAGCAGCGTCGTGTCCGATTCCGGTTCGATGCCGACAACGAACACCTACGCGCCAGACGCGGGAACGCTGAGCAATGGACAGACCTATTACTGGCGCTGGAAGACAGCGTCAGGCAGTTGGAGCAGCGGCAAGAGCTTTTCGATCAACCAGAGCCACCTCGGCGACGACGGCTCACCGATCTGGTCGAACGGGCCGCTCGCGGTCAACCAGGTCAATGGCAACTTGCTCGTCTCGCTTCCCGGCCCTGTCTATCCGACGGCGATCGGGTCGATGGGGGCGAGCGTTTCCTACAACTCGCTCAGCAGTTCGGATACCGGGCTTGGTGGTGGCTGGATTCTCGACACCGGTGGCCCGGCGGGCGCGCCGGTGGCGCTTCTCGATCTGAACCTCCTGCCCGCGGGGCAGAGGCTCGACGCCGTCGAGGCCGTCTTCGGTGACGGCAGCTCTGCCTGCTACATGCACGTCGGCGAGACCGGTACTTACCTCGCTGGGCCGGGCGACGACAGTCAGCTGGCGAAGACGTCGGTTACGACCTGGTCGTACACCAGTGGCGACACGATCGCCAGCTACCAGCTCGCCGACGCCTGGACAGGTTTGGCGCAGCTCTCAAGTGTCGAGTCGGCAAGCGCGGGCGCTGGCAACGGCAAGCTGACCTACAGCTTCGCGAGCAGCGACCCGAGCAAGATCGCCTCGATCAGCGATCAGACCGGACGCAGCGTCAGCTTCGTCTGGAACAGCGTCAACTCGTCGGGCTGCCCAGCCGCCATCGTCTGCATCACCGGGCCCGACGGCGTCACCTGGAAATACGTCGGCACCGGTGGCGGCGGCACGAGCGGCCGGCTCGCGAGCATCAACGATGGGACACGCGACATCGCATCCATCTCCTATGACGGCAGTAACCGCGTCAACGCGCTCAAGAACGCGAATGACCTCGATCCAAGCCACGCCAGCAGCGGATACAGCACAACGCACGGCCTAGCTGTCTCCTATGACGGCAATAGTCGCGTCGCGAGCATCAGCGACGGCCCGATCACAACGCAGACGACAACCACCTCGACCTGGTCGTTCGCCTACACGCCCGGCAGCGTCTCGACAACCGCAACCCGCGCGACGCACGGAAGCCTCACAAGCGGCTCCACTCGCACAGCCGCCGGCTACACGACCGTTACGCCGCCAAACCAGCAGGGCGCCGGAACGCCGAAGTCCACGAAGGTCTACTACGACGGGCACGGCAACCTGCTCGAGCGCGACGACATCCTCGGCAACATCACCATGGCCGGCTACAGCAGCCGCGATCAGCTGCTCTGGACAGAAGACGCCGACGGCAACCCCACCGACTACACCTACGACTCCGTCACGGACGTGCCGCTCACCACGACAGCACCCGACCCCGACGGCGCCGGCTCGGCAACCCGCCCGGTAACAACGCTCCGCTACGACGAGACGAAGATCGGCACCAGCAGCACCGCTGGCGACCCACTGCACGGCCTCCAAGCCTCCTACTACGAGAACAGCGACCTCGCCGGACGGCCCGCGCTCAGAACAACAGACAGCACGGTCGACTTCAACTGGTCGACCGGCGGCCCCACCGAGATCACCGCCACCAACGAGTTCTCGGCACGCTGGACCGGGACAATCACTCTCCCATCCACCGGCAACTACACATTCTCGACGGTCTCCGACGAAGGCACCCGCCTCGTCATCAACGGGATCGCGCTGATCGACAACTGGCACAACCAGACCGTCACAACCAACTCGGCGCCCGCAACGAGCTTCACCGCGGGCACCTACAAGATCAGCCTCGCCTACTACGAAGCAACCGGCCCAGCCGAAGTGCACCTCCGATGGTCATGCTCAACCTGCTCACCTGCGATCTCCGACCAGATCATTCCGTCCTCGGCGCTCCAGCCCGCCTGGAACAACCAGACTTCAGTCGTCTCGCCGCTAGGCCGGATCGCGTTCAACCACTTCGCACAGCCCGAAACCGGGCAGCACGACTACTCGCTCGTCAAGCTCGCAAGCGGCACGAACCTGATCACCAGCTACAGCTACGACAGTTTCGGTCGAATCACGCAGAAGGTCATGCCCAAGGGCAATAGCAGCGCCACCATCGCCAGCAACGGAGACCTCTCAGGCACACCGAACACCGACTACGTCACAACCTGGACGTACAACACATCCGTCGAGTCAGCCGCGCCACCATCTACGTGCGGCGGCGGAAGCGCGGTCAACCAAGCCGGCCTCCTAAAACAGAATGCCGTCCACGGGCTCGCCAACCAGACCTACATCTACGACAGCGCCGGACGGCTGATCGCAGAAACCAAAGGCGCCGGCACCACCTGCTACGCATACGACGCCGAAGGCCGCCTCCTGAGCGAAAAGGCACCCGGCGACACACAGTCGACCACCTACACCTACGACCCAGCGGGGCTGCAGCTCAGCGCGACCGATGCGGCTGGCACTCTGAGCTCCGCCTACGACGAGGCCGGCCGCCCCAAAGACGTTGTCGACTCCTACGGCAGCGAAGCGACGTATGCCTACGACGCCGACGGCAATCTGACCAGCCGCACCGCCGTCCAAGGCGTCGCGTTGAGCGGCCGGGAAATCACCGACGTCACCCGCACCCGTAGCGTGGACGGCGATGGCCGCAGCGCGCCTGACTCGAGCGTCGGCGTCTGGGACTCAACCACGAACACGCTCACAAACGGCGGTTTCGAAACCAATACCACCGGCTGGAGCGCTTACCAGGGCGCAACCCTCTCCCGCGACGCGACCGCTGCCAAGTTCGGCACCGCCTCGCTGAAAGTCATCACGCCTGGCACGCACTCAAACAATGAGGGCGCCCAGTCGCCGCTCGGTACCGGCTTCTCCTCCGGGCAGATCGTGACCGGCTCTGCCTGGGTCAACGCGACCGCGTCGGCCGCATTGCAGATCGAACTCGACGAGTACAACAGCGGCGGAACGTTCCTGCGCAGCACCATCGTCAACCTCACCGGCAGCGGCGCCTGGCAGCACGCAACCGTCACCGCCACCCTCGGCACCAACACCGCCAAGGTCGGCATCGTCATCTACACCCGCAACGCCACCACGCTCGCGACCACATTCTGGGTCGACGGCGCCCAAGTCGAACAGAAAGCGACCGCGACCCCCTACGTCGAGACCGACGGCGGCACGGCCAGCCGCAGCACTCCGGCGGCGCAAGCGCCGCCGACGGTGCTGAGCGGTAGCCAGGGCTGGTTTGCCGCCCGCATCCGGCTCGGCTGGGCGAGCGCCACGTTGCCCAACGGCGTCAGCACCGTTCCGTTCAACTGGAAGGACAGCGGCAACGTCTCCCTCGTTGCCTACTACAGCAGCGGCCACGTTTGGAACATGGAAGCCGACGTCGGCGCCACCGCCGACACCGCAACCGTCTCCGACACCTTCAATAGCGGCGACACGCGCACCCTGATCGTCACCTGGACCAGCAGCCAAGTCGCCGTCAGCATCAACGGCGGCACCTTCCATACCCACAGCCGTACCAGCGCGAGCCCATCAACCCCAGCCCAATTCACCATCGGCTCCAAAGTCAGCGGCGCAAACGCCATCGACGCCGACATCCTCTGGACAGCCACCGGCAGCGGCACCCTCAGCAACACCGACGCCGCCACCATCGACAGCTACGGCAACACCGACCCGGCCCTCGCCAGCATCCCCGGAACCCCAACCGCCCTATGGAAAGCCAGCAACCTCACCCTCCAAACCGCCAACCCATACACCACCACTTTCATTTACAACGACGGCGACCAACTCAACAGCACAACCGACCCCGCCAGCCGCACCTACAACTTCTTCTACGACACACGCGGCAACCTCAAAGCAACCCAATACCCAAACGGAACCTTCAGCTGGGCCGACATCAACCCACTCGGCCAACTCACTGCGCTCTACAACCGTCACAACACAACCAACCTCAGCACACCACTCCCCGGCAGCGTCCCAAGTGACAGCTCCTCGAGCCCGATCGCCGACTACGCATACACCTACAACGCAGACGGCCAACAAACTGAAGAGATCCGCACCGGTGGCAGCCTCACCAGCCGCACAACCGACTACAGCTACGACAACCTCGGCCGCCTCAACCAAGTCGTCCTACCAAACGGCACCTGCCGCAACTACAGCTTCGACCTCGACTCCAACCGCACCCAAATCGACGAAGCCACAAGCGGCTGCAGCGGCAGCTTCACCACAACCGCCACCTACACCTACAACCCCACAACCACCGCGGGCATCGACCAACTGACAAGCCAAACAGGGCCAACGCGCACCTTCAGCTACGACACCGACGGACAAACTACCGGCCGCGGCTCCGACACGATCAGCTGGGATGCCTGGAACCGCACCACCGGCGGATCATTCTCTGGAACGAGCATCACCTACGGCTACGACGCAGCCGGCGGCCTCCGCAGCCGCGCCACTTCCAGCGCGACGCTCCGGTACCTGCTCGGCGACATCTACGAGACGAACGGCTCGGGAGCAGTCACCACGAGCTACGCAGACGGTGCAGCCGGGAACCTCGCCAGTTACGCCGGAGTCCCAACCTCCTCCAACACAGTCACCTTCCTCTACTACAACGGCCACGGCGACCTCGCCGCAACCACCAACACATCCGGTAACCGCACAAACGCCTACACGTACGACCCCTTCGGCGCCCCGAACGACACCACCCCCAGCAACACCACGACCCACCGATGGACGGCTGCCTGGAACAAGAACCTCGACACAACCAGCGCCCTCATCCTCATGGGTGCAAGGCCTTACGACCCGACGCTCGGACGCTTTCTCGCCGTCGACCCAGTCGAAGGCGGTTCACTCAACGCATATGACTATGCGGCACAGGATCCGATCAATGGATACGACCTGGACGGCGAGCGCTGTTGGAGCCCGTCATGTATCGCAAGGGCGGCTCTGAATAGTTCGATTGTCCGTGGTGTCGCGGTCGGCGGTGTCGTCGGTCTAGCCTGTATCGGGTCCGCGGGCGTGGGCTGCGCGGTTGCGGTGGGCATCGGTGCGGGGGCCGGTTTCGCCCTGGCAAATCACGCCGTGAATAGCAAAGACCAGTCGTTCTCTTCGTATGCCAAGAGCGGTGGTACTGGAGCGCTGTCCGGCCTCTTTGAGGGACTCGGAGTCAACAAGGCGCGCCAAGCCGCCAACATCACAGGCCGCTGGGCGATTCACGCACCTCATCATTCATTCCCGATCATTGGGAGAGCACGGCACGTGCAGCTAAACATATGGCGGGCCGGAGTCAGAGGAAGTGGTCGCGCCATTCGGATCCCATTCAAACGACGGTAAAGGTGGGCCTGTAATGAATCGCGATCAGCTGAACGATGCCATCCACGACCGCTGGTTCGATGCTGAACGAGTGTCATTGATCGATCCCCAAACACTGGTGATCCCTTTTAATTCGCAGCACACTTGGAAGCCGAAGCCCGATTCGTCCAATTACGATAAAGAACTAGTAATTGAGAGCGTGAAATCATTTCAGGTTACTGACGAGGCAGAGATAAGGTACTACCAATTCGACGAGATTCTGTACGATGAAGCGACCAGCTCTGTTGCAATCACATCAAGCTTTCCCATCAAAATTGATGTCGTTGTTGAGACCTTCGAAGTCTCAATCCGACCGGCGGGCGGCGAATGATGCGCACTCGCGGAGCTTCGGTTGAGTCCAGCCGACATCGTTAGTAGCCTTCGCGAGCGTCGTGCCGCTGAATCTTGAAGTTCGCTTCAAACTCGACGACGCGACGCGCGTTGAGCGACAGCTACGGTCGATTGCGTCCGCGGCCCCCGCTCTTCTCGAGCAGGAAGACACGTTTTTCGCTGTCCGACGGGGACGTCTTCTTCTTCGCCGCGAGCTTGGCCATGCCGAGCTCATCTTCTACAGCCGACGTGACTTGCCGATCGCGCGTCCGGCGGCGTACTTCCGCCAGCCAGTAGCGGATCCAGAGTCCGCGGAGAAACACCTTGGTCGCAAGTTCGGCGTGGGCCAGCGAGTTCGAAAAGAGCGCCTCTTGTTCGACGTGGGATCTGCCCAAGTCTGCATCGACGCCGTTAGGGAGCTGGGGAACTTCGTCGACGTCCGAGTACCAATGCGAGACGAAGGGGATTTGCCCAAGGCTCACGCGGTCGTGAATCGGCTCGTCGCCGAGCTCCGTCTCGGCGAAGAGGAGCGCATTCCGAATGACTACGACGACCTGCTTGAGAAAGAACGCAAGTCATGACCGAGCTTTCCGGAAACGCACAGCCATGAGACAATAAGTTGTGTACGCAAAGACTCTAAACGTAGAAATCAAGGCTAGGTGTCGCGACATCGATGGCGTCCGTGCGCGTCTCGAGCAGCTCAAGGCTGTTCGCCGCGGTCTGGATAAACAGATTGACACGTACTTCGCAGTCCCCGAGGGGAGAATGAAGCTCCGAGAGGGGGTCATCGAGAACAGCCTCATCTACTACCGCCGCACCGACCAGCCTGGCCCAAAGGCCTCTCATGTCACCCGCGTCGACTTGAGAGCCAACGATGCCTCGCTCAGAGCCGTACTCGCCGAGGCGCTCGGCGTCCAGGCGATTGTTCGCAAGAAACGCGAGATCTACTTCCTGTCAAACGTCAAAATCCATCTCGACGAGGTCGAGGGGCTCGGGTCTTTCCTGGAGATAGAAGCGATCGATACGACCGGGCAGAGAACTAAGACGCAGCTACGTCGTCAGTGTCGGGCGCTGATGGCAAAGCTCAGCGTCTCCCCCGACGACCTCTTAGACGGCTCATACAGCGACATGGTGGATTCGACGAACTCAGACGCGGCGATGGCGAACGCCGCCTAGTTCCACTAGGTCCTGCGGCGATGCCATATCACCTCGATGACTTTCAGCTGCGCGTCGTTCGTCGATACGCGCGACAGGAACGGAATCGAAAGCTTCTCAGTAGGTGCCGCTGCATAATTCTGGAGCACGTTCTCCCGACCACTGCAGAGTTCGTTTATCATCTAAGGACCGCCGGCGCCGAAGTCTTTCAGTTCATCGGAAAGCCGTTTTCTGTAGATCCCAAGACCCTCGAGCGCCTGCGAGAAGCGGGCGTACCTGTCGAGGTTCGCAGCTATCACGACCTCGAGACGTCGGATTACCTTGGTGGTCTGATTAGACGGGCTTTGGAGCAGTGCGCCGCGGACGGCCGCGAGCTCGTCTTCATCGATGTCGGGGGCTACTTCTCCGCGCCCCTGCAGCAACTCGATGTGGAAGCGCCCCAATACATTGCTGGCGTAGTCGAGGACACGACCTTCGGGCACAACCGATACATCCGCGACGCACCGAACCTGCCAGTTCCTGTCCTATCAGTCGCTCGGAGCGGTTTGAAGTGGGTCGAAGGACGTTTTGTTGGACGCGATGCTGTAGGGGCGATGGAACGCATCCTCCGGGAGCAAGGAATAGCGCTCGCCGGCCGCCGAGCGCTTGTCGTTGGCTACGGGATGATCGGGTCAAATGTTGCTCGAGCCTTGCGGAGTCAGGACGTCAACGTGAGCGTCTACGACATCCTCGACTACAGGAACCTCCAAGCCTTCGTTGATGGATTCGAAGTGAACAAGAAGGGCGAGGTCATGCGACGCGCCGACATCGTGTTTGCGGCAACGGCTGCACGCGCGCTGAGCGTCGACGAGATCGAAGAATGCAAGGACGACGTCATCCTTGCCAGCGTCGGGTCGCGTGACACGGAGTTCGATGTGGCTGGGCTGCGCGACCTGGCCGTCCATGTGACCGAGATCGGCGAACATCTTGAACGATTCGCTCTTCCGAACACGAAGCAGATCGTGCTGGCAAATCGCGGCGCCGCGGTCAATTTCACTCTCCCTAGCTTGCCGGTCGAGATACTTGACCTGGTGTTCGCGGAGATCCTTGTCGGTGTACTGCGTCTGCTCCATGATCAAGCTGAAGAGCGGCTCCCGCCTGGTTTCCTTCACGAGAGCGAGGAGAAGACGTTGAGCCATATCGCGAAGGACTGGCTCCGAGACATCAATCCTCGGACTGCGTAGCGGCGGCGGGCGTACTGAGGTGCGGTGCTCCCGGATTAAGGGGAGGGGCGGGGCCGCACAGCGCCGGGCGAACCACCGCAACGCTGATCCAGTAGTCAACCCAAGTGGCAGTATTTGCTCGTGTCTGTGACCGACACCAACACGGTCGAGAGTCGTGGCCAGCGCTTAAGAAGGTGGGTGCGTAGTCGTGGATAGCGGCGCGCACTTCCACAAGACCGATCTGCAGACCCACTCTCCGCGCGATGTGAACTGGTCGGGAGTGAAGCCGACGACCGGGTCTGAGCGGCGGGCGTACGCGCAGAAGTTTGTCGACGCTTGCCGTCAAACGCGGCTCAATGCCGTAGCACTGACAGATCACCACGACCTTGCCTTCGTCGACTTTGTCCGTGAGGCAGCAGCAAACGAGACGGACGCAGCTGGCAAGCCGCTCCCGGAGGGACAGCGACTCGTAGTCTTTCCAGGGGTCGAGCTGACGCTCGGGGTCCCCTGTCAGGCGCTTCTCATTCTTGACGCCGACTTCCCGTCGGACCGTCTCCCGAACGTCTTGACGGTGTTGGGCATCGATGCGGCTGATCCTGACGCGCCATCAGCGAAGTCGCCTGAGCAACTCGCGCACGTCCAAGATTTCAAAGAGCTCTATGAACTCTTGGACCGGCACGCTTGGCTAAAGGGCCGTTACGTCGTCTTCCCGCACGCGAGTGACGGTGGTCATAAGACGCTCATTCGCAAGGGCTTGCACGACAAGTACAAGGAAATGCCGTGCGTCGGTGTTTATACGGACGGAGACGCGTCGAAGCTTGGAGACGGAAACACCAAGATCCTCTCCGGCGAGGACAAGGCCTGGGGGAACAAACGCGTCGCGGTGATTCAGACCTCCGACACGCGCTCAGACGTATTTTCGAAGCTTGCGAAATGTCCGACTTGGATCAAGTGGGCTACACCGACAGCTGAGGCGCTTCGTCAAGCCTGCCTCGCCCAGGAATCCCGGATCTCCCTATCGCTGCCACCGTTACCGAACATCTATCTGACGCGTCTAAGCGTCAGCAACTCGCTCTATATGGGCCCGATTGAGCTTGAGCTGAACCCGCAATACAACGCGATCATCGGTGGGCGTGGCACAGGGAAGTCAACGTGTCTTGAGTACATTCGCTGGGCCCTATGTGATCAGCCGCCGATCGCTGCCGCGTCCGACGATCTGCCTGACGTCGCCCGTCGCGAGCGTCTTATCGACGAGACGTTACGTCCGCTCAAGAGCACCGTCGACGTCCACTTTTCGATCAACGCAATTCCGCATGCTGTCCGACGCAACAGCGAGACAGGAGAAGTAGCGCTCAAGGTCGGTGACGGAGAGTTTGAGCCGACGAAGCCGGAAGACATCCGCTCACTGCTCCCGATCCAGGCGTACAGTCAGCGGCAACTAAGCAGCGTCGCTGTTCGCCTCGACGAAGTGACCCGTTTCGTCACCGCGCCTGTGCGAAAACAGTTGGCTGATCTTGAGGCACGCGCTGCCACACTCGCTGGGCGAATCCGCGAGAACTACGCGACGCTGCAACGTTACCGTGCGCTCGCGGCTGCGATTGCTCGCGACGAGATCGAGCTACATTCGCTGCAGGAGCAGGCCGCGAACTTGCGAGGTTCGCTCCCTGACGTGAGCGCCGAGGATCAACAACTCCTGGCGCAGAAGCCGCTCTTTGATTCCGCCGACGAGGTCGTGGCTGGGTGGGAGATCGACCTCGAGGCGGCGTCAAGTGCGCTCTCGGACG
>Ga0136846_1226713_pt1 | contig 59915 bp, 48 predicted proteins | sample HopSoiMetagenom2_FD_96841 | JGI IMG/M metagenome (GOLD analysis project Ga0136846, IMG submission 96841) | Grasslands soil microbial communities from Hopland, California, USA - 2 Assembly 2016 (version 4) | ecosystem: Environmental > Terrestrial > Soil > Grasslands | place: USA: Hopland... | reverse complement strand
CGGCGGGCGCGGGGCGCGGGGCGGACGATCGCCGCGGGCTTCGCCCGAGCCGCCGCCCTCGCCGCGACTGCCCTCGGCACGACTGCCTTCATTACGGCCGCCTTCGCGGCGCGGGCCGCCAGAGCGTTCGCCGCGGCCGCCGCTGCGGCCACCCGGGCCGCTGCGACCGCCGCCGTCGCGACGGCCGCCGCGCTTGGCCTCGTCGGCGGCACGGGCCTCGCGGGCCTCGCGGAAGATCGTGCTGATGCTGTCGTCCTCGTCGCCGCCGGCCTCGCCCTCGGCCGGCGCGGCCGGCTTCGGCCGCTCGGGCCGCGGCAGCGCGGTCAGCAGTTCGCGGGTCACCGGCTCGGACGGGATCTTCTGGTCGATGTAGCGCTCGATGTCCGGCAGGCTCATCGCGTAGCGCTCGCAGGCGAAGCTGATCGCGTCGCCTTCCGCGCCCAGGCGGGCGGTGCGACCGATGCGGTGGACGTAGTCCTCGGCGTCGAACGGCAGGTCGTAGTTGTAGACGTGGCTGACGCCGTCGATGTGCAGGCCGCGCGCGGCCACGTCGGTGGCGACCAGCAGTTCGAGCTGGCCGGCCTGGAACTTCTTCAGCAGCGATTCGCGCTTCTTCTGCGGCACGTCGCCGCTGAGCACGCCGACCCGGTAGCCGGCGCGCTCCAGCGCCCGCGCCACGCGCTCGACGAACGCCTTGGTGTTGACGAATACCATCGTCCGCGCGCCCTCGCTGCGCGAGAGCAGGCCCAGCAGCAGCGGGATCTTCTCGTCGTCGGCGGGGTAGTAGATCTTCTGCCGGACCTTCGCGGCGGTGATGAACTCCGCCTCGACGACGAGCTTCTCGGGCTCGTTCATGTGCTCGTAGGCCAGCTCCAGCACGCGATGGCTGAGGGTGGCGCTGAACAGCAGGGTCTGGCGGGTGGTGCGCTCGGGCATGCGCCGCAGCAGGAAGCGGATGTCCTTGATGAAGCCGAGGTCGAACATGCGGTCGGCCTCGTCCAGCACGCACACCTCGCAGGCGTGCAGGCTGACCACCTTGTGCTGCTTGACGTAGTCGATCAGCCGGCCGGGGGTGGCGATGATCACGTCGGCGCCGGCCTGCAGCAGGGCGCGCTGCTTGTCGTAGTCGACGCCGCCGTAGACCAGGGCGAACTTCAGGCCCAGGTCGGCGCCGAACTTCATCGCGTCCTTGTGGATCTGGATCGCCAGCTCGCGGGTCGGGGCCAGGATCAGCGCCCGGGGGTCTTCGGGCTTGCGCTCGGCCAGCGCCGGGCGGGTCAGCAGGCGGTTGATGACCGCGACCAGGAAGGCCAGGGTCTTGCCGGTGCCGGTCTGGGCCTGGCCGGCCACGTCGCGGCCCGGCAGGGCCACCGGCAGGGTCAGGGCCTGGATGGGGGTGCAGCGGGTGAACCCGGCGGCTTCGAGCCCGGCCAACAGGGCCGGATGCAGGTCGAAGGAGGAAAACACGATGTCGGTTAAGGGCTTTTCGCTCATGTCCTGGCGTCTTGGGCGGGTCGGCACGGCCGTGCAAGGCGGGATTCGCGCTTGCGCGGGTGGGCAGGGGACCGCAGACTGGTCCTCTCCGCGCACGACCGGGATGTGGCGTTCGGCCCCCGGGATGCGACCCTTGAAGCCGGCGATGCAAACCCGCAGTGTAGCAGCCTGCCCCCCGACCACCCCCTCCGACGCGCCCAGGCGCGCCGCAAGCCTTTCCGGAGACCCGAAGTGAGCGACAAGATTGCCCATGCCACCGAAGCCGATTTCGACCAGCTCGTCCTGCAGTCCGACGTGCCGGTCCTGGTCGATTTCTGGGCGCCCTGGTGCGGCCCCTGCAAGATGATCGCGCCGTTCCTCGACCAGTTGGCCGACGAATACGCCGGCAAGGCGAAGATCGTGAAGGTGAACGTCGACAACGAGCAGCGCCTGGGCATGCGCTACAACGCCCGCAGCATCCCGATGCTGCTGGTCTTCAAGGGCGGCCAGGTCCACGGCACCCAGATCGGCGCCGTCGGCAAGCCGCACCTGGCCAAGCTGATCGACAGCGCCCTCTGAGCCCGCCCCCCGCCGCGCCTCCCGGGGCGCGGCGAGTCGCGGGTTCGCCCGATTTCCGTGTCGCCGGTCGCGACAGATGAATCCCGGCCATCCGGCGCGCTTGCCGGCGCGCCGCGCCGGTGCTAGCTTCTCGCAAGACGACGCGCCCCCGGCGCCGCACTTCTTCCGTCTCACAGACCACCCCTTCCCCGTCCCGTCCGCGCACTGCGGACGCTCGCACCCGCGAGGAATCCCCGCTTGTCCGACAAGACTCCCGAGTCCGGCGACACCGCCGGGAAGCGCGTGCGCAAGCCGCGCGCCACCAAGGCGGCCGTCCAGGCCGACATCCCGCTCCCCGAAGCCCCGCAGCCGGTGGCCCCGCCGCCGCCCGCCCCCGCACCGGCCGCGCCACCCGTGCCGCAGGCCGGCGCCGGCGACGCCCCGCCTTCCGCCAACCACGGCGACGCCGGCGGTGAAGCGTCCGGCCAGGGCCAGCAGGGCCAGGGCGGCGACTTCCAGCGTTACAACAACAACAACAACAACCGCCGCGATCGCTTCCGCAACCGCCGCGACCGCTTCCGCAACCGCGACCAGCAGGGCGGCGAGGGCGAAGGCGGCGAGCGCGGCGAAGGCGGCGGCAACCAGCAGCAGTTCCAGCCGCGGCCGATGCCGCAGGTGCCCGAGGGCTTCCCGCAGTATTCGCTGAGCGACCTCAAGCGCATGCCGACGCCCAAGCTGCTGGACGTCGCCGAGCAGTTGAACATCCAGGAAGGCGTGGCCCGCGCCCGCAAGCAGGACGTGATCTTCGCGGTCCTCAAGGTGCTGACCCGCCACGGCGACGGCGTCGCCGCCGACGGCGTGCTGGAGATCCTGCCCGACGGCTACGGCTTCCTGCGCGCGGCCGAGGCCAGCTACCTCGCCGGCCCCGACGACGTCTACATCTCGCCCAGCCAGATCCGCCGCTTCAACCTGCGCACCGGCGACTACATCGCCGGCAAGATCCGCTGGCCCAAGGACGGCGAACGCTACTTCGCGCTGGCCGTGGTCGACACCATCAACGCCGAGCCGCCGGAGGCGTCGAAGAACAAGATCCTGTTCGAGAACCTCACCCCGCTGTTCCCGCGCAAGCGCTTCAAGCTCGAGCGCGGCGACGGTTCGACCGAGGACATCACCGGCCGCATCCTCGACCTGATGGCGCCGCAGGGCAAGGGCCAGCGCGCGCTGATCGTCTCGCCGCCCAAGGCGGGCAAGACGATGATGATGCAGCAGATCGCCAGCGCCATCACCTACAACCATCCCGACGTGCACATGATCGTGCTGCTCGTGGACGAGCGTCCGGAAGAAGTCACCGAAATGCAGCGCACCGTGCGCGGCGAAGTGGTGTCCTCGACCTTCGACGAACCCGCCGCGCGCCACGTGCAGGTCGCGGAAATGGTGATCGAGCGCGCCAAGCGCCTGGTCGAGCACAAGAAGGACGTGGTCATCCTGCTCGACTCGATCACCCGCCTCGCCCGCGCCTACAACAACGTCGTGCCCAGCTCCGGCAAGGTGCTGACCGGCGGCGTCGACGCCAACGCGCTGCATCGCCCGAAGCGCTTCTTCGGCGCCGCGCGCAACGTCGAGGAAGGCGGTTCGCTCACCATCATCGCCACCGCGCTGGTCGACACCGGCAGCGCGATGGACAAGGTGATCTACGAAGAGTTCAAGGGCACCGGCAACAGCGAAATCCATCTCGATCGCCGGATCACCGAGAAGCGCGTCTACCCGGCGATCGCGGTCAACCTCAGCGGCACCCGCCGCGAGGACCTGCTGATCGAACCGGACCTGCTGCAGAAGATCTGGATCCTGCGCAAGCTGCTGCACGGCATGGACGAGATCGCGGCGATGGAATTCCTGCTCGACAAGATGAAGACCACCAAGTCGAACGACGAGTTCTTCGCCTCGATGCGGCGCTGATCCTGCCCGCATCCGCTTCCGGACGCCCCGCCCCGCGCGGGGCGTTCGCGTTTCCGGCGAAGCGGTGGACCCTCCGGGTCGCGCGCGTATACTCGGGCCGGAAGCGCGACGCTCCGGAATCGTCCGGGACGGGGGGAGCGTCTTCCGGGAACGGGCGCAAGCCGAAAGGAGGCGGCCATCCACGACACGGGACCCATTGTCGTGACCGCACGTGCGAACCGGCCGCGCATCGCCTCCGGATCGCGTCGTCGTCGCCGGTCGCCGGTGTCCTCCGTCGCGTTCCCGCCGTTCGATCGCGCGCCGCGCGCCCTTCGACCGCACCCCGGTCGTCGCCACGTCCTTTCGACGCCGTCCGGCTTTCGCGCCGGAGCGCACCGCTGCGCGCGCATTGCCGGATTCCGCGCCACGGACGTCCTTCCAACGCTGTTTCAGGAGCACCCGCCATGACCGAGTCCAAGGAACGCCGCAAGTCATCCCGTCGCGCCGAGCCCGATCCCGTGCGTCCGCCGACGCCCGCGGAAAAGAAGCTGATCGACCACATCGACCGCACCTGGACCCGGGAGCGCGCGCTGTCCGAGCTGAAGGCCGGGCTGCAGACCGCGATCGAAGTCGAACTGGCGACCATCCCGATCTACCTCTACACCTACTACTCGATCGACCGCACGCCGCAGGGCTTCCCGCAGACGCCGGTCTCGCGCTTCGCCGACAGGGCCGGCGCGATCATCATGAGCGTCGCGGTCGAGGAAATGCTGCACATGTCGCTGTCGTCGAACGTGCTGTTCTCGCTCGGGCAGATGCCGCAGTTGTACCTGCGTTCGCCGTCGCCGTATCCGACCGACCTGCCCGGCCATGCGCGGCTCGGCCCGGACCGCAAGCCGCTGGCGCTGCCGTTGTCGCGGCTGTCGCTGGCGCAGATGTGGCATTTCCTCGAGATCGAATATCCGGCCGAAGCGGACGCGCCGCCCGAAGGGAGCAACTGGAAGACCATCGGCCAGATCTACTCGTTCGCGCGCTGCATCATCCTGTCCAAACACCTCCGCGACGAGGATTTCCGCGCGGGCGATCGCCTGCGCCAGATCCAGCCGACCAACTATTCGCCCAACAGCATCGACACCGTCTTCCCGCACAAGAGCTTCGACAACACCTGTCCGGTCGCCGCGCCCGTGCCCGGCTCGGCCGCGCACGTCGCCGGCTTCATGAGCCGCGAGGACAGCCATGCCGGCCGCAACCAGTTGCTGGTCGTCAATTCCAGGCAAACCGCGCTGGAGGCGATCCAGACCATCGACGCGCAGGGCGAGGGCTACGGGCCCAGCAAGTTCGACGATCAGTCCGATCGCGAGCTGTCGCACTACGAGAAGTTCCTGGAACTGCAGTCGCAGCTCGTTGGCTACGATCCCAAGGACGAGCGGCTGCCGCGGCGGCCGAAGCCGCCGGCGCCGGCGAAGGAGCAGTTCGGCCCCGAGGCGCTGGCGGGCGTCGTGTTCGACGTGCCCGACAACCCGACGGCGGCCGACTATCCCGCGGGACGCCGTGAAGTCGCCAACCTGGTCAGCGCGCTGTACCAGTACATGCTGATCATGACCGAGAGCATCTTCCTGCAGCCGCCGGAGCACCAGAAGCTGTACTTCAACCAGGCGCTGCACCGTTCGATGATCTGGATCCTCGACAAGCTCCTGCAGCAGATGCGCCAGGTCTCGCTGCAGCCGACCAACGCTTCGCCGGTGAGCGCACGCCTCGCGCCCACGTTCGAGAACGTCGACATCGGCCCGCGCAACAAGGCCTTCGCCACGCTCGTCTCGATGTGCAGGAACCTCGATGCACGCTACGGCAACGCGCCGTGGTACACCACCGGCCTGCAGTCCTACGTGCAGATGATCCCGAGCCTGCCCGACGTCAGCGCGCTGTGGGCGACGCCGGGCACGGCCGGCGCGCCCGGCTGCGACGTGTCGAAGTATCAGGGGGTTCCGAAGTTCCCGCAGTATCCGCCAGCCTCGGTCGGGGAAGGCGAAGTACGGCATGCGTGCATGGGCCTGAACCACTGCAAGGGCGAAGGCCGCACCCGCGACAACGCCTGCGCCGGGCAGGGCTATTGCTCGACCGCGCTGGAATACAACTATGCCGACCCCGCCACGCCGAGCGTGTTCGACCACACCTGCCACGTGAAGAACGCCTGCGCCGGACAGGGCGGCTGCGGCCTGTACGGCACCGCCGAGGAACAGAACCACCCCGGCCACAACGCCTGCGCGACGCTGGGCTCCTGCGCGACGCCGATCAACGCCGAGCGCTTCAGCACCGACGGCCCCAACCGCGGCAAGAGCGTGTGGGTGCGGGCCCGCGAAGTGTTCGAGGAGAAGACCTGGCCGGAACTGCGCAAGCAGAATCCGAAGCTGCCGAAGACGCCGTCGCCGGTGCCGCATCCCGAGCTGTTCCGCTACGGACCGACGATCCAGTGGATCGAGGACTACAGCGGCCAGGGCATGACCGCCTGCGGCGCCAGCGGCATGAGCGGCGCGCACTCCTGCGCCTGAGGCCTGCCGGCATGGATCCTGGCGCCCTGTCCGCTGCATCGCCGGGGGCCGTCGTGGCCCCCGGCGACTGCGCCGATCACCGGCTCGGCCTCGGTGTCGGCCTGCGCAACGTGCATTTCGACCACATCCTGCGCACCCGGCCCGCGGTCGACTGGTTCGAGGCGATCTCCGAGAACTTCATGGACTCCGGCGGGCGGCCGCGCACGGTGCTGCGGCGCATCGCCGAGCAGTACCCGGTGGTGCTGCACGGGGTCTCGCTGTCGATCGGCAGCACCGATCCGCTGGACATGGCCTATCTGCGGCGGCTCAAGCGGCTGGCCGACGAGATCGGCGCGCGCTGGGTCAGCGACCACCTGTGCTGGACCGGCGTGCTCGGCCGCAACAGCCACGACCTGTTGCCGCTGCCGCTGAACGAGGCGGTGCTCGCGCACGTGGCCGCGCGCGTGCGCCGCGTGCAGGAGGCGCTCGAACGGCCGCTGGTGCTGGAGAACCCGAGCACCTACCTGCGCTTCCGCGATTCGACGCTCGACGAACCGGATTTCCTGCGCGCGCTGTGCGAGGCCACCGGCTGCCGCCTGCTGCTCGACGTGAACAACGTCTACGTCAGTTGCTTCAACGCCGGCATCGACCCGCAGGAGCATCTCGAGCGGTATCCGTTCGATCGCGTGGTCCAGTTGCATCTAGCCGGGCACCAGCACTGCGGCACCCACATCGTCGACACCCACGACCAGCCGGTCTGCGATGCGGTGTGGTCGCTGTTCCGCACCGCGTGGCGGCGCACCGGCGGCGTCGCCACGCTGCTGGAGTGGGACGGCGACGTGCCGGAATTCGAGCGCGTGCATGCCGAAGTGCTGCGCGCGCGGCGCTGGATCGCGGACGAAGCGCCGTCGTCCGACGCGGCCCCGCCGGAAACGCCCGGACGCACCGGCGTGTCCACGCCGCTGGACTTCATGGTGCCCGCGGTGATGCACGACACCCGGCTGTGCGACGCATGAACGACGACGCCGACCTCGTCGCAACGGCCGTGCCGCCGGCGCTCGATGCGCTGCAGCGCTGGATGCTGGACGCGCTGATCGCGCCGGAGCGCACCGCGCGCGGCAGCATCGACGCGGCGGTGCTGCCCGGTGCGCGCATCGACGCCGCCGCCTGCCTCGCGATCTACCAGCGCAGCTACCTGCAGCGCCTGCGGCTGTGCCTGGGCGAGCAGTTCCCGGCGACCCGCCATGCGCTGGGCCGGCCGCTGTTCGACGACTTCGCCGACGAGTACCTGCGCGCCTGTCCCTCGGACAGCTACACGCTGTACGCGCTCGGCCGCCGGTTCTCCGACTGGATCGAGCAATCGCGTCCCGATCGCGACCTCGCGGAAGCGGATCGCGAGGCGTGGATCGACTTCATGGTCGATCTCGCGCACTACGAGCATGCGCTGTTCCGCCTGTTCGACGCGCCGGGCCACGAGGGCCGGCCGTGGCCGGCGGACGACATCGACGATGCGGCGCTGGTGCTGCAGCCCTGCCTGGCGCTGGCGGCGTACCGTTATCCCGTCGCCTGGTACTACCACGAGGTCCGCGCCGGACGCAGCCCCGCATTCCCGTCGGAGGCCGCCTCGCAGGTGGTCGTCCTGCGCCGCGACCACCGCACCACGACCTACCCGGTCACGCCGCTGCATTTCCGGTTCCTGCAGGCGGTGCTGCGGCATCGCGACATCGCACGCGCGCTCGCCGAGATCGCCGCCTTCACCGGCCGCCCGCCGGCGGAGGTCGCCCGTTCCTGGGCCGAGGACGTGCGCGGACCGTGGATCGAAGCGGGATTCTTCGTTGCGCGAAACGACATGAATCCCGCGGCCGACGCCGGTTGACGCGTCCACGGGCCGCGCGCAGAATGCGCGCCTTCTTCCACCCGACCGGCCACGATCATGACGCGGAATCCGCTCCTGATTGTTCAGCACGTCCTGCTGAACCGCCAGCGCGAAAGCGCGGGACGGGTGCGCCTGCCTTCCGAGATCGACGGCTCCGGATCACGCTGATCCCCGCCGTCGGTCGCAACGCAGACAAGCACCCGCAAGGGTGCTTTTTTGTTGCCCGCCGTTTCGCCGGCCGCTGCGAAAACCGCCTTTCCGATCCGCCGCTTCCGATCAGCCACGATCGATCCGCCGCTTCCGATCCGCCGCTTCCGATCCCCCACACCGAACACGCAAGGAGAACGTGCCATGCACCAGACCGCCGAAACCGAACCCTAGCCGCCCGTCCCGTCGCCAACCGGGGCGTGCGGCCCCGCAAGTTGGCGATCCGGAACACTTTCCATGAACACCCGCACACCGCTTTCCCGCTGGCGCAACCTCGGCATCATCGCCCACATCGACGCCGGCAAGACCACCCTCACCGAACGCCTGCTGTACGCGTCCGGCGCGATCCATCGCATCGGCGAAGTCCACGACGGCGCCGCGACCACCGACTTTTCCGAGATCGAACGCCGCCGCGGCATCACCGTCGGCGCCGCCGCCGTGCGCCTGGACTGGGCGCCCGCAGGCGAGGCCGCGCATCGGCTCACGCTCATCGACACGCCGGGCCACATCGACTTCGCGATCGAGGTCGAGCGCTCGCTGCGCGTGCTCGACGGCGCGGTCGCCGTGTTCTCCGCGGTCGACGGCGTGCAGCCGCAGTCCGAGACCGTGTGGCGGCAGGCCGATCGGCACGGCGTGCCGCGCATCGCCTTCGTCAACAAGATGGACCGGCCCGGCGCCGACTTCGATCGCGTGCTGGCGCAACTGCGCGACCGGCTCGGCGTCGAACCCTGGGCGCTGGGCGTTCCGCTCGGCGAATCCGGCACGTTCGACGGCTGGGTCGATCTGGTCGAACGCAGCGTCGTGACGTGGACCGACGACGGCGAGACCGTGCGCCGCCCGTGGACCGACGACGAGGCGTTGCGGCAGCGTGATGCGAGACAACGGCTGATCGAAGCCGTCGCCGGTCACGACGACGCACTCGCCGAGGCCTGGCTGCACGAACGTCCGATCGACGACGCGCTGCTGCGCGACGCGCTGCGCCGGGCCACGCTCGCCGGCACCGGGGTGCCGGTGCTCGCCGGTTCGGCGATCCGCAACCGCGGCATCGAGGCGCTGCTCGACGCGATCGTGCGCTACCTGCCGTCGCCGCTGGATCGTCCGGCGGTGCGCGCGGAGCGCGACGGCGTCGAGACGCCCCTCGAAGCCGACCCCGCGGGTCCGCTCGCGGCGCTGGTCTTCAAGATCGCGCACCAGGCGCACGGGCCGGTCGCGTACGTGCGCGTCTACGCGGGCACGCTGCGCGTCGGCGATGCGGTGTGGTGTTCGCACCAGGCGCGCACGCGCCGCATCGGCCGCCTCGCGGTGGTGCAGGCGGCGCGCACCCACGACGTGCGCGAAGCGCAGGCCGGCGAGATCGTCGCGATCCTCGGCTGGAAGGACGCGGTCGGCGGCGAAACGCTGTCCGGCGCGGACGATCGGCTGCTGCTGGAGGCGATCCGCACCCAGCCGCCGGTGCTGTCGCTGCGCCTGTCAGCGGCGGACGGCGACGACCTGATCCGGCTCGGCCAGGGACTGGCCGCGCTGGCGCAGGAAGACCCGTCGTTCCGCGTCGGCGCCGATCCCGACACCGGCGAGACGCTGGTGTGGGGCATGGGCGAGCTGCACCTCGAGACCAAGGTCGAGCGCCTGCGCGACGACTGGCGCGTCGAGGTGCGCACCGGCACGCCGCGCGTGGCCTACCAGGAAACGCCGCGCGCCGCGGTCCGCGGCGTCGAGGGCAAGGTGGTCAAGCGCAACGGCGGCGTCGGACAGTTCGCGCGCGTGGTCATCGACGTCGCCCCGCGCGACGACGGCGAGGTCACGTTCGAGGACCGCACCGTCGGCGGCGTGGTGCCCCGGGCGTTCGTGGCGGCGACCGAGCACGGCGTGCGCGCGGCGCTGGCGGAAGGCCCGCGCGGCCATCCCGTCGTCGGCATCGCGGTGACCCTGGTCGACGGCGAAACGCATGCCGTCGATTCGTCCGACCTCGCGTTCCGGCGCGCGGCGGGCGAGGCGGTGCGCGCCGCGCTGGCGCAGGTCGGCACCGCGCTGCTGGAGCCGGTGATGGACGTCGCCATCGACACGCCGTCCGCGCACCTGGGCGACGTGATCGGCGATCTCCAGCGTCGCCACGGCCGCGTGGCGACGATCGAGGACAAGGGCGCGCGCGCCGATGTTCTCGCGCTGGCGCCGCTGGCGGCGCTCGCCGGCTACGCGACCGCGCTGCGGTCGCTCACGCAGGGCCGCGCCGAGGCCCGGCTGGCCTTCCACGGCTACGAGGAAGCCCGGCTGCAATGACACCGTGGCAGGAAGGCGCCGGGCGACCGGCGCCTTTCCTTTGCGGATCACGCATCCTCGATGCTTCCGCCGCCCAGCAGCCGCAGGTTGAGGCCTTCGCGTTCGGACAGCATTTCGTCCAGCACCGCGTCGAGGTCGGCGGCATCCACTCGGCCCGGGTGGCCCGAGCGGATGGATTGCTGGGCGAGGCGCCGCGCGATTTCCTTGATGAAGGCCGCGCTCACGCCGTCGGTGCGTGCGACGAGATCGGCGGCCGCCTCCGGGTCGATGTCGAGGCCCCTGCCGTAGAGCCGTAGCAGGCGCTCCCGGCAGTCGCTGTCGGGCACCGGCACTTCGATGGCGTGGTCGATCCGGCCCGGGCGCTGGATCAGCGCGGTTTCCAGCGCCTGCGGACGGTTGGTGGTCATGATCACGAACAGATCGACGTCGGATTTCAGGCCGTCCATCTCGTTGAGCAGGCGGTTGAGCATGACTTCGTCGCAGGCCGACGACATCTGGTCGCGCTGTCGCGCGATGAGGTCGGCGTCCTCGATCACGAGGATCGACGGCGCGAACAGCCGCGCCAGCCGGAAATAGGTGCCGATCATGCCGACCTGCTCCGCCGTGACCAGGAACGTGGTGTGGTCGCGCAGGCGTTCGGCGAGGTAACGGATCGTATGGGTCTTGCCGGTGCCGGGCGGGCCGTACAGCAGGATGCCCTTGCGCCCGGACTGTCCGAACGCCTTCAGCGCCTCGCGCTCCGCGGCGAAACCGATGACGTGCCGTTCCAGCGCCCGCTTCACGGCGTCGGGCAGCACCAGTTCTTCCTCGCCGACCGGCGTGCGGAAATGCACGGTGAGCGCGTTCGCCGCCATGCCGCGATAACTCTCGCTGGCCTCCAGCGACAGCACCTTGCCGCGATAGCTGCGTCCTTCCGCGATGGCGGCTTCGATCGCGTCGAGCATGGCCATCGTGCGCGCGCCCGCGGCTTCGCCCGGCGGCGACAGGATCTCCACGTTCAACTGCGGCGTCTGGGTGAAGTCGGAACCCGCGTTCACCCACACGGCGAGCGGCACGTCGCCGTCCTCGACCAGCGAGAGCGCATTCGTCGCCAATCGCACGGGGCGGCCTTCGCCGATGTCGATGTCCTCGTACTGGATCGCGCCGACCAGCTTGGCGTGATCGCGCTCGGACACCAGCGTCGCCATGTCCGAGGCGTCGTAGCGGTTGCGCCCGTGGATGCCCACGCGGCGCGCGCCGGCCGTGAGCGCATCCAGCGCGAGCTGCACCTCGACGCGGAGGTACGCCGGGAACTCGCGCCGGACGATCACCAGGCTGTCCGGGGACCAGCCACGGAAGGCTTCGTCGATCACCTGGTGGGCCTTGCGCGCGGGGCGCGCCGCGTCCGGCGCTTTGTCCTCGGCGTGGTCCTCGAGCGACACCCGCAGGGTCGCGCAGCCGTACTCGGGCGCCAGGCGCATCATCTCGCCATGGATGGTCTCGGCGATGGTCCGCGTCCATGGCCCGATCTTCGTCGCGCCGTTGCGGTCGATGTGTCGCGCCCACTGTTCGGCGTTGTCCTTCCCGAATCCGATGCAGCGCCGCAGCAGCGCGGCCAGCCCCGCGAACGGCGTGTCCTCGTCGTCGTGGACGACGAGGAAGACATCCTTCACCCAGCCCGGCGTTTCCTTCATGTCTGATGGCCCATTCGACGCGTGGTCCCGGATTATAGGCGTGGCGGCCGCATGGCCCGTTGCCGGTCGCCGGCCGCGACCGACGCGATGCCGATCCGCGCCGGGACGAGCGCCGCTGCCGCGGGCCCGTGACCGCGCGCGGCCGGAAATCACGTCCATGTGCGCGAGGCGCCTGCATGCACGGCGCGCCGACAGGGGAACAGGCGATCGCGTCGGGGAAGGCCGCAGGTCCGCGCCTCCCGCCTTCGATCCGATCGCCGCGTCCGCCGCACGCGCTGCGGCCGTCCCGCGTCCGCGCATCCGCCCCGTCGCGGGGTTCCGCGGCCCGGCGCCGCTTCCCTTCCGCAGCACAGACGCAGGAGCAGCGCATGACGAAGTACCGGATGGCCGCGAACGGCAACGACGGCAGTCTCTGGGCGGTGAACACGACGCAGCAGTCGCTGCGCTTCCTCGGCAACGGCGCGATCCAGCCGGAGACCTCGCAGGCGATCACCTGCGTCGCCGTGGCGAACGTCGACACGATCTACGGCCTCGGGCCGGCGGGCGATCTCTACCGCCTCGTCGACACGCCGCTGCGGCCGGTGCCGTGGGACCCGATCTGGCACGCCGCGGTCGCGCCCGACGGCGGCGTCTGGGGCGTGGACGACCACGGCAACATCTTCCAGTGGGCGAACAGCGACGGTTGGCAGCCGCGCCCGAACGGCGGCGCGAACGCGCTGTTCATCGCGGTCGGCAACGGCGGCGACGCGTGGACCATCGACAACACCAGCGGCTGGTGGGGCGGCCCCGGCGCGCCGTACCGCTGGAACGGCACCACGTTCGCGCGCGTCGAGGGCGCGCCGGACGCGCAGTGGATCTCGATCGCGCCCGACGGCACCGTCTGGCTGCAGTCCAGCGACCAGCGCACGCTGCGGCTCGACGGCAACACGTGGCGCGTGGTCGCGACCGACACGCCGCGGCTGTACGGCATCACCGCGGGCAACGACGGCCTGGTCTACGGCTGGGACGTCGGCCTGCTCTACGTGCTCGGCGGCGGCGTGTGGCAGATGCTCGACACGCCCGGCATCGTCAATTGCGTCGGCGTCGCCGCGGACGGCACGCTGCTGGTCGACGGCCAGCCGCCGGTGCGCCTCGCCGGCTTCTCGGTGTACGAGCGCCTCGCGAACTTCCCGCAGGTGCTCGACGTGTTCGCCATCGACGCGCACAGGATGTACGTGCTCGACGTTCAGGCGAACCGCTACCTCGAATGGGGCGGCAGCACGTGGCAGCGCATCGCCGGCGGCAACCTCGCTTCGATTTCCGTCGGCATCGACGGCACGCTGTGGGGCGTGGACGCGAACCACGCGGTCTTCAGCTTCAACGGCAGCGACTGGCAGCCGGTCCCCGGCGCGATGCAGAAGGTGTCGGTCGGCTCGGCGCAGTACATCGTCGGCCTCGACCCCGCCGGCAAACTGTTCTTCTTCGACGGCGCCTGGCAGCCCATTGCCTCGCCCACCGCCGGTCCGATGCTCGACGTCGCCATCGGCAGCGACGCGTCGCTGTTCGCCCTCGACGGCGGGCACCGGCTCTGGACCCGCATCGCCCCGGGCGACTGGGCCCAGATCGGCGCCGTCCCGCTGCAGCAGATCGACGCCGCCGACCGCTACCACGTCTGCGGCGTCACCCTCGGCAACGGCGGCGACAACAGCGTCTGGACCGGCGCCGGCGTCGCCGTCGGCGCGGACCCGCGCCTGCACCGGTATTTCAGGTCGGCGAAGCTGCGCGCGGGCTGACCGCTGCCGGGCCGGCGTGCGCGGACGACCGGGGGTCTTCCGCAGTCGCTGCCCGGCGAGGGCCGGGGTCCGTCCGCAGGCGTCGGCCGGCAGGCGGCGCCGGCCGCCATCGCCTACTTCGCGTAGCCCTTGAGCAGCGCCAGCAGGGCGTCGGCCTCTTGCGCACGTTTCGTGGCAGAGGTTTCCGCCACCACGTGTTCGAGCAGGTGGCCCGACAGGACCTCCATCATCAGGCCGTGGATCGCCCCCTTCGCGGCGGCGATCTGGACCAGCACGTCCACGCATTCGGCGTCGGATTCCAGCGCCGTCTCCAGCGCGGCGACCTGGCCCGCAACGCGGCGGACGCGGGCCAGCAGCTTCTTCTTGTCGCGATTCACGTGCGCCATGGCGTCCAAGCGTATACCCTGTAGGGGTATATTGCCAGCAGGACTTCCCCTTGGATCTCGACTTGGATCTCGACGCCATCGCCGACGCCCGGCGTCACGACCATGCCTTCGACGCAGGCAACCCCATGGCCGAACGCAATGTCCGCCGCGCCATGTGGCTCACGCTGGCGATGATGGTGGTCGAGATCGCCGGCGGCTGGTGGGTCAACTCGATGGCCGTGCTGGCCGACGGCTGGCACATGAGCTCGCACGCGCTCGCCCTCGGGCTGGCCGCGTTCGCCTATGCCTGCGCCCGCCGCTTCGCAGGCGATCGACGCTTCGCCTTCGGCACCTGGAAGATCGAAATTCTCGGCGGCTACACCAGCGCGATCCTGCTCATGGGCGTGGCGCTGCTGATGGTGTTCCAGTCGGTCGAGCGCCTGTTCCGGCCCAGCCAGATCCACTACGCGCAGGCGATCGCGATCGCGATCGTCGGCCTCGCGGTGAACCTGCTCTGCGCATGGTGGCTGCGCGACCATCACGCGCACGATCATCCGCACGGCCACGGCCACGGCCACGCTCATGCCCACGATCACGATCACGATCACGATCACCGCGATCACCATGGCCACCATCACGATCTCAACCAGCGCTCGGCCTACCTGCATGTCATCGCCGATGCCGCGACCTCGGTGCTGGCGATCGTGGCCCTGTTCGGAGGCCTGGTCTTCGGCGCGGCCTGGCTGGATCCGGTGATGGGACTGGTGGGGGCGGGGCTGGTGGCCGTCTGGGCCCGGGGCCTGCTCCGGGATTCGGTGCGCATCCTGCTGGATGCCCAGATGGACGCGCCCGTGGTCGCCGAAATCCGCGAAGCCATCGAAGGCGGCGCGATCCCGGCGCGCATCAGCGACCTCCATGTGTGGCAAGTCGGCCGCGGCAAGTTCGCCTGCATGGCCGAAGTCGTCACGTCGTCGCCGGTGGACGCCGAAGCCTTCCATCGCGCGCTCTCCGTCCACGAAGAGATCGTGCACGTGACGATCGAGGTGCGCTCCGGCTGAAGCGGTCGTCGCGATGTGCGCGCCCGACCCGGGCGCTTCATGGCGATCGCGGAGACAATTCCACGCGCCACGATCTGCAATACCCCGCCTGGTCGGAGCAGGCGTCCTGGAGGCACAGGATGAATATCGCCGCAAGCGTTGCCGTGGCGAGCAGGGAGACCCAGGGGACGCCGTGCTTGCGATCCCTGTTTTTCAGGGTGCTGCGCGCGCTGACGAGCACGCAGATGAAGGCGGCCAGTGAGATCTGCGCCAGCATGCCCTTGACGAGGACTTCGCCGAATCCGCCTGGACCATCGCCGTGCACGATCGTGCATTGACGGAGGATGGTCGCGACGAACATCGCATTGATCGCCACGGTCGATGCGACAACGGCTGTTCGCATGGAGGGGAAAAGGCTTCGCATGGAGAAAGGCTTCGCACGACGCGGCGCAATGCGCCTTCGGGACATCGCGGAGGATTCTCGTCGCTGCAGGTGGGCGCGGAGTGAGGTGCGCGTGTCGTCCGGATGAAGCGCAGCGCCTGGGAAGGGCGAACGTCTGCTCTTTGCCGGGTCCGATCCTTGCGGGGGCCCATCCTGGCGGGGGCCCGTCCTCGCCGGGCTCTGTCCCGCGCCGTCCGCTTCATCCGAGGCACAATCCCCCATCGACACCGTCGGCGTCGGGCCGTGCGGGTCGTTTCCGGGAGAGTGCGGACATGACGTCATGGCGGGTGTGGCTTGGGGCAGGGCTGGTGCTGGCGTGCGGGGCCTGTGGTGCAGGGCAGCCGACCCGGCCGGAGGCGGCCGCGGTCGCGGATGTCGCGCGGGCGTGCGCGCCGTGGGACGGTGCGGCGTTCAGCGTGTCGGTGCCGTTGCGCGAGGGGGCCGATCCGGTCGCGCTGCCGGCGCTGCGGGTGATGGTGTGGTCGCCGCCGCAGTTCGAGCATGAGCGGACGGTGGTCTTCGCCGACGGCGACGACCGCACAGGCGTGGCCCAGTACATGGAGGCCGAGGATCGGGCGACGCCGCTGACCGGCGAGGCGACGTTCCGGCAGGCCGCCGACGGCGGCCTCGAGGGCACGTTGCGGTTGAAGGCCGCCGACGGCCGGCGCTTCGAACGTCGCTTCCGCGGCCGCCTCGACGACCGCATGGTGATGTGCGGCTGAAGGCGCGCCGCGCCGGCCTCAGCCGATGCGATACACCTGTCCGGTCTGCGCGCCTTCCACGCTGCGGCTGTAGCCCAGCGCGGCGCGGGCCGCGGGCACCGGCTCGAAGCCGCGGAAATACGGCGCGTAGCCGGGCATCGATTCGGCCAGGACGCCGGGGCTGACGGCGTTGATGCGCAGGCCGCGCGGCAGTTCCAGCGCCGCCGAGCGGACGAAGCCCTCGATCGCGCCGTTGACCAGCGACGCCGACGCGCCGTAGCGGATCGGGTCCTGCGCCAGCACGCCGGTGGTGAGGGTGATCGAACCGCCGTCGTTGAGGCGGGTCGCGGCCAGCAGCGCGAGCCGGACCTGGCCCATCAGCTTGTCCTGCAGGCCCAGCGCCCACTGTTCCGGGGTGAGCTCCAGCAGCGGGCCGAAGGCGACGTTGCCGGCGGCGGCGATCACGCCGTCCAGCGGGCCGACCCGGTCGAGCGCGGCGGCGATGCCGTCGGGGTCGGTAAGGTCGAGGCGGACGTCGCCGGCGGAGCGGCCGGCGGCGACCAGTTCATGGCGCGCGCCCAGTTCGGCGGCGACGGCGCGGCCCAGGGTGCCGTGGGCACCGACGAGGAGCAGTTTCATGGCGATTCCTTTGTTGCGATGCGCCGACAATCGGCGAGGTGGCGGCAGTCTGCGCCGGCGGATTCGCCTTGATTAGCCGGCCGGGCGCGGAAATACTGTTTCCGTATGAAAACAATGTCCGCCGACATCGACCGGATGCTCTGCTTCGCCGCGGTCGCCGAGCACGGCAGCTTCACCGCCGCGGCGGCCGCGCTGGGCTGCTCCAAGGCGCACGTCAGCCGGCAGGTGGCCGAGCTGGAGCAGGCGCTGGGCGCGCAGTTGCTGTTGCGCACGACGCGGCGGCTGTCGCTCACCGCGCTGGGCCACCGCCATGCCGAGGACGTGGGCCGCCTGCGTGCGGCCTACGACGAGGCCCGGCAGCGCGTCGCCGCCGAGCGCGACGAGGTGCGCGGGGTGCTGCGGATCACCACCGCGACCACGTTCGGCGAAGTGTTCCTGGTCGATCTCGTCCGCGATTTCATGGCGCGGCATCCGCAGGTGGACGTGGAGATCGACACCAGCATCGTGGTCCGCGACCTGTTCGACGGCCGCTGGGACTTCGCGTTCCGCATCACCCGGGTGATCGACGAGCGCCTGGTCGCGCGCGCGGTGGGCGTGGTGCGCGAGATCGCGGTGGCGGCGCCGGCGCTGCTGGCCGGGCGCGAGCCGCCGCGACGCCCCGCCGATCTCGGCCCGCTGCCGGCGCTGCGCAACAGCCATTTCAGCGACGACGCGGAGTGGGTGTTCGTGCGCGGCGGCGACAGCGGCACGGTGCGTCCGCACGCGCGTCTGGCGATCAACAATTTCGCGGCGCTGCAGCGCGCGGCCGAGCGCGGCGTGGGCATGGCCCGGCTGCCGTACTACCTGGTGCGGGATGCGCTCGCCGAGGGCCGGCTGGTGCGGCTGCTGCCGGACTGGGAGATCGCGCAACTGCCGATGGCGCTGGTGCATCCGCAGCGTCGCCATCCCACGCGCCTGCAGCAGGCGTTCCGCAGCTTCGCGCTGGCGTGGTTCGAGGCGCCGGAACGCCAGGCGCTGCTGCGCTGACGCCGCCGCGTCGCCTCGTCATCGCATCGACGGAACGCGGCGATCGGCGCGTGTCCATTGCCGCGGCCGGCGACGGTCGGTAACGTGCGCGGTCATGCACGGCAACGGCCTCCAGCTCGCTCTCGTCTTCCTGCTCGCCGCGGTGGTGGCGGTGCCGCTGTTCAAGCGGTTCGGCCTCGGCGCGGTGCTGGGCTACCTCGCCGCGGGCGTGGTCCTCGGCCCGTTCGGGCTGAAGGTGATCCGCGACGCCGAGCCGGTGATGGGCGCCAGCGAGATCGGCGTGGTGATGATGCTGTTCGTGATCGGGCTGGAACTGTCGCCGTCGCGGCTGTGGGTGATGCGCCGGCCGGTGTTCGGCCTGGGCAGCCTGCAGGTGGGGCTGTCGGGCGCGGTGCTGGGCGGGATCGCGTTCGCCCTGGGCATGGGCTGGAAGACGGCGCTGATCGTCGGTCTCGCGCTCGCCCTGTCCTCCACTGCGGTCAGCCTGCAACTGCTGGCCGAGCGCAAGGCGCTGAACACGCCGCACGGCCGCAACGCCTTCGCGGTGCTGCTGTTCCAGGACCTGGCCGCGATTCCGCTGCTGGCGGCGATCCCGCTGCTCGGCGCGGGCGCCGCCCATCAGGGGGCGCCCGGCGCGGGCGTGCTGAAGGCGGTGGCGGCGATCGTCGCGGTGGTCGTCGGCGGGCGGGTGCTGCTGCGCCAGTTGTTCCGCACCGCCGCGCGCATCGGCGTGCCGGAGATGCTGACCGCCAGCGCCCTGTTCGCGGTGCTCGGTGCGGCCTGGCTGGTCTCGCTCGCGGGGCTGAGCATGGGCCTGGGCGCGTTCCTCGCCGGGGTGCTGCTCGCGGATTCGGAATTCCGCCACGAGATCGAATCGCAGATCGAGCCGTTCAAGGGCCTGCTGCTCGGCCTGTTCTTCATGGCCGTGGGCATGAGCATCGACCTGCAGCGGATCGCCGCCGAACCGGCGGTCATCGTCGCCGGCGCGCTGGCGCTGCTGGCCCTCAAGGGCGCGGTGCTGTTCGCCATCGGCCTGCGCCCGGCGCGGATGCCGTGGCGCGAGGCGCTGCAGTTCGGCGCGGTGATGGCGCTGGGCGGCGAATTCGCGTTCGTGGTGCTGTCCGAAGCGATGAAGGCGCACCTGGTCGACGCCGCGACCCAGAGCCGGCTGGTGGCGATGGTCGGTCTGTCGATGGCGCTGACCCCGCTGGCGACGATCGCGGTGGCGCGCTGGCTCGGCGCGCACCCGGAGCGTGCGCCGCAGCGCGACTTCGACGCCATCCCCGACGACCATCCGCAGGTGATCCTCGTCGGCTTCGGGCGCTTCGGCCAGATCGTCGCGCGCATGCTGGTCGCGCAGAAGATCCCGTTCATTGCGCTGGAGACCGACAGCGAACAGCTCGAGGTGATGCGCCGCTTCGGCAACCGCGTCTACTACGGCGACCCGGCGCGGCCGGATCTGCTGCGCGCGGCCGGCGCGGCCAACGCGGCGGTGTTCGTCAACGCGCTGGAGGACCCGGCCGCCAGCCTGCGCACCACCCGCGTCGTGCGCAGGCTCTACCCGCACCTGCGGGTGTTCGCGCGCGCGCACGACCGCCGCCATGCCTGGCAACTGATGGACCTGGGCGCCGACGTGACCCGCGAGACCTTCGCCTCGGGTCTGGAGATGGGGCGCGACGTGCTGGTGGCGCTGGGGGTGGCGCGCGACCAGGCCGAGGACCGCATGCAGCGCTTCCGCCAGCACGACGAAAGCCTGCTCGCCACCCAGCACCTGATCTACGACGACGAATCGGCCCTGCTGGAGAGCGCGAAGCGCGCCCGCAGCGAGCTGGAACAGTTGTTCGAGGCCGACGCCGACCGCGGCGACACCGCGGACGGCCGCCGCGCCGCCGCGGACTGACCCGCCGCCGCGCCCGCGCTATTTGCCGCGGCCGAACTTGCCGCCGAAGAAATCGCCGTCGTTCCAGCGCGGCCGTTCCGCGGCGTCGCCGACCCGCCGCCCGATGCGCGCGTTGAGCTTCGCCAGACGCACCGCGTCCGGCCAGTAGATCGGCAGCGTCGCCTCGTCGCTGGGGCGGTGATAGTGATCGCGCAGGAACTTGCGCAGCGCGAGTTTCGGGTCGCGCACGCCGTCGGCCGACGCGGTGCCGCCGTCGAGGTAGAGCGCCGGGATGCCGGCGCGGATGAACGCGTACTGGTCGCTGCGCACGAACACCACCTCCTCGGGGAACGGATCCGGCGACAGCGCGACGCCGACGTCCTTCGCCGCGGCCTCGAGCGTGGCCTTGAGGCTGGAATGCTCGACCCCGATCGGCACCACGTCCTTGCTCGGCGCCAGCAGCACCGGCATGTCGATGTTGAGGTTCGCCACGAGCGCGTCGGCCGGCACCGGCGGATGGGTCGCGAACCACTCCGCGCCGAGCAGGCCCTTTTCCTCCGCGGTCAGCGCGACGAACAGCATCGAGCGCTTCGGCGCCGGCGACTCGGCCTTCAGCATGCGCGCGGTTTCCAGCAGGATCGCCACGCCCAGCGCGTTGTCGATCGCGCCGTTGTAGATGCGGTCCTCGCGGCCGTCCTCGCCCTTCACCGGCGCGCCGATGCCGATGTGGTCGAGGTGCGCGGTGTAGACGACGTGCTGCGCGGCGAGCGTCGCGTCGCCGCCGGCTAGTCGGGCGACCACGTTGCGCGAGGCCACCGGCTCGACCTTCGTGCGCGCGGCCAGGCGCAGCGTGCCCGGCAGCGCGAAGCCCTGCAGCGTGCCCGCCTGCGCGGCGTCGAACAACTGCGCGGCGGTGCGCGGGCCGTCGGCGAAGACCAGGTCCGCGGCGGCGGCGCTGACGGTGGCCATGCCGCGGATCGACGGGAAGCTGTCCACGGCCATGCCGTCCGCGCCGCGCAGGCGCATCTCCGGGCGCCGCCAGTTGTCCGCGGTCTGCGTCCACGGGCGCTCGGCCTCGTCCTGCGGCGTGTTGACCATCACCACACCGATCGCCCCGCGCTCGGCCAGCGCGCGCAGCTTTTCGCGCTTCGCGCTGTAGAACGCGCGGCGGTCGTTGTCGAACCGCGCCGGCGCGCCACCGAAGACCACCGCGATCTTGCCGTGGAGGTCGAGCCCGGCGAAGTCGTCGTGGCCCAGTTCCGGCGCGTGCACGCCCTGGCCGACGAACACCGCCGGCGCTTCGAGGTCGTGTTCGGTGGCGTTGAAGTCCGGCGCCGGCAGGAACTGTTCGCCGAAGCGCAGCGCGATCTCGCGGCCGTTGCGCTTGACCGCCAGCGCGGCGCCGTCGGCCTCGCGCGTCGCCTTCAGCAGCGGCACCGCCTGGAAGAACGTGCCGTCGTCGCCGGCCGGCGCCAGGCCGATCGCGGCGAAGCGCTTGGCGACGTAATCCGCCGCGAGGTCGTAGCCTGGGGTGCCGGCCTCGCGGCCCTCGAAACGGTCGTCGGCCAGCGTGCGCACGTCGTCGGCGATGCGCTGCTCGGCGTCGTTCGCCGGGATCGGCGCGGCGGTGTCGATCGCCGGCGCGGACACGCTGGGCGCGGACGGCGCCGGCGCCTCGCGGTGGCAGGCGGCGAGCGCGGCGACGAGCACGGCCGTCGGCAGGAGGATCGTCAGTGGGATCGTCGGGGGGATCTTCAGGGGCTCGGGCAGACGTGCCGGCAGGGACATCGGGAACGCCATCGCGGGCTCCGGTCGGGGGATGGCGGACGCTAGCATCGGACCTGCCCCGCGACAACGCCGGGCGACGGCGACGTACCATGCGTCGACGCCCCGGGCGCCGACGACAGAGGGAGCCGCCGCATGTCCACCGCCATCGCCACCCCGCCGGGACGCCTCGAACGCCGGCTGCAGATCGCGATCGTCGTCGTCGCGCTCGTGGCGTCCGGGATCGCGCCCGCGGACCGGCTCACCTGGCTGCTCGAGACCATCTGGGTGATGGTCGCGCTGCCGGCCGTCGCGCTGAACTGGCGGCGGTTCCCGTTGACCCGGCTGCTGTGCTGGCTGCTGGTCGCGCACGCGCTGGTGCTGATCCACGGCGGCGCCTACACCTACGCGCAGACGCCGCTGGGCTTCCGGCTGCGCGATGCGTTCACCGCGTTGGGGCTGGAGGTCACGCGCAACCCGTGGGACCGGCTCGGCCACCTGATGCAGGGCTTCGTGCCGGCGATCCTCGCCCGCGAACTGCTGCTTCGGCTCACCCCGCTGCGCCGGGGCGGGTGGCTGGTGTACCTGGTGCTCGCCGCGTGCCTGAGCTTCAGCGCGTTCTTCGAGCTGATCGAATGGTGGTCGGCGCTGATCTACGGCGCCGACGCCGACGCCTTCCTCGCCACCCAGGGCGACCAGTGGGACACCCAGTGGGACATGTTCCTGTGCCTGTGCGGCGCGGCGCTGTCGCTGCTGCTGTGGTCGCGCCTGCACGACCACGAACTGGGCCGCGCGGTGGTCGGCTGAAGCGTCGGTCGGAAACGACGCAGGCCGCCCGGAGGCGGCCTGCGTGCGGATCGACGGCGCGGCGCTGGCCGCGTCGGGATCAGAAGCGGTATTCGAAGCCCAGCGTCGCGGTGGTGACGCGGATGGTGTCGCCGAACACCTGCGGACGGACGTGGTTGACGTCCAGGCTCAGGCCGATGTTCTCGTTGAAGTCGTAGCCGATCTCGCCGCCGAGGTAGACGCGGTTGCTGCTGTCGCTGACCGAGCCGAAGCCGGCGAGCGAGGCGTCGAGGTTGACGTGGGCGACGCCGACGCGGCCGCCGACGAAGAAGCCCTGGTGCGCGGCGGTCATGTTCTTCTTGCCGACGATGCCGACGCCGTAGCCGTCGAGCTCGGCGGTCAGGCCGGAGTCGGAGTCCTTGCCGAAGTTGGTGTAGAAGGCTTCGACGCCGACGTTGCCGTTGAAGAAGTAGCCGCCGCGGACGCCGTAGGCGGTGTCGTTGCCGTCGTAGCCGTCGATCGACAGATTGCTGTTGCCGGCTTCGGCGCGGATGAAGCCGCCCGAGCCCTCGGCCGCGAAGGCGGGAGCGACCATGAAGGCGGCGGCGAGGCCGGCCAGAAGAACGTGATGCTTCATCGAAAAACCCCTGTGATGTGTCTTGGATTAAGGCCCCCGGTCCCGGGGGCCGCACATGCTAGGGGCCTCGTCCGCTTTCGTCCACCTGTCGGAACAGACAGGATGCGCGCGGCGTCCGGGTGCGGATCGCCGCGCACGAAAAAGGCGGGGTCGCCCCCGCCTTCTTCATGTCCGCGTCGGCCGAAGCCGTGGCGCGTCGATCAGAAGCCGACGCCGGCCGAGTCCTTCGCCGCCGGGATCGCGCCGCTGGTGGCCGCGACCGACGAGGGGAGCTGGGTGGTGCCGTCGACCCAGTAACCGCCGTCGTACTCGGTGATCGTGTTGCCTTCCCAGTCGGTGTACGTGCGGACCACGTAGCGGTCGACGTAGCGCGGCTTGAGGCCGTCGATGTCGGTGTACTCGTGGTTGAAGTACGCGTCGCAGTACGACGGCATCACGTTGCTGATCTCGTACTCGTTCTCGCCGACCCAGGTGCGGTTGACCTGGTTGAGGGTGGCGGCGTCGCAGCGGCCGGCGCCGTTGCCGATCGCTTCGACCAGGCTGCCCATCTGCGGCGTCTCGGACGAGGTCGGGCACATCTTGAGGAAGTTGATGCGCGCCTGGATCGTCTTCCAGGGCTTGCTCAGGTTGATGCTGAAGTAGCGGGCCAGCGACTTGGCGCACTCGCCCGGGCGGGTGGCGCTGGACAGGCACAGGATGGCCTGGCAGGCCAGACCTTCGTCGCCGCCCAACTCCTGCGGCTTCTCCTGGCTGTTGGCCTGGTCGAGCGCTGCCTGCAGTTCAGGGGACAGGCCGCCGTTGTTGCTGCCGGTGTTCGGGGCCTGGGTATCGGGGGCCTGCACGCTCGGGCCCTGGGTGTCCGGCGTCGTGCTGGTGTCCATGGTGTCGGGCAGGACGTCCTGCGCGAGGACGGCGCCGCTCGACAGCAGCAGCACGGCCAGGGCCATCGAGATCGCGTTCTTCTTCATCTGACTTCGCTCCGTGGTCAATTTGGCAAAGGCGAGAACCGTCGCCATCGACGATTCCGTATTTCGTCTGCCGGAATCCGGCCCAGCCGGATCCCCTGAAGTTCCAGTGCCCCCACAGTCGATGTCGCGCCGCCACCCGGACCGGGTTCTGAGCGGCGGCAGGAGCCCCAGTTCAGGTTAGCGAAGTTCCGCGACACTTTGCAAAGCGTGCCGCACCCCCCGCGTCCGTCCGCGGGACGCGCCTGCGGACCGGGGACGAGCGTTCAAGCCGCTGATTATGAACGGCAATTGCGGTCTGGCAGGGCCGTCCACGCGCTGTTTCGACCGGCGCGAGGCCACAACCGCTCGTCGGAATCCCGTGCGGACGGGCGGTCCGGGCCCGCCGGCGTCACCCGGCGGTCTCGTCCTCGGGCCGTCGCCGGAAGGGGAGGACCGTGCCGCGCTGCGGCTCCGGCCGGTGCCACAGCACCGGCACGTCCTCGGGCCGGGCCGGCTCCAGCGGGTCGGCATCGGCGGCGATCTGTTCTTCGTCCTCTTCCCAGCTATAGCGCTTGCGCGGCGGCAGCGGGTCGGCGTGCCGGAACAGGAACGCCGACAGCACCCCGGCGATCGCGCCGCCGAGGTGCGACTGCCAGGACACGCCCGGTTCGTGCGGCAGGACCGTGATCAGCATGCCGCCGTAGAGGAAGAAGGCGATCATCGCCGCGGCGATCGACGGCCGGTCGCGCCGCAGCAGGCCCAGCACGAACACCAGGAACATCAGACCGTGGGTGAGGCCGCTGGCGCCGAGGTGGTGGGTGCCGGGCTCGCCCAGCAGCCAGGCGCCGAGCCCGGACCCCAGCCACAGCAGCGGCAGCGCGCGCACGGTCGCCTTCGGATACACCGCCAGCGCGAGGGTGCCCAGCAGCAGCAGCGAGGCGGCGTTGGCGGCGATGTGCCCCAGCGAGCCGTGCAGCAGGGGCGCGGTGAGGATGCCGAGCAGCCCGGCGGGGCTGCGCGGAGTCACCGTGAACGCCTCGAAATCGGCGTCGTGCTGCCACCAGAACACCACCGCCAGCAGCAGCACGAAGGCCAGGCTGGCGTTGAGCGCGCGGAGCAGGCGGCCGCGGTCGGCGGCGCGCTGGGCGGGGGTGTCGGGGACGTCGTCGGGAGTGGTCAGGCGCATCGGAAGGTTCTGGAGCCGGTCCGGGCCGCGATCAAGGTCGCGACGCGGTCGCGGCCCGGCCAGCGGCGGAACGCTGCGGACCGCAACCCTCGGGAATCCGGCCCGCGAGGGCCGCGGCCGGCGCGCCGCCGCCGACGCACGGCGGGCGGGGCGGCGGCCGGCGCCGGGTCATGCCGAGGGCGTTCCGGCCGGGGGCGCCGGCCGCAGCAGGCTCAGCGCCACCGTCGCGCCGATCACCAGCGCCACCACGCCCAGCGACCAGCCGATCGGGATCTTGACCACGTCGATCAGCAGCATCTTCGCGCCGATGAACAGCAGCACCGTGGCCAGGCCGTACGGCAGCAGGTGGAAGCGGTCGGCCATACCCGCCAGCAGGAAGAACATCGCGCGCAGACCCAGCACCGCGAACACGTTGGAGGTCAGCACGATGAACGGGTCGGAGGTGATCGCGAAGATCGCCGGGATCGAGTCCACCGCGAAGATCAGGTCGGTCACGCCGATCAGCGCGGTCACCACGAACAGCGGCGTGTACCACGCCTTGCCGTCGCGCATCACCCGGAAGGCGTTGCCGACGTAGTCGGTGGTCAGCCGCAGGTGCCCGCGCATCCAGCGCAGCAGCGGGTTCTTCTCGAGGTCCGGCGCCTTGCCCGCGGCCAGCAGCATCTTGATGCCGGTGAGCACCAGGAACGCGCCGAACACGTAGAGGATCCAGTGGAACTTCGCGAGCAGGAACGCGCCGGCGAAGATCATGATCGCGCGCAGCACGATCGCGCCCAGCACGCCGATCACCAGCACCTTCTGGCGCTGTTCCTCGGGCACCGCGAAGTAGGTGAACAGCATCAGGAACACGAAGATGTTGTCCACCGCCAGCGATTTCTCGACCAGGTAGCCGGTGAGGAATTCCAGCGCGATGCGGTCGCCGGCGACGCGGCCGAAGGCGTCGCTGGCGTACCACCACAGGCCGGCGTTGAACGCCAGCGCCAGGCCGATCCAGCCCAGGCTCCAGAACAGCGCTTCCTTGAACGTCACCCGGTGCGGCCCGCCGTGGCGCATCAGCACCAGGTCGACGAGCAGGGCGACGACGACGAGCGCGGCGAACGCGCTCCACAGCAGGGGATTGCCGATGGTCTCCACTTTTTTTCTCCCGAAACGAAAACGCCCAACCGCTGGGCTGGGCGTCGTGTCTGGCCGGGGCACCGTGGAGCGACCGGAAGGAAACGAGGCTTCGCCGTGGCGGCGAAGGTCTCGCTCGCAGCCGCGGCATCGGTCGATGACCTCGCGACTGCCGTCCGGCCGGGGCATGGGGCCCGTATTGACGACCGGAACGTTCGGGAGCTACTCCCCTTCTGGAGCGGGGAGTCTCCGCGAGCCGGGCGGGGCCGTCAAGCCGCTTACAATACGGCCGATGAACAGACCGTCGAACGCGCCGTCGAGCGCCGCCCCGCTGCCCGAGATCCGCCTCCGCAACGCCTGGACGTCCCGCCACCCGTGGATCTTCCAGAAGCTGGTCGAGAAGCCGGCCCAGCGGCCCAAGCCGGGCAGCCTGGTCGAGGTGGTGGGCCCGGACGGAGTGTGGCTCGGCCGCGGCTTCTACAACGGCCACTCGCGGATCGCGATCCGCCTGCTCGAGCGCGACCCCGACGTGGCGGTCGACGCCGACTGGTTCGCGGCGAAGATCACCGAGGCCGTGCGCCTGCGCCGCGAGGTGCTGAAGCTGGACGCGGTCTCCGACGCCTGGCGCGTGGTCCACAGCGAGGGCGACGGCCTCAGCGGCCTGGTCGTGGACCGCTACGGCGACCTGCTGGTGGTCGAGTACTTCAGCGCCGGCATGTTCCGTTACCGCGAGTGGATCTACGACGCCCTGCGCGCGCAGTTCCCCGGCTGCCGCTTCCACGCGTTCGCCGACGAGCACGTGCAGAAGCAGGAAAGCTTCGACTTCCGCGGCAGCGAGCCCGCCGCGCCGGCGATCATCACCGAGTACGGCGTGAAGTTCCGCGCCGATCCCGCCGGCGCGCACAAGACCGGCTTCTTCGCCGACCAGCGCGAGAACCGCGAATGGCTGTCGCACCAGTGCGCGGGCAAGCGCGTGCTCGACCTGTGCTGCAACACCGGCGGCTTCGGCGTGTACGCCGCCGCGCGCGGCGCGACCGAAGTGGTCGGGATCGACATCGACGAGGCGGTGATCGAGATCGCCAAGGGCAACGCCAAGCTCAACGGCGTGCGCCCGCGCTTCGTCCAGGCCGACCTTTTCCCGTGGCTGCGCGACGCCGCGGCCAACGGCGAACGCTTCGACGTCGTGATCCTCGACCCGGCGAAGATGACCCGCGACCGCGAGCAGGTGATCCCGGCGCTGAAGAAGTACCTCGACATGAACAAGCTGGCGATGGGCGTGGTGAAGCCCGGCGGCCTGCTGGCGACGTTCTCGTGCACCGGCCTGGTGAGCGAGGAGCAGTTCCTCGACATGCTGCGCCGCGCCGCGTTCTACGCCGGCCGCACCGTGCAGGTGCTGAAGGTCGCCGGCGCCGGCGCCGACCACCCGTGGCTGACCGACGTGCAGGAAAGCCGCTACCTGAAGGCGGTGTTCTGCCGCGTGGTGGACTGAGGCCGTCCCGCGCCGCCGGCGTCGCACCGCGGGCGGCACCGGTACACTGCCGCCCATGTCTCCGACCCTGCTGCTCGTCCTGATCCTGGTCGCCGTCGCGATCGGCCTCGTCCTGCTCGTCCTGCTGCTGCTGCGCCGTCCCGAAGCCGGGCTGGAGCGCCTGCGCGCGCAGGTCGAGGACGCGCTGCGCGAGGAGCAGCGCAGCGGTCGCAGCGAACTGCGCGAACAGCTCGACAGCCTGTCGCTGGCGCAGGGGCAGCGGATCGAGAGCTTCGGGCGCAGCCTCGGCGACCTGACCCAGCGCACCGACGCGCGCCTGGACGAACTGCGGGTCGCGCTGGGCGACGATGCGCACAAGGCGCGGCTGGAACTGGCGACCCGCCAGCAGCAGTTCGCCGATGCGCTGGGCGCGCAGTTGCGCGACCTGACCGATCGCAACGAACAGCGCCTGGGCGAACTGCGCGGCACCCTGGAACAGAAGCTGCGCGAACTGCAGGCCGGCAACGAGGCCAAGCTCGAACAGATGCGCGCCACCGTCGACGAGAAGCTGCAGTCGACGCTGGAGACGCGGCTGGGCGAATCGTTCCGGCTGGTGTCCGAGCGCCTGGAGCAGGTGCAGCGCGGCCTCGGCGAGATGCAGCAGCTCGCCACCGGCGTCGGCGACCTCAAGCGCGTGCTCACCAACGTCAAGACCCGCGGCATCTACGGCGAGGTGCAGCTCGCGGCGCTGCTGGAACAGGCGCTCACCATCGAGCAGTACGAACAGAACGTCGCGACCGTGCCCGGTGCGAGCGAGCGCGTGGAGTTCGCGGTGCGGCTGCCGGGGACCGAGGGCGGCGGCCCGGTGCGGCTGCCGATCGACGCCAAGTTCCCGCGCGAGGACTACGAGCGCCTGATCGACGCGCAGGAGCGCGCCGACGTCGCGGCGGTGGCCGAAGCCGCGGCCGCGCTGGAACGCCAGATCCGGGTCGAGGCCAGGCGCATCCGCGACAAGTACGTCGCCCCGCCGCACACCACCGACTTCGCGCTGCTGTTCCTGCCCACCGAGGGCCTGTACGCCGAGGTGCTGCGGCGCCCGGGCCTGTTCGAGGCGCTGCAGCGCGAGTTCCGGGTGACGGTGGCCGGACCGACCACGCTGCTGGCGCTGCTCAACAGCCTGCAGATGGGCTTCCGCACGCTGGCGATCGAGCAGCGCTCCGGCGAAGTGCGCCAGTTGCTCGGCGCGGTGAAGACCGAGTTCGGCAAGTTCGCGACCGTGCTCGAACGCGCCAACAGCCAGCTCGGCACGGTGCAGAAGAGCATCGAGGCCGCCGGCGTGCGCACCCGCGCCATCGAGCGGCAACTGCGCAAGGTCGAGGAACTGCCCGCGGACGATGCGCGGCGACTGCTCGGAGAGGATGCGGTCGATGCCGGGAAGGACCCGGCCGACGAGGACTGAGCGTCGTCGTGGCGTGCGGCCGCCGACGGTAGACGCATGCCAACGGTAGAGCGGCCTTCAGGCCGCTGCTAAACGGATGCAGACGGTAGGGCGGCCCGACCAGCCATGCGGCTGTTGGAAACCGGGCCGCTTGGTCGCTTTCTTGCACGGCGCAGCGGGCTGAAGCCCGCTCTACCGAAACGGGGCTTGCGATCGGTTACGGCGGGCTCGGCAGCGGCATCGCGCTGGCCGGCACCGTCGGCGCATCGTCGCCTTCGCGGAGGTAGTCCGGCAGCGAGTCGTCCTCGTCCGAGGCCTCGTCGCCGCGGATCTGGTAGTTGCGGCGCTGCAGCCAGGCGTCGCGGACCAGCGCGTAGTCGTCGGCCGCGCCTTCGCGCAGGCTGTCGGTCGACAGCAACTGCGCGCGCACGTCGACCAGTTGCAGGCCCTGCAGGAAGATGCGGATCTTGTCCTCCTCGATCTGCCGGGTCGGCGACAGCGGCGCGTCGCCGGCCATGCCGAACACGTCGCGCACGGTGCGCGGACCGAACAGCGGCAGTTCGACGTAGCGCGACTTCTTCCAGCCCCACACGCCGAGGGTCTGGCCGAAGTCCTCGCCGCGGTTGGGCAGGTTGGCGGAGGTCGCCGGATCGAACAGCCCGCCGATGCCCAGCGTGCTGTTGAGCAGGAACCGGCCGACGCTCTGCCCGGCCTGCTTGGGCTTGCCCTGCAGCAGCGCGTTGAGCGCGCTGACCGGCTGGCCGAGGTTGTTGAAGAAGTTGCTCACGCCCAGGCGCACCGGGCGCGGCACCACGCGGACGTAGGCGTGCGCGAGCGGCTTGGCGATCCGGCGGTCCACGACCATGTTGAAACGGTGCACGCGGCGGTTGTAGCGCTCCCACGGGTCGAAGCTCTTGGGCATCTCGGCCGGCGGCGGCAGCGTGGGGTCGGCGATCGGGTTGTAGGCGTCGGGATCGGTCGTGCCGTAGATCGCCGCGTAGTCGCGCTCGGCGTCGGTCGGCTGATCGACGGAGTCGCCGGTCGCGGTCGCCGCCGTGGCGTCCGGCGGCGGCGCTTCGGTGGTGGCGGTCGTCGCGGCATCGCCTTCGACGGCGACGGCCGGCATGGCGTCGGCATCGGTGACCGCGCCGGCGTCCGCGGGGACGGGCGTCGCCGGGGCTTCGGTCGCGGGGGCGGCGATCACCGTCGCCTGCGGCGGCGCATCGGGGCGGGGCGATTGCGCGGTGCAGCCGACGGTCAGCAGCGCCAGCGCCAGCAGCGCGGCGCGGGAGAGGGGGGAGAGGCACGTCATGGCGCGAGTGTAGTCCGTTGTCGCGTGGCGTTGCGCGGGCCGGTCGTCGCGACCGGGCTCAGTCGCGGACGAAGCCGAGGTCGGCGCCCAGCCGGTAGGCGGTGCGCAGGTCGTCGAAGCCCGGCGGCCGGCCGTCGATCGCCACGTCTGCGGCGCAGCGCTCCGCCACCCGCGAAACCAGCGCCAGGCCGGCGCTGTCGATGCCGTCGACGGCGGTCAGGTCGATGCGGTGGACGCCGTCCAGCGCGGCCGGCAGCCGCGCCCACAGCGCGGCGACCGCGTCGCGGCGCAGCGCGCCGGTGAAACGCAGGGTTCCACCGGCGAGCGCGACCGAGGCGGCGTCCGCGGCGGTCACTTCTGGTCCGCGCTCGCGCGCAACTGGCCGCTGCGCAGTTCGCCGGCGACCTCGCGGATCGACTTGCGCTGCAGTTCCGCGTCGAACTGGTTGCGGAAGGTCTGCACGTAGGACACGCCCTCGACCATCACGTCGAAGACCTTCCACTGGCTGCCGTTGCGGCGCATGAAGTAGTCGACCGGGATCGGCTCGCCGCCCTGACGCAGGAATTCGCTGGAGACCTTCACGCCCTGGCCCTGGGCCAGCGGGCGCTCGGACTTCACCCGCACCCGCAACTGCGTGTTGAAGTCCAGCAGCGACGAACCGTAGCGCTGCATCAGGTTGTCGGCGAGCGCGTCGGCGAACAGCTTGATGTCCTCGTCGGAGGCGCCGCGGCCGTGGCGCCCCAGCACCAGGCGGGCGGCGTAGTCGCGGTCGAACATTGCGTTGAACTCGGTGCTGACGAAATCGCGCAGCGCGACCCGATTCCTGGTGAACTCGGCGCGGCGCTTCTCCAGCGTGCTGAGCACGCGCTGGCTGTTGTTGAGCACGAGCTGGCTGGGCGTGCCCTGCATCATCGCCGAGGCGGGGGCCGCCGCGCGGGCCGGGGCGGCGGCCTGCTGGGCGAATACCGGCGGCGCGGCGAGGAGTGCGGCGCCGACCAGGACGGACAGGAGACGGGTCTGGGGGATCCGGGTCTGGAGCATCATGGCGTCGTGGTCTTGTCGTTGGGGGAGGAATCGGAGGCAGGATCGGCGGCCGAACCTGAATTGGAGGTGTCGTCGGCGGGCTTGGTTCCGCCGCCGCCGCCGAAGATGTACTTGCCGGCCATCTGGATCAGGTCGACCGCCGGCGTGGTGTAGGCGATCTCGTCGCCGGGCTTGAGGATCTCCGGCGCGCCGCCGGGCGATAGCCCGACGTAGCTCTCGCCGAGCAGGCCGCCGGTGAGGATGCCGGCCGAGGTGTCGATCGGCAGGTCCTTGTAGCGGCTGTCGACGTCGAGCACGACCACCGCGTCGAGGCGCTTGGGATCGAGCTCGATCGAGGCGACCTTGCCGATCGCGACGCCGCCGATCTTCACCGGCGCCATCGGTCGCAACTGGCCGAGGTTGGTGAAGCGGGCCTTGAGCGGATAGGTGTCGGCGCCGAAGCCGAACTTGCCGTTGGTGGAGGCGATCGCCAGCACCAGCAGCGAGCCCAGGGCGAGCAGCAGGAAGGCGCCGACGGCGAATTCGAGGCGGGGACCGCGTGCACTCATGGGGACGGACTCGTGGAAGCGTGGTCGGGCGTTCCGCTCAGCGGAACAGGAAGGCGGACAGGACGAAGTTGAACATCAGCACCAGCAGCGAGGCGTTGACCACGGCGCGGGTGGTGGCGACCGAGGTGCCCTCGATGGTCGGCTCCGCGTGGAAACCGACGTAGGAGGCGACCAGCGCCGCGGTGCCGCCGAACACGGCGGACTTGAGGAACGCCGGCAGGAAATCCTCGTGGAAATCCACCGCGTCCTTCATCACCTGCCAGAACGCGCCGTTGTCGATGCCCAGCACCTGCACGCCCTGGAACCAGCTCGCGGTGATCGCCAGGCTGCAGAAGATCGCGGTCAGCAGCGGCACCGTGATCACCGCGGCCCAGAACCGCGGCGCCACCGCCTTGCCGACCGGGTCGATACCCATCAGGCCGAGCGCGGTGATCTGGTCGGTGGCGCGCATCAGCCCGAGTTCGGCGGCGATCGAGCTGCCGGCGCGGCCGACGAACAGCAGCGCGGTCAGCACCGGCGCCAGTTCGCGGTACATGCCCAGGCCGATCAGCGCGCTGATCTGGTTGGCGGCGCCGTAGGTCTGCAGCGCGCGGTAGCCGAGCAGGGTGATCGACAGGCCGACGAAGGCGCCGCCGACGGCGATGATCGGCAGGCTGCGCGCGCCGATCTTGTAGATCTCGCGGGTCAGTTCCTGCCAGAAGTCGCGGGTCGGGCGGCTGGCGCGGAACACCGCCAGCGAGAACAGGCCGGCGCGACCGACGCTGCGGGTGGTCTCGGCCAGGGCCATCACGCGGCCTCCGGGCGGGCGACCGCGTCGAAGGGAATCGGCCCGTCCGGTTCGCCGCGCAGGAACTGGCGGACCAGCGGGTCGGCGCTGCCTTCCAGTTCGGCCGGGGTGCCGTCGAAGACGATGCCGCCGTTGGCGATGACCACCGCGCGATCGGCGATCGGCAGGGTCTCGTGGACGTGGTGGGTGACGATCAGGCTGGTCAGGCCGAGGCTGGCGTTGAGCCGGGCGATCAGGCTCATGATCACGCCGCTGGCGATCGGGTCCAGCCCGGTCAGCGGCTCGTCGTACAGCATCACCGGCGGGTCCAGCGCCAGCGCGCGGGCCAGCGCGACCCGGCGCGCCATGCCGCCGGAGAGTTCGCGCGGATAGAGGTCGGCGGCGGCGCGCAGGCCGACCGCGTGCAGCTTCATCTCGACCAGGCGGCGGACGACCTCGGCCGGCAGGTCGGTGTGGGTGCGCAGCGGCAGGGCGACGTTCTCGGCGGCGGTGAGGTCGGTCAGCAGGCCGTTGCCCTGCAGCAGCACGCCGATGCCCTTGCGCAGTTCCAGCAGCTCGCGCTTGCGCTCGGGCACTGGGCGACCGAGCACCTCGACCGTGCCGGCCGCCGGGGCCAGCTCGCCGGTCAGCGCCGACAGCAGGGTCGACTTGCCGCAGCCGGAGGGGCCGAGGATCGCGGTGATGCTGCCGCGCGGCACGGTCAGGTCGATGTCGCGCAGGATCGTGCGCGTCCCGCGATCGAGGCGGAGACCGGTGACCTTGACGATGGCGGGCGCGGCGGACATGGGGGCTGGACGGGCAGGGTCGAAGGGTGGGCGGGCGAGCGGGCAGGCGCAAAAACCCGTTCAGGATGGCGGCACGAGGCTGAATCGCGCGGGAGCCGGCGGGCCGCCTGGCGGGGGCGTCATTGTCCACGCCCGGGCCCGCCCGTGTCTCGCCGGGGCGGCAACGGCGTGTTCCGCGGCTTGTGCCGGGCGGCCGCAGCGGCGAGGATGGCCGCGCTGCGAACCGCGCAGCGCGGGCCGCAGGGGGCCGGGAGCATGGAATCGCCATGGAGTTGCTGACGCTGGAACATTTCGCCGGCTGCGTGAACGAGACGTTCGCCGCCGATCTCAACGACATGTCGGTGGAGTTCGTGCTGGTCGAAGCCCGGCCGCTGCCCGCGCAGCGCCAGGACGCGGCCCGCGCCCCGTTCTCTCTGCTGTTCCGCAACACCGCCCCGATCCTGTTCCCGCAGCAGATCTACGCCATGCGCCACCCGCGGGTGGGCGAGGTCGGCATCTTCCTGGTGCCGGTGGCGCAGGAGCGCGCCGGCTTCCTCTACCAGGCCGTCTTCAACTGAGGACGCCCGCGCGTCGGCGCCGCGACGGCGCGCTGCGACCCCGCGCTCAGTCCGCGTCGCGGACGAAGTAGTAGCCGCTGTAGGCCTCGACGTCGCGGCCGCGGGTCTGCGGGATGCGGCAGGAGACCTCGTGGTTGACCCAGTCGTCGACCACCCGGTAGCCGAGCGCGGTCACGCCGGCGACGAACGCCTCGCGGTTCTCGATCCGGTACGGGTGGAAGGCGCGCCCGGTGGACTGCACGGTCACGAAGGGCTCGCCGTCGTAGAGCGGCAGCTTGTTGACGAACAGGTGCCGCGGGGCGCTGCCCATCCGCGCCAGCAGGCCGGCGATCGACAGGTCCACGTACTGCAGCGAACCGGCGACCAGCAGGATGTCGGCGCCGTGGCCGTCGGCCGGATCGCTGGTGAACGACAGTCCCTCGGCGCCGCGTTCGCGGGCCATCGCCTCGCCCTCGCGCACGATCGCCGGGGTGTCGCAGACCGTCCAGCGCAGTCCCGTCGGCAGCCGCAGGTGCTCGCGCCAGCCGTAGTAGCTCACCCCGACGTGGCCGCCGAAATCGAAAACGCGCGTTGTCCGCTGCACGAGGTCGCGCATCCAGAACAGCACGGCGTAGTCGCTCTCGCAGGGCTTGCGCATGCGGTCGCGGTACATCCCGGCCATGGCGTCGTTGTCGTAGCCGACCGGCCTGCCGCGCGGGATCGCGGCCTCGGCTTCGGCGAAATCGCGGTAGACGCCGCGGAAGCGGCCGCGCGGCATCTTCGCGAAGCTGCGGGCGTCGTCCGCCGCGAGCACCCGGCCCAGGAGGGGCAGGCGCCAGGCGTTGCGGCCGGCGCGTTCGGCGAAATCGATCAGTCCCATCCGAAAAGCCTACCAGAACGATTTTCCGCCATGCGCGACGCCACGCCCCTCGTCACCCTCGATGCCGACGCGTTCGACCCCTGGCGGATCGGCGAGGTCCGTCACCGGCTGTGCGACCACCCGCTGCTGCGGATCGACGCGCTGATCGCCCTCGCGCAGCGGCTGGAGGCGCGCCGGCTGGTGCGTTCGCACAGCGACGCCGCCACCGCCGGCAGCAGCTTCGCCGATGCGCCGAACCTGCATCCCAACCGCCGCGACGCTGCGACGACCCTGTCCGACCTGGCGCACGCGCACGCCTGGACCTCGCTGCTCAACGTGCAGGCCGATCCGGTCTATCGCGAACTCGTCGACGCGGTGCTGGACGCGCTGCGGCCGGCGATCGAGCGCCGCGACCCGGGCCTGTGCTACCGCGCCGGCTGGATCTTCCTCAGCTCGCCCGGCGCGGTGACGCCGTTCCACATCGACCACGAGCACAACGTGATCCTGCAGATCGCCGGGCGCAAGCGGCTGTACGTGTGGGACCCGTTCGATCGCGAGGTGGTGTCCGAGCGCGCGCAGGAAGCGTTCCACGATCGCCATTCGCGCGAGGGCGTGGTCTGGGACGAGGCCTTCCGCGGCCGCGCGCGGGTGTTCGAGCTCGAACCGGGGATGGGCGGCTACATGCCCTCGACCGCGCCGCACATGGTCGAGAACGGCGATGCGCCGTCGATCACCGTCAGCTTCACCTACTACACCGATTCGACCCGGCGCCGCGAACTGCTCTATCGCGGCAACGCGCAGCTCCGGCGCATGGGGCTGTCGCCGCGGCCGGTGGGCGCATCGGCCGCGGGCGACGCGATCAAGGCCGCGCTGCTGACGACCTTCACCGGCGCACAGCGCGGGCTGCGGCGCGCGCTGGGGCGCGGGGTCCGCGACAACGGCCTGGCCTACGCGCCGGCCTGAGCGCCGGTCCGACGCCATCGGCCCGTTGCGCCCGCGCGAGCGGGCATGCGCGTGGCTGCGCTCAGGCCGCGCCGCGGCGGGCGCGCCAGCGCGCGGCCAGCGCGCGCAGGTAGCCGGCGTCCTCGTCGCTGAGGCAGCGGAACCACCAGGCGCAGATCGGGTACAGCAGCGCGAACACCGCGGTGCCGGCCAGCAGGCCGGTCAGCGGGCCGAGCCGCTGCGCCAGCGGGATGCACACCGCCGCCGGCACCGCGGCGGCCGCGGCGATCCGCAGCAGCCGCGCCCACGGCAGCGACGTCGCCGCGTCGCGCATCGCCAGTCGGCCGGTGGCGAGGGTGGCGAGCAGCGACAGCACCACCGTCGCCGACACCGCGCCGGGCAGGCCCCAGGCCCAGGTCGCGCCGAACACGCCGACCACCCGCAGCACGGTGAAGACGAGGGTCAGCCGCATCAGCGCGGTCTGGCGGTCGGCGCTGAGCAGGTAGGCGGTGGCGCCCTGGCCCAGCACCAGCGCGGTGCGCGCGACCAGCAGCGCCACCAGCACCGGGGCCGCGTCGGCGTAGGCCGGTCCGTAGAGCAGGCCGACCGCGTGGTCGGCGAACACGCTGCCGGCGGCGATCAGCGGCGCGCCGAGGATCCACAGCCACACCGTCATCGCCACGAACCGGCGCGCGGCCTCGCCGCCGCCGCTGCCGTGGGCGCGCGCCATCATCGGCAGCAACTGCGCGCTGAGCACGCCGGGCACCAGCAGCGCGACGCCGCCGGCCAGCGCGTTGGCGACCTTGAACAGGCCGGCGTGCGCCGAGTCGCTGAGCACGTTGAGCGCGAGCAGTTCGATCTCGCTGGTGCCGAGCGCGCCGAGCACGGTGGTGAGGCCGGCCACGCGCAGGTGGTGGCGGATGCGCGCCTCCAGTTCCGGCGGCAGCGCGCCGTCGCCGTGCGCGCCTTCCGGGAAGCGCATCGCGCGCCGGTGCGAGACGATGAAGAACACCAAACTCGACAGCGCGTAGACGACCACGAACGCCGGCAGCGTCGCCGGCACGACCTTGCCCGACCACAGCAGCGCGATCATCGCCAGGTTGGTGCCGGCGCCGAGCCCGGCGACCACCGCCGTCGACTTGAAATCCTGGCGGCCCTTGAGCACCGCGATGTTGAACATGTACGGCGCGCGCAGCGCCACCGAGCCCAGCAGCAGCGCGAACGTCCACGGCGGCACGCCGGGCGCGAGGTGGCCGTGGAAGCACAGGAACACCAGCGCCAGCGCGACGACCACGATCGCGAGCATCGTCCGCTGCATGCCGCGCAGGCGCCGGACCAGGCGCGCGGTGTCGTCCTCGTGCCCGGCGCCGCGCAGTTCGGCGATGAACTTGATCGCGCCGAGCGTGATCCCGGCGTTGGCGACGATCACGCCGTTGGCGACCAGCCAGATCAGCAGGCTGTACACGCCCATGTCGTTGGGCAGCAGCGCGCGCGCGGTCAGGATCGACGCGATCAGGCCGAACAGGTATTCGATGTAGACCGCGAACGAGGAGTAGGCGGTATCCGAGAGCGCGCGACGGCTCACGAGACGGTCGCCCGCCGCGTGGCGCGCCCGTCCGCCGAAGTCCGAGGGACCCCCGTCGCCTTCATCGTCCTGTCCGCCCCCGTCCCGTTGCCCGCGGCATCATAACGGAGCGATAGACCGGAACGATTAAGCCGGTGCGGTCAGGGCGGAGCGGTCGCCGCGCGGCGCAGCGGCAGCGCGCGGCCGGCGGCCAGCGAACGCCACAGCCATTCGGCCGGCCCCAGCCGGAACCGGGCCAGCCACCAGTGGCTGAAGCCGACCTGCGCCGCGAAGATCCCCGCCCAGGCCGCGAACCGCCCCGGCAACCCCCCGCCGGGGCCCAGCCCCAGGCCGACGCCGTAGAACAGCGCCACGCCGAGCACGCTCTGCGCGAGGTAGTGGGTCAGCGCCATCCGCCCGACCGGCGCCAGCCAGGCCAGCCGCCGATTCCAGCCGGGCCGCAGGAACAGCAGCGCGAAGCCGGCGGCGTAGCCCAGCCCCTGCGCCAGCGGCACCAGCCGGCGCAGCGTGCGCAGGCCGAACTCGGCCGCGCGCCCGGCCTCGAGCACGGCCGCGGTGCGCCCGGCGGCCTCGATCGTTTCCAGCGCGATGCCGCCGGCCAGTCCCAGCGGCACCCCGACGAGGCACACCCACCGCAGCAACCGGCGATGCGCCGCCGGGTCCTGCAGCAGGCCGCGCCGGCCGGCCCAGTCGCCGATCATCAACCGCGCGAGCACGAACGGGAACACGCTCCACAGCGCCATCCAGTTCCAGTAGGTATAGGCGAGATTGCCGCGCAGGGCGACGCCCGGATCGGACGAGGAGAACGCGGCGACGGCCAGCGCGTGCATGGTCGCCTCGTCGGCCAGGTCCGCCGGCAGCAGCCGGTACGCGATCGGCGCCAGCAGCGGCGTGAACAGCGCCAGCGCCAGCCCCGCCGCCAGCAGCGCGCGGTCCGGCAGCCGCCGCAGCGCGAGCAGCAGCAGTCCGGCGACCGCGTAGAAGGTCAGGATGTCGCCCCACCACAGCAGGTGCGCGTGGAGCAGGCCGATCGCCAGCAGCACCAGCAGCCGGCGCACCAGCGGCCCGTCGCCGAGGCCCTGCGCCCGCGCGCGCCCGGCCTGCAGCGCGATGCCGACGCCGAACAGCAGCGAGAACAGGGTGATCGCCTTGTCCTGCACCAGCAGTTGCACCGCCATCGCCAGCCACGCGTCGACCCGCGCCGTCGGCAGCGCCGCCCGCTGCGCCGGATCGAGGAAGTAGTACAGCGAGAACCCGCCGAGGTTGACCAGCAGCACCCCGGCCAGCGCCGCGCCGCGGAGCGCGTCGATCAGGGCGAGGCGCTGGCTGGCGGCGGGCGGATCGCCGCGCAAATCGAGTGGAGGCGACGGAGCTCGCACCGGGGAGGCGCCCTGCGGGTCGATGTTCGGTGGCCGAGCATGCGAAAAATCGACCGGCCGGACAAGCCGACGCCGTCCGGGCCGGCTTCGGCGTGGAGGTGCAGGCTCAGCGCGAGAGGTAGGCGCCCTTGAGCTTGCCTTCCACGAACAGCGTGCCCTGCCACTGGATGCTGCCGATGTCGGCCGGCGGCTTGGCGGTCAGGCGGGCCTCGGCGGGCTGTTGCCCGGGAGGCAGTTCCTGGAACTTGAGGACGTTCCTGCGGACCTTCTTGCCCTGCTCCAACACCGAGGCGGCCTTGCACTCGACGAACAGGCTGGCTCCGGATTCTTCGTCGCGGATGATCTGCTGGAGCTGTTCCAGCGTGTGGTCGTCGCTCGTATGCGCGTAGTACATGGCTCAATCTCCGATCTTGCATTCGTCGCCCGCGGGATACAGCCCGGCATCGACGAACGCGCTGTGGATCCTCATGTAGCGATCGTCCTCGCCGCTGCCGGTCATGCGGATGTAGGCCTGGATCTCGGTCGCGATCGCGTCGTCCCGCTGCTTCGATCGATCGCCTTCCGGAAGCAGCGACGCCGCGATCCGCAGCAGCCGGTCGTGGCGAAGCGCGGCGTCCTTGTCCTTCAGGGCTTCGCCCAGCGCGCGCGTGCTGCAGGCGCGGACGACCCGTGACGCTTCCGGGAGCACTTCCAGTTGCCGGACCGCCTTGTCGACGGCCGCCTGCTGCTTGTTCTTGTCGGACTCGGCGAGGTCCAGGATATGCATCAGCCCGCCGGGCAGTGTGCTCGCGCGCAGGTAGTCCTGCAGGTCGAGGTTCGCGGCCGAGGCCGGATAACGCTCCAGGTCGAGGCGCATCGAGGCATAGAGCCGAAGCCTGATCTCGGCGCGCTTGGCGTCCATCGCGGACACCAGTGCGGTCAACGACTGCTGGTACAGCGCGGCATTGTCGATCGAGGCGTCCCATCCCTCGGCCAGGCCCGCCGCCGCCGCCAGGTTCTTGCGCGCGGTTTCCGACCCGGTGAGCACGCCTGCGGCGCTCAGCAGCAGCTTCCCGAACTGGGTTCCGAGCTTTCCGCCGGTCCGCTCCTGGTTCAGCGCGACGACGAATCGCGTGTAGGCGTTGTCGATGTCGATCATCCGGGTGTTGATGATCGTGTCGCGCGTCGCCTTGTCGGGGTGGCAGTAGAGGGCGTCCGAGATCATCCACGACCCCGCAGGCACCTTCTGCGCGCGTGGTGCCCGGTGCTCCGTCGCGTCTCGCGCCGGCGCGATCTGCTGGTCGCCGCCGCACTGCGGATAGAGCCGCTTCGGTTCGAGGACGTCGGCGGGCACGCCGCTCAGCGTCGCGCAGCCGGAGACGAACAGGAAGGATGCCGACAGGGCCGCGTGCACCGCGTACCGGAAGGCGAACGCATTTTCCATGGTGCTTCTCCTTGGCCGCGAGCGACGCTCGCGGGAGAAACACTGCCGGTTCGGCGCGCGCCCGTGGGGCGCTTTTCGGAATCAGAACCCGTAGCGCAGGAACCCGCCGTCGACCGCGATGCATTCGCCGGTGACGTAGCTGGCCGCGGGCAGGCACAGGAAGGCGACGGCGGCGGCGACTTCCTCCGGTTCGCCGATGCGGCCCAGCGGCGTGCGCAGCAGCACTTCGTCGAGGTAGTCGGGGTCGGCGAGCTTGCCCGAAGTGCGGCGGGTGCGGATGTACCACGGCGCGACCGAGTTCACGCGCACGCCATCCTCGGCCCATTCGACCGCGAGGTTGCGGGTCATCTGGTGCAGCGCGGCCTTGCTCATGCCGTAGGGCGCGCCGCTGCGCACGTGGGTGACGCCGGACACGCTGCCGACGTTGACGATGCACGACGAAGGATGCTTCGTGAGCAGCGGGAATGCGCAGCGCGACAGCTCGAAGGCGCTGAACAGGTTGACCTCGAAGATCCCGCGCCACTCGTCCTCGTCGTAGTCGTTGGCGGGCTTGGTGAGGTTGCCGCCGGCGTTGTTGACGAGGATGTGGAGGCCGTCGCCGAGATCCTCCACCCAGTCCAGCAGCTCGCGACGCTGTTCCCCGTCGGCGACGTCGGCGGGGAAAGTGCGGACCTCGCCTTCCGGGAAGGCTTCCTCCAGCTCCAGGCGCACCGCATCGAGGCCGTTGCCGTCGCGCGCGGCGATCAGCACGCGCGCGCCGAAGCCCAGCAGTTCGCGCGCGACGGCGCGGCCGATGCCGGCGCTGCCGCCGGTGACCAGGGCGAGTTGACCGTCGAGACGCCAGCGATCGGAGGACATGGAGCGAACGTGCGCAGCCGGGGGATGCGGGTAGGATAAGCCGCAACCACCGGGAGCACGATCATGCGCCGCCTGTCGACCCTCGCCCTGCTGTCGTTCGCCTGCCTCGCCGCGGGCTGTTCCGCGCCGGAAGCGCCGCCGCACGATGTCCAGCCCGATCCCCAGGCGGCGGCGCCCGCGCAGCCCGGGGCGCTGCGCCAGGCGATCCAGCAGCCGATCGACCAGGCCAAGGACATCCGCGCGCAGACCGAACAGTCCGGCACCGACCAGCGCAAGGCGATCGACGACGCCACCGGCGGCTGAGCCGTCGCCCCCGCAGGGGCTGGGCACACCCGCACGGCCCGCAAACGACGACGCCTGGCCGGAGCCGGGCGTTGCGTGTCGTCTTCTCTCGCCTCCTCCCGTCGCGGCGCGAGGCCGTGACGGGAGGGGACGGTCCGGTCAGAACCGGCAGAAGCAGTAGGCGAAGATCCGGCCCTGCGGGCCCTTGCCGTTGTCCTCCACCGCGCGCTGGAACATCGCCAGGTCGCGTTCGGCCTGCGGCGCGGCCTTCGCCAGCAGGCCGCGGGCGAGGTCGGAGTGGCCGACCATGGCGCGACCGGCGGCGGTGCCGACGAAGCCGCCGAACCAGCGCTCCAGCGGGGTCAGTTCGCGTTCGATGTAGCGCACGTGGTAGGTGCCGGGCTTGTCGCCGAGCTTGGCGCGCTTGGCGGCGTCGTTGAGCGCGGTCTGCAGGCCGCCGAAGGCGTCGACCAGGCCGCGCTCCTTCGCCTGCGCGCCGGTCCACACGCGGCCGCGGGCGACCGCGTCCACGTCCGCGACCGGCTTCTTGCGCGCTTCCGAGACGCGCCCGGTGAAGTCGCGGTAGCCCTTCTCGATCACCGTCTGCATGACCTGCGCGACCTGCGGCGGCATCGGCCGGGTGATGTCGAACGCGCCGGCGATCGACGTGGTGGCGACGCCGTCGGTGTGCACGCCGACCTTCTCCAGCGTGTGGGTGATGTTCGGCACGAGGCCGAAGATGCCGATCGAACCGGTGATCGTCGACGGGTCGGCGTAGATGCGGTCGGCGTTCATGCTGATCCAGTAGCCGCCGGACGCGGCGAGGTCGCCCATCGACACGATCACCGGCTTGCCGGCCTTCTTCAGCGCGACCACCTCGCGGCGGATCTGCTCGGAGGCGTAGACCTCGCCGCCGGGCGAGTTCACCCGCAGCACGACGGCCTTGACGCTGTCGTCGTCGCGCGCGTCGCGCAGCAGCGCCGCGGTCGATTCGCCGCCGACGGTGCCCGGCGGCTGTTCGCCGCCTTGGATCTCGCCCTCGGCCACCACCACCGCGACGTGGCCCTGGTCGCCGAAGTCGGGCAGCGCGCCGTTGAGGCTGGCGACGTAGCGGTCCAGCGACACCTGGCGGAAACCGCCGTCGGCGCTGTCGTCGGCGACGCCGCGCTCGGTCATCAGGTCCTCGACTTCCTCCTGGGTCTTCAGTCCGTCCACCCACTTCTGGTTCAGCGCGTACTTGGCCAGGTCGCCCTGGGCGGCCTCGATGTCGGCCGGCAGTTGCTCGATGCTGGCGCCGAGCGCGGCGGCGTCGAGCTTGCGCGGCCTGGCGATGTCGGCGAGGTAGCGCTGCCACACGTCGTTCATCCAGAACAGGTCGGCTTCCTTCGCCGCCGGCGAGGCCGCGTCGAGCACGTAGGGCTCGGCCGCCGACTTGTACTCGCCGACCTTGAACAGGTGCACGTCGACGCCGAGCTTGTCCTGCAGGCCTTCGCGGTAGTACTGGCGATAGCGGCTGAGGCCTTCGAGCAGGATTCCGCCCATCGGGTCGAGGTAGACCTCGTTGGCCTGCGCCGCGAGCAGGTACTGGGCCTGGTCGAAGCTTTCGCCGAAGGCGACGATCTGCTTGCCGGAGGCGCGCAGGTCGGCCAGCGCCTGGGCGACCTCGCGGATCGAGGCGTAGCCGCTGAACCGCATGCGGTCCACGCGCAGCAGCACGCGCTCGATGCGCTTGTCGTCCTTCGCGGCGTTGATCGCGGTCAGCAGGTCGCGCAACTGCACTTCCTCGCCGCGCTTGTCGCCGAGCGCCTGCGCGAGCGCGCGGCTGGTCGGGTCGACGGTGTACTGCTCGACCAGCGCGCCTTCGGGCGCGATGACCAGGGTGCTGCGGCTCTCGACCGGCATCACCTGCGGCTTGCTGGTGCCCAGCGCGGCCAGGACCAGCAGCACCAGGCCGAAGAAGATCACGTTGAGGATCAGCCGGCGGGTGAAGTTCATCGCGTCCCACAGGCCCTTGAGCAGGCTGAGGATCGGGCCGCGGGACGGCGTGGCATTCATCGGGGACATCTCCTGGGAACGTGGTCGCTGCGGTCAGTGTGCCCGCGGCGGGCGCGGCGGTCATCCGCCATCCGTCACACGGCCGTCCGGGCGGGCCGGGAGCGCGGCCCGGACCGCGCCGCGGCGGGGCTCAGGCGGCTTCGCCGGCGGCCAGGCGGCGGTCGTCCGGGTGCGGCAGCGGCAGCCGCCGGAGCTGGCGGTGCAGGCGCAGGCCCAGCAGGGTCGCGGCCACGGTCAGGCCGGCGATCAGGCCCATCCACATCCCCCGTGGCCCCAGCGCCGGGACCAGCCCGCCCAGGCCGAGGCCGAGGACCGCCCCCAGCGGCATGCCGATGCCCCAGTAGGCGACCGCGGCCAGCAGCATCGGCACCCGGGTGTCCTTCAGCCCGCGCAGGGCGCCGACCGACAGCACCTGCACGCCGTCGGGGAACTGGAACGCCGCGGCCAGCAGCAGCAGCGAGGCGGCCAGCGCGATCACCGCCGGATCGTGGGTGTAGAGCCCGGCGATGGCGTGGTTGCCGGCCAGCAGCATCCCGGCGCTGAGCAACTGGGTGCCCAGCACCAGCGCGTAGCCGGCGAGCGCGGCGCGGCGCAGGGCGGCGCGGTCGCCGCGGCCCACCGCGTGGCCCACGCGCACCGTGGTCGCCTCGGCCAGCGCCATCGGCAGCATGAAGCACAGGCTGGCGACGTTGATCGCGATCTGGTGCGCCGCCGCCGGCACCGTGCCGAGCCGGCCGATCACCAGCGCGGTGGCGATGAACAGCCCGCCCTCCATCAGCCAGGTGATGCCGATCGGCAGCCCCAGCGCGAGCAGGCCGCGGATCGGCGGCCACCGCGGCGGGTCGCGCCACCGGAACAGGTGCAGCGACCGGAACCGGCGGGCGCGCAGCAGGTACAGCCCGAGGCCCAGCGCCTGCGTCCACAGCATCAGCGCCGAGGCCCAGCCCAGCCCGCCCGCGCCGAGCGCCGGCAGCCCGCCGACGCCGAAGGTCAGCGCCCAGCCCAGCGGCGCCAGCACCAGCAGCCCGCCCAGGCCGAAGACCATCGTCGGCACCGTGTGGTGGAGGCCGTCGCACAGATAGCGCATGCACAGGTACAGCGCCAGCGCCGGCGCGCCCCAGCGGATGCCGGAGACGAAGGCCGCGGCGCCCGGCCGGATCTCCGGCGCGATGCCCAGCCACGGCAGCGTCGACGGCAGCAGGCTGAGGAACACGAACATCCCCAGGCCCAGCGCCAGCGCCAGCCACAGCGCCTGGCGGAACAGCGGGCCGATCTCCTCGCGGCGGCCGCCGCCGTCGAGCTGCGACACCGACGCAGGCACCGCGATCAGCGTGCCCATCGGCACCAGCAGCGGCAGCCAGAACAGCGCGGTGCCCACCGACACCGCGGCCAGCGTCGCGGTGCCGTGGCGGCCGGCGATCACCGCGTCGATCAGGCCGATCAGGCCGGTCGAGAGGTGTCCGGCGATCAACGGCGCGGCCAGCCGCGCGCTGGCGCGCAGCTCGTCGCGGAAACGGGTCCGGTGGTCGGGCGAGGGAGACATGTGCGGGGACGACGGGCCGTGGGGGGGCAGGGCGCGGCGATCGCGCACGGGCTGGTATCTTAGCGCCCGACGTCCGCGCACCGGGGAACGATGTCCGACCCACACGCCCACGCCGCGCCCGCGCGGTGCGAGAACTGCGCGACCGCGCTGCAGGGCCCCTGGTGCCACGTCTGCGGCCAGCACGGACACAACCCGCTGCGCAGCGTCGCGCATGCGCTGGAAGAGGTGTTCGAGTCGTTCTGGCACGTGGACGGTCGCATCGTCCGCACCCTGCGCGACCTGTGCGTGCCCGGCCGGCTGGCCGCGAACTTCCTCGCCGGCCACCGCGTGCGCTACCTGCCGCCGCTGCGGCTGTTCCTGATCCTCACCGTGCTGACCTTCTTCGTCGGCAAGCTCGTGCTGCATTTCGATCCCGGCAACGCGATCCGGATCGACGCCGGCGATGCGGACGCGCGCAAGGGCGCCGTCGTCTCCGACGGCGGCGACGATGAGGCGGTCGATCCCGCGTTCGCCGCGGCGAAGACCGTCGACGAGGTGCTGCAGGCGCGCGTCCGCAAGCAGCGCGAACTCGCGCAGGCCCGCAACGATCCCGATGCCGGCTGGATGGTGAGCGCGATCGGCGACATCGCCCGCGAGCACATCGACGACCAGGCCCGCGACCGGATGCGCGCGCTCGGCGCCACGCCGGCGCAACTGCGCACGCTGGACACCCCGGTGGAGACGCCCGCGGCGGCCGCGGAAGGGGCCGCCCCGACCGATGCCCGGGCGAACGGATCCCCTGCGTCCGGCGCGCATGCGGCCGGCGAGGGCGGCCTGCTGCAGCGCTGGCTCGCGCACCGCGCGGACCGGCTCAAGCAGAACGCCCTGCGGGTCAAGGACAGTCCCGACGAATTCTTCAGGCTGGTGCTGGGCGCGGTGCCGGGGGCGCTGTTCCTGCTGGTGCCGCTGTTCGCCCTGTGCCTGCGGCTGCTGTACCTGCGCTCGCCCTTCGGCTACCTGGAGCATCTGGTCGTCGCGTTCTACAGCCACGCCTTCATGCTGCTGATGCTGCTGGCCGATTTCGTGCTGATCGGGCTGGGCGGTCTGCCGGGCGTCCCGGTCCCGCTGGGCGGCGCGCTGGCGGCCCTGGGCTCGGTGCTGGTGTTCCTGGTCGCGCCGCTGTACCTGCTGTGGACCCAGAAGCGGGTCTACGCGCAGGGGTGGTTCATCACGCTGGCGAAATACGCCATGCTGGGCACCGTCTACACCGTCCTGCTGAGCCTGGTGCTGGTCTACGCCGTGCTCGCGGGCATGAGCAGCTGAGGACGACGCGCATGGCCGCCAAGCGACGCGGATCGAAACAGGTGGTGTACGAGGTGAACGTGGAGGTCGACGCCGCCGTCCACGAGGCCTACCGCGCCTGGCTGCGCGACCACGTCGCGGAGATGCTCGCGCTGCCGGGCTTCAAGGGCGCGAAGACCTTCGACGTGCTCGAACCGCCGCCCAGCGCCGGACGCGTCGGCCTGTCCGTGCAGTACGTGCTGCAGGATCGGGAGGCGCTGGACGACTACCTGCGCGACCACGCGTCGCGGATGCGCGCCGAGGGCGTCGCCCGCTTCGGCGACCGCTTCGTGGCGACCCGGCGGGTGCTGCGCGGCGCGGGGTGACGCGGCGCGTCTTCGACGATCTGCCCTCGAGGTCTCCCGAAGCCCGCCGCGCGGGCCGGCGGACACCCCGCCGACGCGCTTACGACGCGGCGCCGTCGGGCGTCCAGTGCATCGGCAGGTGGGTGCCGTGGAGCGCCGGACCGGTGACGACGAAGCCGAGCCGTTCGTACAGCCGGCGCGCGCCGGGATTGGCCTGCAGCACGTGCAGGTGCATGCCGCGGCCGAGCGCCGCGGCGTCGGCCTGGCTCTGCCGGATCAGCGCCTCGCCCGCGCCCTGCCCGCGCAGCGCCGGGAACAGGCAGATGTCGACGATCAGGTGGTCCGGCGCCGACCGCTGCAGGTAGTAGCGTCCGGCCGGGCGTCCCTTGCGTTCGATCGCCAGGAAGTCGGTGTCGCCGTAGTGGGCGAGATAGTGCCGGTGCTGCAGCGCGAACTGCTGGTCGAGGAACTGGCGCTTGGCGGGCGCCGGCCACGGCACCGTGGCCATTTCCTCCGCCCGGGTCGTGGCGTACAGGTCGCGCAGCCACGGCAGGTCGTCCGCACGCAGCCAGCGCAGCGAAAACCCGCGCTCGGCGAGGCGCGCGGGCGCGGTCATGCGGTCGGGCCGTTCCGCGGGGAACGGCGCCAACCGGTCGGGAGCGGCCGCCGTCACCTCAGGGGAAGGACGGGTAGATGCCCTGCAGCGCGATGCAGAAGTTCACCCCGAGGTAGGGCTGCTGGTTCTGGTGCGGCTGGCCGCCGCCGGCGCTGGGGCTGATCATGTTCGGCGCGAACGTGGTGTTGGGCGTACCGGAAGCGAAAGGCTTGACCCCGGTCGAGCCGGGAATCGACAACCCCCCGTTCGAGGCAGGCGTCCCGACACGCTTGGTCGTGTCGTTCTGCACGTATGCGTTGATGCCGTGGTTGTGCTGCGGGATCTCGTTGCTGCTGAGCGTGACCGTGTTGACGCCGAAGCTCTGGCCCAGCGTGCGCGGCGTCAGGCCCGGGCCGTTGCCCTGCTCGCAGCCGGCGCGGCCGGCGAAATTCGGCAACTGGAAGGTCGTCTGGCCGTTGCCGCCATAGGTGACGCCGAGCAGCGAGAACAGCGCGGTGTTCTGCGAGATCGGCAGGGTGGCGCCGTTGGCGAACGCCCAGCCGCGCGGATTGAAGTTGAAGCCGAACAACTGGATTTCGCCGATGAAGGGCTGTGTCATGGGTTGGTTCCTCCGATGAGGTGGCCGCGCCGGGTGGGCGGCGGCCGCGCCTGCGTGGCGCAGTGGATGCGGTGGTCGGCGATGCGGATCAGGCCGGCGACGGGAAGATGCCGAACGTCGCGATGCAGTACTGCACCGTCAGCGTGGGCATGCAGTTCTCGTGCGGTTGGCTGCCGCCGGCGAGCGACGTGGACTGGGCGGACATGGCCAAAACGGTGGCGCCCGTGGTGTCGGACACGTAGAAGGTGTCGCCGCTGATCGAGCCGGGCAGCAGGGTGTTGCCGGGGGTCAGCGAACTCGCTGCAGCGGTCGTCGCGACGAGCGTGTGCGTATGCGCCGGCATCTGCGTCGGCAGCACGGTCACGGATTCGGTGCCGGCGCGCTGGCCGATGACGTAATTGCTCAGGCCGGGGCCCTGGCCCTGGTGGATCGGCAGGCGGCCGCGCAGATCGGGCACCGCGAACGTGGTCTGGCCGTCGCCGCCATAGGTGGTGCCTATCAGGGCGAACAGCGCGTCGTACTGCGAGATCGCCAGCAGGCTGCCGTCGCAGGCCTGCCAGCCGTTGGGCGTGCGGCCGAAACCGAACATGCGGATTTCGCCGATGTAGGGAGTGCTCATGTGTTTGTGCTCCGAATATGAGGACGTCCGCGCGGTGGTCCGGCGCAGCGCCCGTGGGTCCTTGTCGAGTCGCGGGCGGTCAGTTGCGCGACGGGAAGATGCCGCTCAGCGCGATGCAGAAGTTGATGACGCTGTACGGCTGCAGATTCGGATGCGGCTGGTTGCCGCCGACTGCGGCGACGGTCTGCGGATTCTGTGGGACGAGGGGGCCGTTGCTCGCTGCGTAGAGGTTCGGCGCAGTTGCCGTGCTCGTGCTGGTACCGAACACCCGGCCCGTCGGGATGCGATTGTCGCCGCCGGCGGTCGAGGCGTTCATCGAGTGGGTGTGCGCCGGCAGGTTGGTGCTCAGCAGGGTCACGTTCTCGACGCCGGAGGACTGGCCGATCTGCACCGAGGGCGGCTGCCAGCTCGGGTCGACCGAGGAGGCGTAGCCGATCGGCGTGCGGCTGCGCAGGTCGGGCAGCGCGAAGTTGGTGGTGCCGTTGCCCCCGTACTGCGTCCCCAGCAGCGAGAACAGGGCCTGGTTCTGGTTGATCGGCAGCAGTTGGCCGTTCGCCAGCGCCCAGAACTTCGGTGCGAAATTGAAGCCGGCCATCATGATCTGGCCGATGAAGAATTCGCTCATCGTGATCCCCCTATCTAGAAGAATAGACGGGCCGCCTCATGCGACCCGCCGGGCTACTCTGAACCAGCCCTCGCCACCCCACAAGGTCCCTACGGTGGCGTATGTGCTACGCCGCGGGCGAAACGCGGGGCTTCCCCTCGCCGGTCGATCCTGTTCCAATGCGGGTTCGTCGGTCGCGCGAACGCCGTGGCCGCGGCGCAGTCCGTCTTCCGTTGAGCAACAAGATCGCGGGACGGAACACCGCAAGGCCGTCCCGCGCCGGGACGAACCACAGGGGGAACAGGGATATGCACATGCTCACGTCGCTCTTCGCGAAAAGCCGGGGCCATTTGGCTCGAGCCAGCCTCGCCGTCGGTCTGCTGGCGCTCGCAGCGCTGTGGCCCACGCTGGCCAGCGCAGCCCACACCTCGATCGTCTGTCCCGCCAAGAGCGGTACCGTGTCCAACGGCGGCACGGTCTCCATCAACGTGACCGACTGCACGCCCCTGGGCATCGGATTCGCAGGGACTGGCCCGGTCGACGGTCCGGCGTTGCCTGCGCACGGCAGCGCCAACCTGCGCATCACCGGCTCGAACTGGTTCGTCGATTACAGCCACAACGGCGACAGCGCCACCAGCGACTTCTTCGAATTCACCGATGCGTCCGGCAACGGCGGCGGCCAGGAAACCGTGCGCGTGACGATCACCATCACGCCGCCGGCCTCGCCCATCACGGTGTCGCCGGCCTCGCTGCCGACGATGACCGCCGGCACGTCGTTCTCGCAGACCCTGACTTCCACCGGTGGCGTCGCACCCTATACCTACACGCTGCAGAGCGGCGTGCTGCCGGTCGGCCTGACGCTCTCCAGCAGCGGCGTGCTCAGCGGCACGCCCACCCAGCGCGGCGGCTACACCTTCAGCGTGCGCTCGACGGATTCGACGTCGCCCACGGCGCAGTTCGTCGACAAGGGCTACACCGGAACGGTCCAGAACCCGACCCTGACCCTCAACGTGCCCAACGGCACCGCCATCCAGAGCGCGCCGTTCTCGCAGACCCTGACCACCAGCGGCGGCGTCCCGCCCCATACCTATGCGCTCGAGACCGGCACCCTGCCGGCGGGCATCACCCTCTCCTCCTCCGGCGTGGTCAGCGGCACCACCACCGCGGCCCCGGGCAATTACCCGGTCACGATCCGGGTCACCGATTCGAGCACCGGCCCGGGCAGCTACTTCGAGGTCGAGAACTACACCCTCACCGTCAGCCCGCCGCCGAGCGTCAGCATCGCGGTGTCGCCGGCCAGCGTCAGCGAAGACGGCGCGACCAACCTCACCTACACGGTCACCCGCAGCCTCAACCTGACCTCGCCGACCGTGGTGAACATCACCACCTCCGGCACCGCCACGGCGGGCACCGACTACACCGGCAACGTCGCCACGGTCACCATCCCGGCCGGTGCGACCACCGCCACGATCGTCATCGACCCGACCGTCGACGGCACCGTCGAAGCCGACGAGACCGTCACCCTGACCGTCGCCGCCGGCTCGGGCTACACCGTCGGCGTCCCGGCCAGCGCCACCGGCACCATCCTCAACGACGACGTGCCGACCGCGACGATCACCGTCTCGCCGGCCGCGGTCGCCGAGGACGGCGCGCCGAATCTGGTCTACACCGTCACCCTGAACCAGGCGTCGTTCTCGGCGCTGTCGATCGGCTACACCATCGGCGGCACCGCCACCAACGGCACCGACTACGCCACGATCGCCTCGCCGCTGGTCATCCCGGCGGGCAGCACCACCGGCACGATCACCGTCAACCCGACCGCCGACGCCACCATCGAAGCCAACGAGACGGTCACCCTGACCCTCAACGCCGGCGCCGGCTACACCGTGGGCGTGCCCAACAGCGCCACCGGCACCATCCTCAACGACGACCTGCCGAACCTGGTGATCAACGACGTCACCGCCGCCGAAGGCAACGCCGGCACCACCAACTTCACCTTCACGGTCAGCCTGAGCGCGCCGGCCGGCCCGGGCGGCGTCACCTTCGACATCGCCACCGCCAACGGCACCGCCACGGCGGGCGTGGACTACGTCGCCCAGAGCCTGACCGGCCAGACCATCCCGGCCGGCAGCAGCACCTACACCTTTACCGTGCTGGTCAACGGTGACACGCTCAACGAGGCGACCGAGACCTTCTTCGTCAACGTCACCAACGTGGTCAACGCGGTGGTGGTCGACGGCCAGGGTGTGGGCACGATCAGCAACGACGATCCGCTGCCGAGCCTGTCGATCAACGACGTGACCGTGGTCGAAGGCAACGCCGGCACCACCAACGCGGTGTTCACCGTGACCCTGAGCGCCGCCAGCGGCCAGACCGTCACCGTCAACTACGCCACCGCCGACGGCACCGCGACCCAGCCGGCCGACTACACCAACACCTCGGGCACGCTGACCTTCACCCCGGGCCAGACCACCCGCACCATCACCGTGCCGGTGATCGGCGAGACCATCCCCGAGGCGAACGAGACCTTCTTCGTCAACCTCAGCAGCGCGACCAACGCGACGATCAGCGACAACCAGGGCGTCGGCACCATCACCAACGACGACGTGCCGGTGACGGTCAGCCCGGCCACGGTGCCCAACGGCACGGTGGCGGCGGCCTACAGCCAGACGCTGAGCGCCAGCGGCGGCATAGCCCCGTACAGCTTCTCCGTCAGTGCCGGCGCCCTGCCGGCCGGCCTGACCCTGTCCTCGGGCGGCGTGCTCAGCGGCACCCCGACCGCGGGTGGCACCTTCACCTTCACCGCCACCGCGACCGACAGCAGCCCGTTCCCGGGTCCGTTCTCGGGCAGCCAGGCCTACACGCTGACCATCGCACCGCCGACGATCGTGCTGCCGGCGACCTCGCTGGCGGGCGGCACGCTCGGTGCGCCGTACTCGGCCACGATCACCGCGGCCTCTGGCGGCACCGCGCCGTACGGCTACGCGGTCACCGCCGGCGCGCTGCCGGGCGGCCTGACCCTCAACGCCTCGACCGGCGCCATCACCGGCACGCCGAGCGCGCTGGGCACGTTCAACTTCAGCATCACCGCCACCGACAACAGCACCGGCACCGGCCCGTACACGGCGACGCAGAGCTATGCGATCACCGTGATCGACAACCCGCCGGTCGCCAACCCGGTGTCGCTGACCGTCGCCTACAACGCGCCGGCGACCAACGTCCCGCTGAACATCACCGGCGGCGCCGCGGTCACGGTCGCGGAGGTCGCGCCCTCGCAGCACGGCACGGTGATCATCACCGGCAACACGATGACCTACCAGCCCGATCCGGGCTACGCCGGCCCCGACAGCTTCACCTACAGCGCGACCAACAGCGGCGGCACCTCGGCGCCGGCGACGGTCACGATCACGGTGCAGGATCCGGTGATCACCATCACCCCGAGCGGCGGCTTCGCGGCGACGATCGGCAGCCCGTACACCCAGACCTTCAGCTTCAACGGCGGCGCCCAGCCGTGGTCGGGCTACCAGGTCACCAGCCTGCCGGCCGGCCTGTCGATCACCGGCACCACCGCCAACACGGTGACGATCTCCGGCACGCCCACGCAGGCCGGTTCGTTCAACCTCAACGTGTCCGCCACCGACAGCAGCACCGGCAACGGCCCGTACACCGTCGGCCAGGCGTTCACGCTGACCGTGGCCGCGCCGACGCTGACCCTCGCCCCGGCGGCCGGCACGTTCACGCCGACCTACGGCGCGCCGTATTCGCAGACCTTCACCGCGAGCGGCGGCATCGGGCCGTACACCTACGCCGTCACCGGCACCTTGCCGACCGGACTGACGCTGAGCGGCGACACCGTGTCGGGCACGCCGACGCAGCCGGGCAACTACATCGTGCTGATCACCGCGACCGATACCGGCTCCACCGGGACCGGCGCGCCGTTCACCGTCCAGCAGAGCTACACCTTCAACGTGGCCGCGCCGACGATCACGGTGAATCCGGCGACCCTGCCGAACCCGGTCGCCAATGCGGCCTACGCGCAGACGCTCACCGCGAGCGGCGGCGTCGCGCCCTACGGCTTCTCGGTGACCGCGGGCGCCCTGCCGCCGGGCATCACCCTGGCGGCCGGCGGCGCGCTGTCGGGCACCAGCAACCAGGTGGGCACCTACAACTTCACCGTCACCGCGACCGACAACTTCGGCCAGACCGGCAGCCGTGCGTACACCGTGAGCATCGCGGCGCCGACCCTGACCCTGACCCCGGCCGCCGGCACGCTGACCGCCGCCTACGCGGCGCCGTTCACGCAGGTCTTCACCGCCGCCGGCGGCTCGGGCAGCTTCAGCTACGCGATCACCGGCACGCTGCCGGCGGGCCTGAGCTTCAGCGGCAACACGCTGTCGGGCACGCCGACGGTCCCGGGCAGCTACCCGATCACCGTCACCGCCACCGACACCGTGCTCACCGGTGCGGGCGCGCCGTTCACCGCGTCGAACAACTACACGATCGACGTGCCGGCGCCGACGATCACGGTCGCCCCGGCGACGCTGCCGAACACCACGGCCGGCCTGGCCTACAGCCAGACGCTGGCCGCGACCGGCGGCGCGAGCCCGTACACGTTCGCCGTCACCGCGGGCAGCCTGCCGACCGGCACGTCGCTGACCGCGGCCGGTGCGCTGTCGGGCACCACCACGGCGTCGGGCACGTTCAACTTCACCGTCACCGCGACCGACGCGTTCGGCCAGACCGGCACGCAGGCCTACACGGTGGTCGTGGCGGTCCCGACCCTGACCCTGACCCCGGCGACGCTGCCGGCCGCCACCGCGGGCACCGCCTACACCCAGGTGCTGACCGTCAGCGGCGGCATCGCGCCGTACACCACGACCCTGACCGGCACGCTGCCGGCCGGCGTCACCTTCAACGCCGCGACCCGCACCTTCTCCGGCACGCCGACGCAGGCGGGCACGTTCAACCTGAGCGTGACCGTCACCGACAGCACCGGCGGCACCGCGGCCACGGTCACCAACGCCTACACGCTGACCGTCGCCGCGCCGACGCTGACCCTGACTCCGGCGGCCGGCGCGCTGCCCGGCGGCACGGCCGGCACGGCCTACAGCCAGACGTTCACCGCCAGCGGCGGCATCGCGCCGTACACCTACGCGGTCAGCGCGGGCGCGTTGCCGGCGGGCCTGACGCTCAACACGAGCACCGGCGCGCTGAGCGGCACGCCGACCGTGGCGGGCAACTTCACCTTCAGCATCCGCGCCACCGACAGCACCACCGGCACCGCCGGCACCGTCACCAACGCCTACACGCTCGCGCTGTCGGCGCCGACGATCACGGTGAACCCGCCGACGCTGCCGGGCGGCGTGCTGTTCGTGCCGTACCAGCACGTGTTCTCGGCGGTGGGCGGCACCGCGCCGTACACCTTCGCGATCAGCGCCGGTGCGCTGCCCACGGGCGTGACCCTGGCCACCACCGGTGCGCTCAGCGGGACACCGACCGTGGCCGGCACCTACACGTTCACCGTGCGGGCGACCGACGGGCTGGGCTTCACCGGCACCCGCGCCTACACCGTGACCGTGGTCGATCGCCCGGATCCCTCGCGCGATCCGGAAGTGCGCGGCCTGCTGGAATCGCAGGCCGATGCGACCCGTCGCTTCGCCCGCGGCCAGATCGACAACTTCCAGCAGCGCCTGCAGCGCCTGCACGGCGGCGGCGGCGCGAACGACCGCGTCGACGTCGGCATCTCGGCGGCCGCCTCGCGGTACTGCCCGGAAGTGGTCGGCCAGATCCCGGATCCGACCTGCGAGCGCAGCCTGCGTGGCGGCGCCGGCGGGAATGGCGGGAATGGCGGCGGCAACGGCCTGATGGGCGGCGGCAACGCCGCGAACGGCGGCGGCCAGGGCGGTCCCTTCGGCCTGTGGGCCGCCGGTTCGATCCGCTCCGGCAGCCACGACGGCCGCAACGGCAGCGCCGGCGTCGACTTCGAGACCGACGGCGTCAGCTTCGGTATCGACTACCGCGTCAACGACGTGTTCGCCTTCGGCGGCGGCATCGGTTACGGCCGCGACGGCAGCGATATCGGCGACCACGGTTCGCACAACGACGGCAACGCCTACACGATGGCCCTCTACGGCAGCTACAGCCCGGGCAACCGCGTGTTCATCGACGGCCTGTTTGGCTACCAGACGCTGGACTACGACCTGCGCCGCTACCTGACCACCAACGGCGGCTACGTCCGCGGCAGCCGCGATGGTTCGCAGTGGTTCGGGTCGGTGTCGATCGGCGGCGACTTCGAGCACGGCGCGTGGCGCTTCAGCCCGTACGTGCGCGGCGACGTGGCGCGGGCGCGGCTGAACGGGTTCACCGAAACCGGCGATCCGATCTTCGCGCTGCGCTACGAGGCGATGGACGTCGACACCGACACCGGCAGCGCCGGCCTGCGCGTCGACTACCGCCACGAAGCCACGTGGGGCGTGCTGGTGCCGAAGTTCATGCTGGAATACCAGCACGACTTCAAGGCCAGCAGCGCGCAGAGCCTGCGTTACGCCGACCTGCCGCTGGGTCCGTTCTACCGCGCGGGCCTGGACGAGTTCGACCGCACCCGCCTGCTGTTCGGCATCGGCCTGATGTTCGACATGAACAACGACTGGTCGTTCCGGGTCGACTATCGCGGCCTGATCGGCAGCGATGACCGGGACAACGGCGTGCAGGTGAACGTCGACCGCAAGTTCTGATCGACGTCCCATCGCGTGAACCCGAGCGCCGCTGCCCACGCAGCGGCGCTTTTTTTTTGCGGCCCGGGCCATTGTCCGGCGGCGCCGGATCGCGACGCGGCCCTCGGCCCCGTGGCGTCCCGACGCAGCCAGTGAGATGCGGCGATGCTAGAGTGCCGGTCCGGGGCCGAGAGGCCCCGTCGGGATACGGCGCTGGGGAAGGACATGGGTCCGGAAAACGACACTGACGGCGCGCTGCGGCGACGCCTCGCACAGGGACTGCGCGGCGCGGCGGCGCTCGCGCTCGCGGCCGTGCTGTGGCCCGCGCAGGCATGGGCGGCGCCGCTGCTGACGGTGGCCGACGTCACCGGCCCGGAAAACAACGACGCCGACCCGTACTTCCACTTCGTCGTGCGCCTGAGCGAGCCCGCGCCGCCCGGCGGCGTGCATTTCGACATCGCGACGCGCGACGGGACCGCGGACAGCGGCGACTACGCCTCCGGCATGGCGGTGACCGACGCGACCATCGCCGAAGGCGAGCAGGCGTACGCCTTCGACGTCCCGGTCTTCGGCGACAGCGACTACGAGCCCGACGAGACCTTCCACGTCGAGGTGGCCAACGTCGTCGGCGCCGACATCGGCGACGGCGAGGCGCTGGGCACGATCCTCAACGACGAGATCCTGCCCGTGATCAGGATCCACGAAACGAGCGTGATCGAAGGCGACAGCGGCGACCAGGTCGTGCCGGTGGAAGTCACGCTGGATTATCCGGCCCCGCAGGAGGTGCGTTTCGACTACCGCACCCTGGAGTGGACTGCGCATGCCTACGAGGATTTCGAACCGGTGAGCGGCACGCTCGTGTTCGCCCCCGGGGAGACGCGCAAGACCATCGACGTCATCGTCCACGGCGATGTCGACCCCGAGCGCACCGAGAGCTTCGAGTTCGAGACCGACAACATGGTCGGCGGCGAATTCATCGATCACGGGTCGGTGATCATCGTCAGCGACGACAGCAGCGGCTTCGTGCTGCAGCCGTCGTCGTTCCCGGACGGCCGCATGGGCGTGCGCTACGACGCGATCTTCTACGTCGAGACCTCCAGCACGGTCTACCCGCCGACCTTCGAGATCGTCTCCGGCAGCCTGCCGCCCGGGATCCAGGTGACGCCCTCGAACGGGCACATGTACCTGATCGGCTATCCCACCACGCCCGGCACCTATGCCTTCACGCTGAAGGCGACCGGGCGCGACGGCCCCGGCGACGTGGTGAGCAGCCGCGACTACACGATCACGATCCTCGGCCCCGACATCACCCTGCCGGCGACCACGCTGCCGCCGGCCGCGTTCGCCCAGACCTATTCGGTCGCGCTCAACCCCGCCACCGGCGGCACACCGCCGTACCACTACACCGTCACCGCCGGCGCGCTGCCGTCGGGCGTGACGCTCGGCGACAGCGGCACCCTGGTCGGCGACCCACGCGAGTCGGGCGCGTACGCCTTCACGGTCACCGTCACCGACAGCAGCGTCGGCGGGCCGTATGCCGCCAGTCGCGACTTCGAGCTGCAGGCGCAGGCGCCGGTGATCTCGTTCGAGCCGAACACGTGGTTCGGCGACGGCGACCAGGGCCAGCCGTATCGCGCGAGCTTCCGGATCGTCGGCGAACACACCGACCCGGTCACCTACGCCATCGCCGGCGGCGCGCTGCCGGCCGGCCTGCACCTGTCCACCGACGGCGTCATCAGCGGCATCCCCTCGGAGGCCGGCGACTTCACCTTCACGATGTCGCTCACCGACAGCACCCGCAGCGTGCCCGGCGTGGCGACGGACACCCTGCGCCTGTCGATCCTGCCGTCGCAGGTCTCGTTCGGGCCGGACACGCTGCCGCCGGCGGTCGTCGGCACGTTCTTCCAGCGGTTCTTCGTAGGCCAGGGCGGCGTGGGACCGTACAGCTACCGAGTGGTCGGCGGGGCGCTCCCCCCGGGACTCGTGGTCGAGTACGGCTCCGTGTACGGCGTTCCGACCACCGCGGGCAGCTACGCGTTCACGGTCGAGCTCACCGACGAGATCGGCGCGACCTACCAGCGCGCCTACACGCTCGACGTGAGCGTGGCGCCGATCAGCCACGATCCGGTCGTGCTGCCCGCCGTCACCGCGGGCCGCTACTACGCCGAATCGCTGTCGTACCGCGCCCACGGCGGCATCGCGCCGTACCGCTACCGCCTGGTCCCGGGCACGACGCTGCCCGCGGGCATGCAGTTCTCGGAGCAGGACGGCACGCTGTCGGGCACCACCACCGACATCGGCCGCTTCGACCTGCTCGTGGACGTCACCGACAGCGCGCCGCAGCCGACGACCGTGCGCTGGAGCTTCGACATCCGCGTCGTGCCGCCCGGGCTCGGCATCTACGGCCCCGACCGGCTTCGCGCCGCCGCCGTCGGCAGCGTGTACGTCGACAATTTCCAGGCCGGCGGCGGACAGGCGCCCTACACGTTCGCGATCACCGCGGGCGCGCTCCCGGCGGGCGTGACCTTGCGTCCCGACGGCTTCATGTCGGGCACGCCGACGGTCGCCGGCAGCTACGCCTTCACTGTCACCGTCACCGACAGCAGCGCGTCGAAGGGACCGTTCAGCGCGCATAGCGATTACACCCTGGTGGTCGGCGACGCGGTGCTGACGCTGGAGCCCGGCGTGCTGCCGGTCGCCCGAGAAGGCGCCGCGTATTCCGCGACCCTGCGTCCCGCGGGTGGCACGGCGCCGTACCACACCGCGATCACGACCGGCACGCTGCCGCCCGGGCTGAGCCTGAGCGACGACGGCGTGATCAGCGGCGTGCCCGGCGCGCCTTCCGCCGGATCGCTGCCGTTCTCGGACTACACCTTCACGATCGGCCTGACCGACGCCCAGGGCCACACCCTGATGCGGCGCACCTACATCACCCTGATGCCCGCGCAGACGGGCACGGGCGCCGAGGCGCTGCCGATCGCGACGGTCCGCACCCTCGACACCCAGTCCGGCGTGGAAGCGGACACGACCCTGCACGCCGGCGGCGGCGTCGCCACCGGCGCCACCCTCGTGTCGATCGCGCCGGCCACGGCGGGCGAGGCGCGGATCGAACGCGCCGGCGACGACTATCGCCTGCGCTTCCTGCCGTCGGCGACGTTCTCCGGCGTCGCCGAGGTCACCTACACGCTGACCAACGCCGCGGGCACGTCCGCACCGGCGACGATCACCTTCCGGGTCGCGGCCCGGCCCGCGCCGCTGCGCGATGCGCGGGTGAAGCGCCTGCTCGATCTGCAGGCGCGCAGCGCGCGGCGGTTCGCCGATGCGCAGATGGAGAATTTCCGCCAGCGGCTGGAACGCCTGCACGACGCGCGCGAATCGCGCGGCTTCGCCAACGGCCTGCGCGCGAACGCCGCGCCGGTGTGCGTGCGCGAGGTCGGCGCGCCGCCCGACCGCATCTGCGCCCGGCCGCCGACGG